>CAAGKR010488864.1_pt1 | contig 14070 bp, 8 predicted proteins | sample 2556971 | NCBI WGS metagenome assembly CAAGKR01 (sample SAMEA5207829, study PRJEB30636) | soil metagenome | biome: forest; feature: boreal; material: soil | place: USA | collected 2011-09 | depth 1 m | reverse complement strand
CAAGATCACTGTCATTGGAGCGGGGAACGTTGGTGCGACGCTCGCCCAGCGTGTGGCGGAGCGGGATTACGCGGATGTCGTGCTCGTCGACATCGTCGAAGGTCTTCCTCAGGGGAAGGCGCTCGACATGCTCGAATCGGGTCCGATCGTCGGGTACGACTCGCTGGTCACCGGGACCAACGGCTACGAGGACACGGCGGGATCGCAGATCGTCGTGATCACGAGCGGCATCCCTCGCAAGCCCGGAATGTCGCGTGACGACCTCGTCATGACCAACGCGAAGATCGTGTCGGGGGTGGTCCGCCAGGTGGTGGCGCAGTCGCCTGACTGCATCCTCATCGTCGTCGCGAACCCGGTCGACGGGATGACACAGCTCTCCATGGCGGTGTCGCGTTTCCCGCGCTCGCGGGTGATCGGCATGGCCGGCGTGCTCGACACCGCGCGCTACCGGACGTTCATCGCGCAGGAGCTCGACGCATCGGTGCACGACGTGCAGGCGTACGTGCTCGGCGGCCACGGCGACACGATGGTGCCGCTCACGCGCCTGACCACCGTTGCGGGCATCTCCGCTGCAGAGCTCATTCCGGCGGAGCGGCTCGAGAGCATCGTGCAGCGGGCGCGCGACGGCGGCGCGGAGATCGTCAACCTCCTCAAGACCGGCAGCGCGTTCTACGCACCGAGCGCCGCGGTGGCGCAGATGATCGACGCCATCGTGCTCGACACCCGTCAGGTGCTGCCGTGCACCGTGCATCTGGAGGGCGAGTACGGGATCACCGGGCTCTTCACGGGTGTGCCCTGCAGGCTCGGCGCCGGCGGCCTGCTCGAGGTGGTGGACGTCGCGCTCACCGATGACGAGCGCGCGGCGCTGCACCGCAGCGCCGAGGCCGTGCACCAGGTGGTTCAGGTGATGGACGCGCGCCGCGACGAGATCGATCCGAGCCTCGGCTCACTCATCGACGGGATCCACATCGGCTGAGAGCAGCATCGCCGAGGTGACCTCGAGCAGCGAGTCGATCACCACGTGCGCATGGCTGATGTCGCCACTGAGCTGGCCATGCGAGCGCACGCCGATGCAGCGCATTCCCGCCGCGACCGCTGCGCTGACACCGACCGGCGAGTCCTCGATCGCCACGCACAACGACGGCATGACGTCGAGCGCCTGCGCCGCGCTGAGGTAGACCGCTGGGTCCGGTTTGCCGCGCACCTCGTCATCCGCGGTACACACGGCATCGATGACATCGATGATCCCGAGACGCTCGACGACGGCATCGATCAGCTCGCGCGCCGACGACGACGCGATTGCGACGCGCAATCCCACCGAGCGCGCCGTGGTGATGGCCTCGATCGCCCCGACCATCGGCTCGCCCTGGGTGCGAACGTACTCGACCATCTCACGGACGATCTCGCGCTGCACCGCGTGCGGTCTGATCCCGTTCCAGGGGCGCTGCTGGTACCAGTGAGCGACGACCTCCTCGATGCGCATGCCCCACGTGTCACGGAGTTGTTCGTCGGTGAGGGCGACGCCGACCCTCGCGAAAACGTCGACCTCAACCTGGCGCCAGACGGGCTCGGTATCGATGAGCACGCCGTCCATGTCGAAGACGCACGCCCTGGACAGCCTCCCCATGGCGCGATGCTACTCGTTCGGGCCGGGCGGGGCGATACGCACCGGGACATCGTCGTCGTCCTGAGCCGGCGCGGAGATACTCGTCGGCTCGGGCGGCTCCTTCTTGTAGTGCATGCCGAAGATCGGGCCGACCACGATCATCATGTTGAGCAGCGCCTTGCGAGTGTCCGACTGACCCCAGGCAAGCGTGCGTGAATACATGTAGAACCAGAAGAAGCCCACGAGCATCGCCACCACGACGATGCTCAGGACGATGACGCCGATCAATCCTTGCGCGGCCCAAAGAGCTTGCGACCGACAAAGCGCACGGGGTCCCAGTGCACGTCAGCCACGCGCTCCTTCATCGGGATGATCGCGTTGTCGGTGATGTGGATGTGCTCCGGGCACACGTCGGTGCAGCACTTGGTGATGTTGCAGTACCCGAGGCCACCCTCCTCGCGCGTCTGCTCGCGACGATCGAGGACGTCCTTCGGGTGCATCTCGAGTGACGCGACGCGCACGAAGAACCGCGGTCCGTAGAAGCGGTCGCCGTAGTCGTGGCTCCTGATGATGTGACAGACGTCCTGGCAGAGGAAGCACTCGATGCACTTGCGGAACTCGTAGAGGCGATCGATGTCGTGTTGCTGGATGCGCCACGGCGTGCCGTCGTCGGGCGCGGCGGTGAACGGCGCGATGGACTTGTTCACCTCGTAGTTGCGCGACACATCGGTGACGAGGTCCTTGATCAGCGGGAAGGACTTCAGCGGGTGCACCTTCACGGGACCTGCGGGCAGGTCGTCGACGCGAGTCTTGCAGAGCAGCACCGGCCGTCCGTTGACCTCGGCGCTGCACGACCCGCACTTGGCCGCCTTGCAGTTCCAGCGACAGGCGAGGTCGGTGTCCAGGTTGTGCTGGATGTAATGCACGGCGTCGAGCACCACCATGCCCGTGACGACGGGAACCTGGTAGGTGGCCTCCGTCTGCTCGCCGCCCGGAACCCCCTTGAGCACCTGCAGCGTCAGCGTCTCTCCGGTGAGCCCACTCGCGGTGAGCGCTGCCTCCGGCGTGGTCGCCACCGCAACTCCCGAATGGTCGACGACTGTCATGACTTCCCCTTCCTGGGCTTGCGCGCGGCGGGCGCTTTCGTTGCCGGTGCTGCAACCGCCGCCGCCTCGGTCAGATATCCCTTGGGCAGCTTCGCCGCGTCGTAGAAGCGGCTGCGCTCGAGCAGTGGGCGGAGTCGCTCGGGGAGCGGGTCGAGCGGCACGCTGACCACCCGCATGCCGTCGTCGCCGCGACGTGTGACGAAGTTCACCTTGCCGAACTCGACCTCCTGGTCGAGGTGGTCGAAGCGCCATTGCGAGCCACGGCTCTCGCGACGCTCGATGGCGCCTCGAACGATCGCCTCCGAGAGGATGAGCATGTTGGTGACGTCGCGGCAGGTGTGCCAGCCGGGGTTGAGCGCGCGTCCGCCGCTCACGCGGATGTTCGTGCTCCGCTCACGCAGCGCGAGGATCTCGGTCAGCGCGCGCTGGAGCGACTCCTCGCTGCGCCCGATGCCCGCGTCGTCCTGCATCGCGACCTGCAGTTCCTCGTGCAGCTTGTAGGGGTTCTCGCCGGTCGATGCGCCGCTGCCGTCGCCGCCGAGCACGCCGAGCAGGTCTGCCTGTTCCGAGGCGACCTGACTCTCGTCGATGGTCCGCGTCGACCCCGCGCCATGCGCGAACGCCGCGGCGGCCTCGCCCGCGCGCCGGCCGAAGACGAGGATGTCGCCGAGTGAGTTGCCGCCGAGCCGGTTGGCGCCGTGCAGACCGCCGGCGACCTCACCCGCCGCGTACAGCCCCGCAACCGTTGTCGCCGCGGTATCGGGCTCGACGCGCACGCCGCCCATCGTGTAGTGGATGGTCGGGCCCACCTCCATCGGCTGGCTGGTGATGTCGATCGATGCCAGTGCGTGGAACTGCTCGTACATCGACGGCAGCTTGCGCTTGACGTAATCGGCGCCGAGGTGACGCACGTCGAGATACGCGCCACCGTGTGGTGTCCCGCGACCTGCCTGCACCTCTTTGTAGATGGACCGCGCCACGACATCGCGCGACGAGAGCTCCTTCTTGACGGGGTCATAGTCGAGCATGAAGCGCGAGCCCTCGGCATTGAAGAGCAGTCCACCCTCGCCACGCACCGCCTCGGTGACCAGGATCCCGCGTGCGCCGGGCGGCCAGATCATTCCGGTGGGATGGAACTGCACGAACTCCATGTCAAGCAGGTCGGCACCCGCCTGGTACGCCATCGCTGCGCCGTCACCCGAGCACTCCCAGGAGTTGGAGGTGAAGCGATACATCCTTCCCCAGCCGCCGCTCGCGAGCACGACGGCGCCTGCCTTGAAGGCGACGAACTGCCCGGTGTTGCGGTTGTAGCCGAACGCCCCGCACACACGATCGCCGGACTTGAGCAACGCCGTCAGCGTGTACTCCATGCAGACGTCGACGCCCTCGGTGTGCACCATCTTGTCCTGGCAGGTGCGGATCAGCTCGAGCCCGGTGCGATCGCCGACATGCGCGAGACGCTTCCACGAGTGCGCGCCGAACGCGCGCTGCATGATCCGTCCGTCCTCGGTTCGATCGAAGAGGCCGCCCCATCGTTCGAGCTCGAGGACACGGTCGATGACCTCGTGTGCGTAGAGCTCGACCATGCGCCAGTTGTTGAGCAGCTGCCCGCCGAGCATGGTGTCGGCGAAGTGCACCTCCCAGCTGTCCTCCGGGTCGACGTTGCCGATCCCCGCGGCGATACCGCCCTCCGCCATCACCGTGTGCGCCTTGCCGAGCAGCGACTTCGTCACCACGGTGACCGTGCATCCGGAGTCGGCAGCAGCGATCGCGGCGCGCATCCCGGCGCCACCTGCGCCGACGACGAGCACGTCGCATTCGATGGTCTCGTACGGTTCCTGGGGCGCTGCCATGTCAGAAGACGATGTGCGGATCGATGAACACACCGGCGCGCAGCAGGTGGATGTAGACGTCGGTGAAGACCACGCTGAACATGCTGCACCACGCCCAGACCGGATGACGCTGGTTGAGCACGGTGACCCACTTCCAGGCGCGGTAGCGCGCCTGACCGAGCTTCGCCGTTGAGTAGCAGTCGAGCCCGCCGCCGACCAGGTGCCGCCACGAGTGGCATCCGAACGTGTAGCCGCTGAGCAGGATGACGTTGGCGAGCATGATCCCCGTGCCCAGGCCGAGCTGCAGATGACCGTTCGGCGCCCAGAAGGCGAGGTAGACGTCGTACCAGAGGAACGCCGTGACGATCAGCACCAGGTAGAAGAGGAATCGGTGCAGGTTGTTGAGGAAGAGCGGGAACGCCGTCTCGCCGCGGTACTTGCGATGACGAAGCTCGCCAACCGCGCAGGACGGCGGGTCCCAGAAGAACGACCGGTAGTACGCCTTGCGGTAGTAGTAGCAGGTGGCCCGGAAGAGCAACGGCGAGCCGAGCACCCACAGTGCCGGACTGACCGGGCCGGTCTTCCAGATCGTCGGCGAATAAAACGGCGAGAGATACGGCCCGCTCTGATTGATGCCGCCAGTCAGGAACGCGGTCCAGATCGAGTAGAGACCGAAAAGACCGAGCACTGCGACCACAGTCGCCGGCAGCGCCCACCAGGGCATCGAATCGAGGATGCGCTGCAACAGCCCGGGGCCGCCGTGCGGGGCTGCCGTGAGCGATGCGGGTGATACCCGAGTGACCTGCGTGGACAAGCGTTGACCATCCTAGCGTTGCGGGTTGCGCGAGCCGCCTCGCTGCGCGCCATGAGCACGGAGTTGCGAGCCGAGATCGGGGCAGAGGGCGTCGCAATGCGGGAGTGCGATACGGTTGGGCGCCTCGACCAACCCTCGCGGCGTCCCCGGCGGCCGCAGATTGCCTCTTGAACAGGGTCCGAAGGCATGAGACGCTTCGCAGGTATCGGCGAACCTCTGAACGCACCACTCCCGGATCGGGGTCTCCTGGACTCCGCGCTGGAGCACGATGCCTGTGGGGTGGCGTTTGTCGCCCGGATTGCGGGTGGCCCTTCGCACTCGGTGATCGAGCTCGGAGTCGAGGCATTGGTGAACCTCGGCCACCGCGGAGCGTCGGGCGCAGAGCCGGACAGTGGCGACGGCGCCGGGATCCTCATCCAGGTGCCCGATGCGTTTCTCCGCGACGTCGCGGGCGTTGCGCTGCCCGCCCCCGGCGCGTATGGCGTCGGGATGGTGATGCTCCCGCAAGGGGCGTCCGAACGCCAGGAGTGCGAGACGATCACGTTCCAGGCGTGCCGCGCGGAAGGACTCCGGATCCTGGGCTGGCGCGACGTGCCGGTGGTCGCCGACGCGCTCGGGGCGAGCGCGCGGGCGGGCCTCCCGGTCCTCCGGCAGCTGTTCGTGGCTGCGATCGGGCTCGACGGTTCCGCCCTCGAGGGTCGCCTGCTCGTGCTCCGTCGCGTGATCGAGCGAGCCGCCATCACCGCGGGCATCGGCCGCGAGCGATTCCATGTCGCGAGCCTCTCGAGCCGCACGGTCATCTACAAGGGAATGCTCACGGCGGCGCAGCTCGGTGGGTTCTATCCCGACCTCCTCGATCCGCGCGTGACCTCGGCGCTCGCGCTGGTCCACGCCCGTTTCTCGACCAACGTCCTGCCGCGCTGGGATCTTGCGCAGCCGTTCCGGATGTCGGCGCACAACGGGGAGATCAACACGTTGCGGGGCAACGTCAACTGGATGCGCGCGCGCCAGGCGAAGTTCCGCAGCCCGCATTTCGGTGGAGACATCGAGAAGCTCGTCCCGGTGCTCGACGAGACCGGCTCGGACTCCTCGCAGTTCGACAACGCGCTCGAGCTGCTCGCCATGAGCGGCCGCTCGATCGAGCACGCGGTGATGATGATGATCCCCGAGGCATGGCACCACAACGAGCTGATGGACGAGAAGCGCCGCGCCTTCTACGAGTTCCACAGCGCGTTGCTCGAGCCCTGGGACGGCCCCGCCGCGATCGCGTTCACCGACGGGCGCGTCGTCGGCGCGACCCTCGACCGCAACGGGCTTCGCCCCGCCCGCTATCTCATTACCGACGACGGGCTTGTGGTCATGGCGTCCGAGGCGGGCGTCCTCGAGCTGCCGGAGGAACGGATCGCGCGCAAGTGGCGCCTCGAGCCCGGCAGGCTCCTGCTCGTCGACACCGCAGCGGGCCGGATTCTCGATGACGGCGAGGTGAAGACGCAGCTCGCCGCCACCCACCCCTACAGGGAGTGGATCACCGCGGGGACCGTGCACCTCGACGAGCTCGATCCGCCCGACCATGTCCCGGACCCCGATCCGGGGACGCTCCTGGTCCGCCAGCAGGCATTCGGCTACAGCATCGAGGATGTCGAACTGCTGGTCGCGCCGATGGGACAGAACGGTGAGGAGGCGGTCGGCTCGATGGGGAACGACACCCCGCTCGCAGTGCTGAGCGATCGTCCGCTGCCCCTCTTCAACTACTTCAAGCAGCTCTTCGCGCAGGTCACGAATCCCCCGATCGACCCGATCCGCGAGCAGGCGGTCATGTCACTCGTCACCAGCCTCGGGGCCGGCGGCAACCTCCTCGAGCAGGGCCCGGCGCAAGCGCAGCGGCTCGAGATGCCACATCCGGTGCTCACCAACCACGACCTCGAAAAGCTCCGCCATGTGACCCAGCGTCAGTTTCCGGCGGACACGATCTCCATGGTCTTCCACCGCGACGCCGGAGCGGCCGGTCTCCTGGCGGGAATCGAGCGCATCTGCCGCATCGCCTCCGAGCAGATCGAGGCAGGCGCGACCGTCCTGATCCTCAGCGACCGCCACATCGACGCGTCGCACGTGCCCATCCCATCGCTGCTCGCGACCGCCGCGGTGCACCACCACCTTGTGCGCGAGCAGACGCGAACGAGCGCCGGACTCGTCATCGAGACCGGCGAGGTTCGCGAGGTCATGCACCTCGCGCTGCTCATCGGCTATGGCGCCGAGGCGGTGAACCCCTACCTCGCCTTCGAGACGATCGCCGACCTCGCCCGCCGCGAACTGCTCCCGCCGACCGTGGACCGAGAGCGCGCCGAGGAGCTGTATGTCCAGGCGCTCGTGAAGGGACTGCGCAAGACGATCGCCCGCATGGGCATCTCGACCATCCAGTCCTACTGCGGCGCGCAGATCTTCGAGTGTCTCGGCATCGACAAGACCGTCATCGACCGCTTCTTCCCCAACACGGCGTCCCGTATCGGCGGGATCGGGATCGACGTCATCGCAGCAGAGGCGCTCGCGCGTCACGAGCGAGCGTTTCCCGACGTTCGAATCACCGCACCGACGCTCGAGGACCGCGGCGAGTATCGCTGGCGCCGCGACGGCGAACATCATCAGTGGAACCCCGAGGTCATCGGGGCACTGCAACACGCGGTCAAGTCCGGTGACGAGGCGGCGTTTCGCACCTACGTCGCGCTCGCCGACGACGAAGGTCGCACGCTCAAGAGCCTGCGCGGCCTCTTCCATCTGCGCGAGCCGGCGATGCCGGTGCCGCTCGACGAGGTGGAGCCTGCACTCGACATCGTGCGGCGCTTCTCCACCGGCGGCATGTCGTACGGGTCGCTGAGCAAAGAGGTGCACGAGCTGCTGGCCATCGCGATGAACCGGATCGGCGCGCGCTCGAACACCGGCGAGGGCGGCGAGGATGCGCTGCGATACCTCCCCGATGAGAACGGCGACTCGCGCCGCAGCGCGATCAAGCAGGTTGCGTCGGCGCGCTTCGGTGTCACGGCGCATTACCTCGTCAACGCCGATGAGCTGCAGATCAAGATCGCACAGGGCGCGAAACCCGGTGAGGGCGGCCAGATCCCGGGGCCGAAGGTGGACGAGGCGATCGCGCGCCTGCGCCACTCGACGCCCGGCGTGGGACTCATCTCTCCCCCACCCCACCACGACATCTATTCGATCGAGGATCTTGCGCAGCTCATCTGGGACCTGCGCTCGGTGAATCCGACTGCGCGCATCAGCGTCAAGCTCGTCGCCGAAGCCGGCGTCGGTACCGTCGCGGCGGGCGTCGCGAAGGCCCGTGCGGATCACATCGTCATCGCGGGCTACGAGGGCGGCACCGGGGCTTCGCCGCTCACCGCCATCAAGCATGCCGGTGTTCCCTGGGAGCTCGGGCTCGCCGAGACTCAGCAGGTGCTCATCCGTCAGCGTCTGCGCAGCCGCGTCACGCTGCAGGCCGACGGGCAGATGAAGACCGGGCGCGACGTGGTGGTCGGCGCGCTCCTCGGGGCAGACGAGTTCGCGTTCGCGACGGCGCCGCTGATCGCGGCGGGGTGCGTGATGATGCGCGTCTGCCACCTGAACACGTGTCCGGTTGGCATCGCGACCCAGGACCCAGTGTTGCGAAGGAAGTTCGCGGGCCGTCCCGAGCATGTCGTCGCGTTCATGCTCTTCCTCGCCGAGGATGTGCGCCGCTGGATGTCCCGACTCGGCTTCCGCCGTTTCGAGGACATGATCGGGCGCGTCGACGTCATCGAGGCTCGCCCCGCTGTCGACCACTGGAAGGCGCGAGGGCTCGACCTTCGACCGCTGCTGTCGGCGCCCGACGTCTCGTCCGCCGACGAGCGGCGCCACAGCCGCGCTCAGGTTGCGGATCTCAGCGACATGCTCGACGTGGCGCTGATTGCGGAGTGTGCACCCGCGCTTGACGGAGCGCGCCCGGTCCGCGTGCGTACCCCGGTTCGCAATGTGCATCGCTGCGTCGGCGCGATGCTCAGCGGTGAGGTCGCGCGGCGTCACGGCGGGGACGGACTTCCCGACGGCAGCATCGAGATCGACCTGGACGGCGCCGCCGGGCAGTCCTTCGGCGCGTGGCTCGCCCGCGGGATCACGCTCACGTTGCGCGGCGAGGCCAACGACTACGTGGGCAAGGGCCTCTCCGGAGGCAGGCTCGTGATCCGGCCGCCGCGGGCGGCGCGCCGCCGTGCCGAGGAGAACATCATCGTCGGCAACGTCGCGTTGTACGGCGCCACGTCGGGCGAGGCGTTCATCCGCGGCGTCGCCGGCGAGCGCTTCGGCGTGCGCAACTCCGGTGCGGTGGCCGTGGTCGAGGGTGTCGGCGACCACGGTTGCGAGTACATGACCGGCGGCACCGTGCTCGTCCTCGGTGACACCGGTCGGAACTTCGCTGCGGGGATGAGTGGCGGGGTCGCGTTCGTCCTTGACGAGCACGGGCGGTTCGAAGCGCGTTGCAACACCGCGTCCGTTGCCCTCGAGACACCGCGTGTCGACGACCTGGCGGTGGTGCGCGACCTTCTGGAGCGTCACTCGCTGCTGACGGGCAGCGAGGTCGCGAAGCGCCTGATTCGCAACTGGCGTCAATCGCGCGAGCGTTTCGTCAAGGTGATGCCGGAGGAGTACCGCCGCGCGCTGCGGGCGCAACTGGAACTGGTCGGCTGATGCCCGCGCGCACCGGGTTTCTCGAGCACGCGCGGCACACCGCGCCGCGGCGGCCCGTCACCGAGCGCGTCACCGACTACCGTGAGGTGTACCTGCCGCTGCCCGTCGCGGTGCTGCGCGAGCAGGGCTCGCGGTGCATGGACTGCGGCGTTGCCTTCTGCCACCACGGGTGCCCGCTCGGGAACCTCATCCCAGAGTGGAACGATCTCGTCGCGCGGGACGACTGGCGCTCGGCCATCCAGCGACTGCACGCCACCAACAACTTTCCGGAGTTCACCGGTCGACTCTGCCCCGCGCCGTGTGAGCCTGCCTGCGTCCTCGCCATCAACGACGATCCGGTGGCGATCAAGCAGATCGAGCAATCGATCATCGATCGCGCCTTCGAAGAGGGATGGATCCGCGCCGAACCGCCGTCCCACCGCACCGGGAAGCGCGTCGCCGTTGTCGGCTCGGGACCAGCCGGCCTTGCCGCGGCACAGCAACTGAACCGTGCCGGGCACCACGTCACGGTGTTCGAACGCTCGGATCGAATCGGCGGCCTGCTTCGCTACGGGATCCCCGATTTCAAGATGGAGAAGTGGGTCCTCGATCGCAGGCTCGGGCTGCTCGAGGCTGAGGGGATCACCTTCGAGACCGGCTACGACGTCGGCGTCGCCATCACGATCGATCAGTTGCGCGAGGGATTCGATGCCGTTGTCCTCGGCGTCGGGGCCGATCGAGCCCGGGACATCGACGTGCCCGGACGCCATCTCGGCGGCATCCACGTCGCGATGGACTATCTCGTCCAGCAGAACCGTCGCGTCGCCGGTGAGCGCGCCACAGCGGCTCCGGAAATCAGCGCAACGGGCGCGCGGGTCGTGATCATCGGCGGTGGTGACACGGGGGCCGACTGCCTCGGCAACGTCATCCGCGAGCGCTGCGCGAGCGTCGAGCAGCTCTACCTGTATCCGCAGCCCCCCGACACCCGGCCCGACGGGAATCCATGGCCGCAGTGGCCCCTGATCCTCCGCACCTATGCGGCACACGATGAAGGCGGCTCTCGCGACTTCGGCCTCATGGTCACGCGGTTCGAGGGTGGCGACGGCGCCGTGGAGCGCGTTTGCGCCACGCGAGTCGAGGCCCGCCGCGACGGTGGCACCCGCACCTTCGTGCCGATCGAGGACGGGGAGGTCACCTTTGACGCAGATCTCGTCCTGATCGCGATCGGCTACCAGGGACCGGCGCGGTCCCCGCTGCTCGAAGGCCTCTCGGTCGACCTCGATCGTTTCGGGAACATCGCCGTCGACGAGACCTTCGCGTGCGCCACCCCCGGCGTCTTCGCAGCCGGCGACGCCACGCGCGGAGCATCGCTCATCGTCTGGGCGATCGCCGACGGCCGGGCGGCCGCTCGCAATTGCGACGCGTACCTCATGGGGACTGTCCGGCTACCCTGACCGACCCATGGCCCAGCGCTCATTCCTCGGAACCGCGTCGACGCTCGCCTTCGCCCACCGCGGCGGTGCCGGCGAGGCGCCGGAGAACACGCTCCCTGCCTTCGAGGCCGCGGTGGCGCTCGGGTACCGATACCTCGAGACCGATGTCCACCTCACACGCGACGGAGTCCTCCTCGCGTTCCACGACAGCCGGCTCGACCGGCTCACCGACCATGCCGGGAACATCGTCGAGATGACCCTGGCCGAGGTGCGCGAGGCCGACGCCGGGTACTGGTTCAGCCCGGACGGCACCACCTACCCATATCGCGGCACCGGCGTGGTGGTCCCGACGCTCGAGGAATTGCTCACGCGTTGGAACAACGTCTTCCTGAACATCGACGCCAAGTCGGACGAGACCGTGGCACCGCTCGTGGCATTGATCCGCCGCCTCGACGCCTTCGGACGGGTCTGCATCGGGTCGTTCTCGGATCGCCGGGTCGCCCGTATCCGATCGCTGGCCTGCGGGCGGATCTGCTCGTCCATGGGCCAGGTGGCGACCGGCCTCGCGTTCCTCGCGTCGCGGTCGGGACGGCTTCCGCGCTTCCATGCCGACTGCCTGCAGGTGCCGCAGCAGTGGGGCGTGCTCCGCATCGACCGGCGCTTCGTCGAGAGCGCGCATCGCGCCGGACTGCCCGTCCACGTCTGGACGATTGATGACCGCGCAGAGATGGAGGCGCTGCTCGACCTCGGCGTCGACGGGATCATGACCGACCACCCGCGCGTGCTCAAGGAGGTCTTCGAAGCCCGAGGGCTGTGGTAGGTCGAGCCACGCGCTATCGTGGCCTCGATGCTGCCGTCTGATCCCGGGGCTCGGTACATCCCGCCCGCAGACCGCGCCGACTGGTACCAGCCGGACGAGCACCTGCGCTGGCTTGCTCGACGCACCGTCGGCGACGCCAACTGGCCCATCCTCGACGCCGCGCTGCGGGAGCTGGGCACGCTTGTGCCGCAGGTCATCGAGCCGCTGGCCCGCACCGCAGACCGCAACCCGCCGGTGCTGCGGCAGTACAACGCTCGCGGCGAGCGCATCGACGAGATCGAGTTCCACCCGGCGTACAAGGAGCTGGAGACGACCGTGCTCGGCTTCGGCGCCGTACGCGCCGCGTACACGACGGGCTGGCGCGGCCTGACGGAGCGCGCCCCGCGAACGCTGGTCACCGCGGTTCTGTATCTGCTGCTCGAGTCCGATCAGGCGGTCACCGGCTGCCCGATCGGGATGATGGACGCCGCCGCGAGATGCCTCGAGCGCAACGATCCGGCGCTGGCGGCGCGCTTCGTGCCGGGCATCACCGACGACACCGGCCGCCACCTCACGGTCGCGATGTTCCTCACCGAGAAGGCAGGGGGGTCCGATGTCGGCGCCAATGAGACCGTCGCCGCGCGTGCGGAGGACGGCACATGGCGCCTCACCGGTGAGAAGTGGTTCGCGAGCTGCGCGCAGAGCGACCTGGTCCTCGTGCTCGCCCGCCCCGACGGCGCACCGCCTGGACCGCGCGGACTGGGCCTGTTTCTGATGCCGCGCATGCTCGATGACGGGACGCGCAACAGCTACGTCATCCACCGGCTCAAGGAGAAGTTCGGGACGCGAGCGATGGCGTCCGGCGAGGTGGGATTGCGGGGGGCGTTCGCGTGGCAGGTCGGCGCGCTCGACCGCGGGCTGCCGCAGATGATGGACATGGTCAACGCGACTCGCATCGGCATCGCCACGGCAACCGCCGGCGCGATGCGCCGCAGTGCCTTCGAAGCGCTGACGCACACACATGGCCGCTCGACGTTCGGCCGCCGTCTCGACCTGCATCCGCTGATGCGCGACACGCTCGCCGAAATGGTTGTCGACTCGGTCGCGGGGCTGACCGCGGCGATGGGCGCTGCGGATCTCTCCGACCAGGCGGACGCCGGTGATCAGGAGGCGGCGGCAGCGCTGCGACTGCTGACGCCGCTCTTCAAGATGCATGGCACCGAGCGCGCGCGGGTCTGCGCGACCGAGGGGATGGAGGTGCGCGGCGGCAACGGGTTCATCGAGGACTGGCCCGACGCGCGAATCCTTCGCGACGTGTACGTGCATGCCATCTGGGAGGGATCGGGCAACGTCATCGCGCTCGATGTGCAGCGCGCCATCGAGCACGGCGCACTGCCCGGATACCTTGGCGATACCGAGCGGCGCGCAGAGGTCGCCTCGGCCGGCGGACCGGCGGCGGCGCTCGGCGCTGTGCTGATCGACGAGTTGCAGCGGATCGAGAGCCAGGTGCAGGCACTTGCTCGCATCGACGACCCGGACGCACGCCAGTTGCCATTGCGGCGCATGGCGCGGCGCATGGCGACAGTCGCGATCGGCGCGCGTCTCGCCGAGCAGGCCAACCAGTTCGCTGCCGACACCGGGAGCGGGCGCTTAGGCTGGATCGCCGCGCGCTACCTCGCGCGGCTCGGCGGCGAGCCGGCACTGGCGGCAGTCGCCGACGACGCATCGTGGTTGCCCCACGCCGACTCGCTGCTCAACGGCGGCGCAGTGCCGCTCGAGCTGGCAACCGCT
>CAAGKR010253764.1_pt1 | contig 14070 bp, 14 predicted proteins | sample 2556971 | NCBI WGS metagenome assembly CAAGKR01 (sample SAMEA5207829, study PRJEB30636) | soil metagenome | biome: forest; feature: boreal; material: soil | place: USA | collected 2011-09 | depth 1 m | reverse complement strand
CGTTCGACACCTGGGCCGTGGAACTCATGGCCGACATGTCCGCAGCCGCGCAGCGCGCCCTCAACTGGAACATCATGAGCGTCGGCGCGGGGAACCTCGACGAGTGCTACGGCAAGCTCGCGGCGTCCGACCGTGCGCGGTCGAAGGGCGGGAAGGTGATCGCGCTCACGATTCCGATGAGCTTCCCGGTGCGCCTCTCGTTCCGTTCCGGTTTCGTGCTCGACGCCATGCCGGGATGGGAGTCTGTGATGCTCCTGCCGCTCGACGAGAAGCTTGCGTACTTCAGCGACGCGGGCAACCGCGCCCGGCTCAACCAGCTGGCCCAAGGCGATGGCAATCCGCTCAAGGGCCTCGCCCGCTGGGAGGCCATGGTCATCCACGACGTGGTGGCGCCGGAGAACGAGCAGTACCGCGGTCGCCGTGTCGGTGAGATCGCCGAGGAGCAGGGCCGAGAGCCGTGGGACGTGCTCACCGAGATCGCGATGGCCGACGAGCTCAATACCAGCTTCGGCACCGTGCAACGCGTGGAGACGGACGACGACTGGAAGGCGCGGGTCGAGATCTGGCGCGACGGACGCGCGGTGATCGGCGCGTCGGACGCAGGTGCGCACCTCGACCTCCTCGCGTCGTTCAACTACGCCACCGTGCTCCTCGAGCAAGCGGTGCGGGAGCGCGGGCTCCTTCCGCTCGAAGAGGCAGTGCACCTCATCACCGACGTTCCGGCGCGCCTCTACGGCTTGCGCGACCGCGGTCGACTGGAGGAGGGCGCGCACGCCGACGTCGTCGTACTCGACCCCCAGACGGTGGCAAGCGACCCGGTCCGTATGCAGATGGACCTTCCCGGTGGGGCGGGCCGGCTGTACGCGGGCGCCCAGGGCGTGCAGCACGTACTGGTGAACGGTCGCGCGATCGTGCGCGACCACGAGCTCACGGAGGAGCGGTCGGGCACCCTGCTGCGGTCGGGCCGCGACACCGAAACCGCGTCCCTCGCCTAAAGAGTGGAGCAGTACACCCACGGCCACCACGAGAGCGTCCTGCGCTCCCACCGCAGCCGCACCGTCGAGAACTCTGCCGCCTACCTGATCGAGCGGATCCGCCCGGGCCTCGATCTGCTCGACGTCGGCTGCGGTCCCGGCACGATCACCCTCGACCTCGCGGCCCGCCTGTCGCCCGGACAGGTCGTCGGGCTCGACAACGAGTCCGACATCGTCGACCTTGCCCGCGAGAGCGCGTCGGACGTCTCGAACGCGACGTTCCGAACCGGAGACGTGTACGCGCTCGACTTTCCCGACGCGTCGTTCGACGTCGTGCACGCACACCAGGTGCTCCAGCACCTCACTGATCCCGTCGCAGCACTGCGCGAGATGTGCCGCGTGTGCAAGCCCGATGGCGTGGTGGCCGCGCGAGACTCCGACTACGCGGCAATGACGTGGTATCCGGAGATCCCCGCGCTCACCCGTTGGTTATCGCTGTATCACGATGTCACGCGGAGCAACGGTGCCGAAGCCGATGCCGGACGTCGGCTCCGTGCGTGGGCACTCGCCGCGAGTTTCTCCGACGTGCGCTCGTCCGCGTCGGCGTGGTGCTACTCCACTCCCGAAGAGCGGGAATGGTGGGGCGGGATCTGGGCCGAGCGCGTCGTCGCCTCACGGCTCGGCGAGCAGGCGATCGAGCGCGGCCTGGCAACGAACGAAGAGCTCGCCCAAATTGCAGCCGGCTGGCAGGAGTGGCGCGCCGCTGAGGACGGTTGGTTCGCGGTCTTGCACGGCGAGATCCTCTGCACGCCCTGAGCCAACGCCACCGACCGAGGCCAACCGCTGCATCGACCAAGCACTGCGGCACCGATCGTGCGTCATGAGGTTGCAGAGGGGCGCGCCGCCGGGTACCAATTCTTTCGTGCCACTTTCAGAAATGAATGACGAGGGCCTGTCCGGAGCGCTCGGCGATACGCTCGGGGCGGTGGAAGGCGCTTTCGACACGTCGGACCCGATCGCCCTCGGACGGGCGTTCGCGCAGGCGATGCAGCGCGCGGCCATTCGCCCACGGTCGTCGGCACCAGCGTGGGTGCGGTACGGAGCCGGGCTGGGGCTCGTGGGCGCCGGCCTCGGTGCCCGTGTCGTGGGCATCCGGCTCCCCGAGGTCGCCACCACCGACCCGAAGGACGCGCGGTTTCGCTCGCGGGCATGGGACGACAATCTCCTCTTTCACGCGCTCCTCGAGTCTTACCTGCTCACCGAGCGCCTCCTGCGCGAGCTCGTGCACTCCGCGCACCTCGAAGGCCCTGCGGCACCGAAAGCCGCGTTCGCGGCCCAGCTCCTGTCCGACGCGATAGCCCCGACCAACTTCCTGCCCACGAACCCGGCGGCACTGGTGCGCGCGTTCGAGACGGCCGGTGGCAGCTTGCTGCGCGGCGCCCGCAACTTCCTCCACGACGTGGTCGAGAACAAGGGGTGGCCGAGCCAGGTCGACCGCGGAGCCTTCCGTGTCGGCGAGAACCTTGCGATCACGCCCGGCAAGGTGGTGTATCGCAACGAATTGATCGAAGTGCTCCAGTACGAGCCACAAACCGAGGAAGTGCGCGAGATCCCGCTCGTCGTGTGTCCCCCGTGGATCAACAGGTATTACATCGCCGATCTCGCGCCCGGAAAGAGCCTGGTCGAGTGGGCGGTGCAGCGCGGTCACACCGTGTTCGCAGTCAGCTATCGCAATCCCGACGAGTCGATGCGCGACCTCACGTTCGACGACTACTTGCGGCTGGGTCCATTGTCCGCCATCGACGTCGCGCGATCGGTCGGCGAAAGCGACACGGTGAACACGCTTGCGATCTGCCTCGGCGGCACGATGAACGCGATGGCGCTCGCATACCTCGACGCGTGTGGCGACCGCCTCGTCAACTCGTCGACCTACCTCAACTCCGCGATCGACTACGAGGGAGCAGGAACGCTGGCGTCGGTGTTCGCCGACGCCGACACCATCGAGGGTCTCGCGCGCCGGATGGAGAAGACCGGGTATCTCGACGGCAATGACATCGCGCACACGTTCGACCTGCTGCGCGCCAACGATCTCGTGTTCCGCTACGTCGTCGACGGCTGGCTGCTCGGAGAGAAGCCGCCTGCGTTCGATCTCCTGGCGTGGAATGCCGACAGCACGAACATGCCCGGCAAGGCGCACGCACATTTCACGCGGAAGATGTACCTCGAGAACGCACTCGCGCACGACGAGTACGTCGCGATGGGGGAGCAGCTGATGGTCTCCGAGATCGCGACCGACAGCTACGTCGTCGCCGCGGTCGAAGACCACATCGTCCCGTGGCGCGTGTCGTACCGCACGACGCAGCTCTTGAAGGGACCCGTGCGCTTCGTCCTCACCTCGGCGGGCCACATCGCCGGCATCGTCAATCCGCCCAGCCCGAAGGTGCGACTCTGGACCAATGCCGAACTGCCGGCCGATCCGGAACGCTGGATGGGCGGCGCGACCGAGCATCACGACACCTGGTGGAACGACTGGGCCGATTGGATCGCCGAGCGCGCGGGCGCGATGCGGGTACCGCCCTCGATGGGCAACGCCTCGTACCCTGTGCTCGGTGACGCGCCCGGCACGTATGTCCGAAGCTGAACAATCCGCCGGCGCGCACCGCGTGCGGGTCGGCTCCCTGTCATTGCACTGCTCTGTCACCGGAAGTGAGGGGCGGCCCCTGTTGCTCGTCAGCGGCCTGGGCGCCAACGTCGAGATGTGGACGCCGTTCCGCCGCTCGCTCGGAGCCCGGCACACCATCGCCTTCGACGCTCCGGGCACCGGAGAGTCGTCCACGCCGCTCCGGGCGCTCACGATGCGCGAGCTCGGGGCCGCCACGTTCGGTGTCCTCGATGCTCTCGGGTACGACGAGGTCGACGTGCTCGGCTACTCGTTCGGCGGTGCGATCGCGCAGGAGATGGCGCGGGCCGTGCCCAGTCGCATCCACCGCCTGGTGCTCGCCGCTACGAGCTGCGGTTGGGGTTCCGTGCCCGGTGATCCGTTCGCGATGCTCGCGCTGCTCACGCCGGCGCGCTACTACTTCGGCCCCGTGACGGCCGCGGTGAACGCGCTGTTCGGCGCAAGCACCGTGAGCGACTTCGCGACCGCCGATGCGGCGCGGCTGCACCATCCGCCCGACCCGCTTGGCTACTCCTGGCAATTGCTCGCCGCGCTCGGGTGGTCGTCATTGCCGTGGCTCCGCCGCGTGCGCGTGCCCACCTTGGTGCTTGCCGCGGGAAACGACCGCATGGTGCGGGCGAGCACTGCCCGGCTCCTGGCTTCTCGGATCCCCAACGCGCGCCTCGAAGTCGTACCCGGCGCGAACCACTTCTTCCTGCTGCGCGAAGACACGCTTGCCGCGTCGCAGTTGGTCACGGCCTTCCTCGACGAGCGGTCCGCCGATCAGCCCGACGCTGAGTTTGCCTGCAAGTAGCTGCGGTAGACCACGAGCAGTGCCTGCTTCTGGTCGTCCGTGAGCTGTGCGTCGCGACGGATCGCCGTTTCGGTCGAGAGCCGTTCCGGCGGTTCGGCGTGGTCGGGATCGAGGAGCCCCGCCTGGGTCAGCAGGGTTTCGGCCGAGAGGTCGAGCGCGCGGCCGATCGACTGCAACACGCGGACGGACGGCTCGTGCAGCCCGCGCTCGAGCTGGCTGAGGTACGGGTTGGAAACGTGCGCGAGGACGGCCATTTGACGGAGCGACAAGTTGGCGAGACGCCGCTGCGCGCGGATGAACGCGCCGAGAGCGTGGAGTTGCTCGTTACGGTCGTCCGTGACGGCCATGAGAAGAGGAGAAGAGAGGGTGAGGGGTCCGGTCCGGCCGGAGCCGGACCGGAGACCTCGAGTGTTCGATCAGGCGGACTTGGGCGCTACGGCGTCGACGACCTTGATCGCGAACTCCTTCTGGGTCGCGAGCAGCTCCTCGAACAAGCCGAAGCTGGCTTCGATCATCTCGCGGGGATTGGGCATCGACTCGATGAAGGGAAGAGCTTCGGTCTTCGGCGCGGTGAACGCCTTACCGGTGAGGTCGACCCAAGCGGTGATCCCGCTGAATGCGAGTTCCTGGCTCTGCTTGACGCCGCTGACGATCGCTTCGGTCAACGCACTGGTGGCATCGGTGGTCTTGGTCGGCATGATGATCTCCTGAATGGGTGGGGGATGAGCCTGATGGGGTGAGCAGGACAGGTCCCGGGGGGCGCAGACCTGTTTGACAGCATAGACAGCGAGCGCTTGGTATGTCAAGCGGAGGAGCGAGAACGTTCACCGGCGGCGGCCGCGGAGGGGAGGAGCGTTTCGCCGAGCGGCCACGGGTACGCTGCCGCCCATGGGAGACAACGGTTCCCGGCTGTGTGTGCTCTCGGTCCACGCCCACCCGGACGACGAGGCCTCGAAGGGGGCGTCCACGATGGCGCGCTACGCGGCCGAAGGGGTGCGCACGGTGCTCGTCACCTGTACCGGTGGTGAGGCGGGCGACATCCTCAACGAGGAGGCCGACAGCCCGGAGGCGCGGGCCGATATCGGCGCGGTCCGGATGCGTGAGCTCGCCGATAGCGTCCGGATCATCGGGTACGACGAGCTCTACCTCCTCGGTTACCGCGACTCAGGGATGCCCGACACCGATCACAACGCACATCCCGAGAACTTCGCGAACGCCGACCTCGACGAAGCGGTGGGGCGCCTGGTACGCATCATCCGCGCCGAGCAATCGCAGGTGATCATCAGCTACCCCGACGCGCGAGGTGGTGGTTATGCCCACCCCGACCACATCCGTGTGCACGACATCAGCGTGCTCGCGTTCGACCGTGCCGGTGATCCCGACTGGTACCCCGACGCGGGTGCCCCGTTCCAGCCGCTGAAGCTCTACTTCTCGGGCGGCTTCTCGCGTGAGCGCATCGTCAAGATGCACGAGTACTTCACGTCACGCGGCGAGGAGAGCCCGTTTGCGGAGTGGGTCGAGCGCATGAAGGAAACGGAGGATCGCCCCGACACCACCACCACCCGCATCGAGATCGGCGACTACATGCACATCGGACGCGAGGCGCTCCTCGCGCACCGCACGCAGGTCGCGCCCACCGGCTTCTTCTTCCGGGTGCCCCCCGAGGTCACACGCGAGATCCACCCGTTCGAGGACTTCGTGCTCGAGCGCTCGCTCGTCGACATCGGCGTTGCCGACGGCGAGTACGAGAACGACCTGTTCCAGGGCATCCGGGTGACCGCAGGCTCGTAGTCATGCCCGACGACCCGCGTCGCGACCCGGACGACCTCGACCACGCGTTGTTCGACGCCACTCCGGGCGCGCGGTCCCATCAGGACGACGCCGAGCTCGACGCCGCGTTGTTCGGCACCGACGACACGACCGATCCCACCGGTACCGAGGGCGCGGCGGTGGGGTACGCGGCGGCGGCGCTGTCGCGAACGCGGCGCATCCTCGTGGGTTTGGCCGTCGTCGCCGTGGTGGCGCTCATGGTGATGGCCACGGTCGCGTTCGCGAACGGTTCCGACAACTCGAACACAAACCGCGTGCGCATCCCCGCCAGATCGAATGTCACCTCTACTTCGGTCGTGCTGAGGACGCCGTCGTCGCTACCGGTCGTGAGCACGCGCCCCACGACGCCCGCGCCGACCGACCAGCCCGCGGGCACCACCGCCACTACGCGCGAGCGCACGACGACGCCGACCAACGGCGGAACAACCGGGGCCCCGGACGACACGCCGGAAACTCAGCCGACCGACCCGCCCACGGAACCGCCGACGGAACCGCCCACCGAACCAACCACGACCGAACCAACGACGACCACCACCCCGACGACGAAGGCGCTGCCGGAGATCACCGTTGCGCGCGCTCGGTAGCCGGGGGGTTTTTGGGCCCAACGCCACGTCGCCGAGATGCGTGGCCCCGCGCGCGCGACCTTCGGTACGCCGTGCTCCCAGCCCACCTGGCACGCGCCGCCCATCACGAGCAGGTCACCGGACGCAGGAGCAAGATCGATCGAACGCTTCTGACCGCTCCCTTGGCGCGGCTTCGAGCGGAGCAGGAAGGGGCGCCGGGCTCCCAGCGTGACAATCGCAACGAGCGTGTCGTCGAGGTCGCGCAGCTCGCGGTCGGAGTGCGGCGCGACGCTGTCACCACCGTCGCGGTAGTAGTTGAGACCGACGGTGCCGAACCGTTCGGCGCAACGCTCCGCAAGCGCGCTGCGGATCGCGGCCAACGCGGGATGGGGGAGCGGATCGCCGTCGCGGTACCAGCACGACAGGCGGGGATCGTCGACCATGCGGTCCCACATCCGACGCCGGCCTTGGCGCCAATCGACGGTGTCGACGAGGACGTCGAGCATCGCGTCGGCGCCGCGCAGCCAGTTACGGGCGACGTCGATCCAGGATCGCTCGTCGAGCGCGATGCGCTCCACCGTGGCTCCGGCGTCGATCGCAGGATCGCCCATCGCGAACAGCGACCGCTGGTGGGCAACCATCATTCTCCACCGTAGCGAACAGGTGTTCGTCTGAGCCAGCCCGGTAGATTCGGGGCCGTGGTGGACGCGGCCGCCCAACCAGAGAGCGTGGGGCCGCTCGCGGCGTTCCACTACAGGGAGTTCTCCGTCTTCTTCGGCGCAGGGCTGCTGTCGAACACCGGCACGTGGATGCAGACGGTCACCGTGCCGTTCGTGGTCGACCAGCTCACGCACTCAACCGCACTCGTCGGGTTGAGCGCCTTCGCCGCGTTCTTCCCGGCGACGCTCGTCGGCCCGCTGGCCGGGTCGCTGTCGGACCGCTACGACCGCCGCACCGTGCTGATCTGGGCCCAAGTCGTGATGATGTCGATGGCCGCCGCGCTGTGGGTCACGTGGGCGACCGGGGTTGCCAATACGCCGATCATCCTCGTGTGCGTGGTGATCTCAGGCCTCGGAGCCGGCATCACCACGGCGGCCTGGCAGTCGTTCGTGCCGCAACTCGTCCCGCGACCGGTGCTGCTCAGCGCCGTCCGGCTCAACTCGATGCAGTTCACGGGAGCCCGCGCGTTCGGACCGGCGCTCGCCGGCCTCGTGCTCGCGACACTCGGGCCGTCGGCAGCATTCGGTTTCAACGCAATCTCGTTCCTCGCCGTCATCGGCGCGCTCCTCATGATCGTTGCGCGCCCACCCACCAAGAGCGGCAGTGGCGTCAAGGTCCTCGCACATTTCCGTGAGGGACTCCGTTACGCGCGCCAACGCCCCGCCTTGTACGTGTCGGTGCTCATGGTCATCCTGATCGCGCTGTTCGGCGTAGCGATCGTGCAACTCATCGAGCCGATCTCACGACACGTGTTCCACGTGGGGGCAGGTGAATACGGTCTGATGAGCGCCGCGTACGGACTCGGCGCGGTGATCGGCGGTGTGTTCACGGTCGCATACGGAGACACGTTCCACCGGTCGCATCTCGCCTTTACCGGTCTCGCGCTCATGGCGGCAGGGGACCTGGTTCTTGGCGTCGCGCCGGAGTACGGCCTGGCGCTCGTGGCGCTCCTCGGCATGGGGTTGGCGCAGGTGCTCTGCATGGTGTCGTGCAACACCGCGATCCAGGTGAATGTCGACGAGAGCTTCCGTGGCCGCGCCTCGTCGATGTTCACGATGTCGTTCTTCGCAGCCGCGCCGATCGGGGCGCTCGTCGGCGGGATCGTGGGCGACTTGTTGAATCTGCGGGTCACCGTAGTCGCGGCGGCTGCGATCTTGGCCGTGTGCACCGTCATCGCGATGATCCGGTTTGGTCGCCTGCGAATGCTCGACGAGGCGGCGCCGGTCTTCGATGAGGACGGCGAATCCCCCCGTCAGCTGGGCCCGCCCCCCACCGACCTCGATACGGCGGGCCACCTGGTCGTGGAGTCGGTCGACTAGTCCCGTTCTGCACTGATTGACTGTCCGGGTCGAGGGGAGCCGGGTTGACTGAGCTACCGGCGGGGACGGTCACGTTCCTGTTCACGGATCTCGAGGGTTCGACGCGGCTGTGGGAGGAACATCCCGAGGCGATGCAGTCCGCTCTCGCGTGCCACGACGAGATCCTGCGCCACAAGATCGCCGCGCACGACGGTTGCATCGTCAAGACCACGGGCGATGGCGTGCACGCCGCATTCGCGAACGCGACCAACGCCGCGCTCGCTGCCCGGGACGCGCAACTCGCACTCGCGGCTGAGGCGTGGGAGGCGACGGGTCCGCTTCGGGTCCGCATGGGCATCCATACGTGCCAGGCTGAAGTGCGCGACGGCGACTACTACGGCAGCGCGGTGAATCGCGCGGCCCGGCTCATGTCAGTCGCCAACGGCGCACAGGTCGTGTTGTCGCTCGCGACCGAGGAACTCGCGCGTGAAGGGCTGCCGGGCGACGTATCGCTGCTCGATCTCGGCGAACATCGTGTCCGCGATCTCTCCCATACCGAGCGTGTCTTCCAGCTCTGCGCGCCGGGGCTCCCGTCGGACTTCGCCCCGCTGCAGTCGCTTGACGCGCGCGCTAGAGGAAGCCGAGGAGACGATGCGCGCGGCCCGAGAGACGGGATGCCCATCGGCATGATCGACTACGCGGACTTCGCGCTGGGCTATGTGTATATTCGCTCAAGGGTGATCCGCGAGCGCTGGACCCGCTGCGCCGCGCGGCGCAGGCTCGTTTCGGGCCGAGCCGTACGGGTGCGCTCGCCGTCCTGGCGCTGTTCCAGTCGTTCCAGGGCACGCCGACGGAGGCACTCGAGTCGCTCGACCAGGCGCTCCGGAACGCACGCGACACGGGTGACCGCAGCATGATGTCGGTGGCGTCCGATCTCGCGATGCCGATTCTCATCCGGTACGACGATCCGGAAACGGCCGCGGTGCTCCTCGGGGCAATGGAAGATGGCGTCCTTCCTCCCGTCGGACGCGCGGGAGTGCCGGGAGAACGACGTGCGCGCATGCTCACACGGCTGGTCGAACGCTTGGAGCCCGAGGCACTCGCAGCGGCGAAAGCACGCGGCTCGCAGATGACGACGGACGAGATCCTCGAACTGGTCCTTGATCACATCGCCGCGCTCAAGTCGAGCCTCATCAATGACTGAGCTGCCGACCGGCACTGTCACCTTTCTCTTCACGGATCTCGAGGGTTCCACGCGCCTTTGGGAGGAGCATCCCGACGCGATGCAGGGCGCGCTGGCGCGCCACGACGAGATCCTGCGCGACGCGATCGCCGCGCACAACGGGCACGTCGTCAAGACCACGGGCGACGGCGTGCACGCCGCGTTCGGGCGGCCGTTGGACGCCGTCGACGTCGCGGTGGAAGCGCAGCTCGCGTTGGACTCGGTCGAGTGGGCGACTCCGGAGCCGCTCCGAGTCCGCATGGGCATCCACACCGGGGCGGCCGATCTGCGCGACGGCGACTACTACGGCACCTCGCTCAACCGCGCGGCGCGGTTGATGTCGGCGGCGCACGGCGGCCAGATCGTGGTGTCGCTCGCGACCGAGGAGCTCGTCCGCGACGACCTGCGCGACGGCGCCGCACTCGACGACCTTGGCGAGCACGGGCTGCGCGACCTGGCGCGTCCCGAGCGCGTGTTCCAGGTCACGCATCCGAGCTTGCCGCGGGAGTTCTCGCGCCTCCGGTCGCTCGACGCGTTCCCGGGGAACCTCCCTGCACAAGTCACGTCGTTCGTGGGGCGCGAGGCCGATCTGACGGCGGTCGCGAACGCGCTCGGCGCAGCTCGCCTCGTCACCCTCACCGGTGTCGGCGGCGTGGGCAAGACCCGGCTCGCCCTCCAGGCCGCCGCCGAGGTGCTCCCGCGCTTTCCGGACGGCGCCTGGTTGTGCGAGCTCGCCGCGGCCGAAGACCCGGAGACGATGGAGCAGGTGGTTGCGGCAGCGTTGGGCGTGGCTCCGCGCCCGGGCATCTCGCTCGAGGCGAGCATCTACGACGCCCTCCGGGTGAAACGCCTGCTCGTCGTCCTCGACAACTGCGAGCATCTGCTCGACCCCGCGGGCCGGCTGGCGGAAGGCCTGCTGCAGGAATGTCCGCACGTCACCGTGCTGGCGACGAGCCGTGAGGTCCTGTCCGTCGGGGGCGAGCACGTGGTCGGGCTGCGATCCCTGCCGGTGCCGGACGCAACTGCTTCCGTCGACGCGGTCGCGGCTAGCGATTCCGTCCGGCTGTTCGTCGAGCGAGCGCGCGCGGCGAAGTCGGGGTTCGCCGTGGATGCCACCAACGCGGCGCCGATCGCCGAGGTTTGCCGGCGGCTCGACGGCATCCCGCTCGCCCTCGAGCTGACGTCGGCGCGCGTGGCCGCCATGAGCCCGGGCGAGATCGCCGGCCGTCTCGACGAGCGGTTCCGGCTGCTCCGCGGCGGGCGCCGCACCGCGATGGAGCGGCAGCAAACCTTGCGAGCGACGGTCGACTGGTCATACTCGCTGCTCACCGAAACCGAACGCGCGGTGTTCGGCCGGCTGGGCGTCTTCTCGGGAACGGTCGACGCCGTGGCTGCCGAGGCGGTCACGACCGGCGGCGAGGTCGAGGACTGGGACGTGCTCGACGCGCTCGCCAGCCTCGTCGCCAAGTCGATGCTCGTTGCCGACGAAGACGTCGACGGAAACACGCGCTACCAAATGCTCGAGACGTTGCGCGCGTACGCCCGGGAACGCCTCGACGAGGCGGCCGAGTCCGACGTCTGGCGCCGCCGGCACGCGGAGCACTACGCGACTCGGGCCGAGGATGCAGCCCCGGCGCTGGTCGGTCCGGACGAGCTCGTCTGGCGACGACGGGTGCGGGCCGACCTCGACAACACCCGTGCCGCGGTGTTCTGGGGGCTCGACGCGCGGGATCTCGACGACCGGGAACTCGCGATCCGGATCGTCGCGGCACTGGCCACGGAGGTCACGCTGAACCGCGCGGCGGGCGTGGGCCAATGGGCCGAACGCGCGCTTCCCGACGCAGCCGCGACGACTCCCGAGCGGCGGACCGTGCTGCTCGGAGCGGCGGCATTCAACGCCCAGAACCGCGGTGACGTCGAGGAAGCGCTGTCGCTCGCGGTCGAGGGCACCCGCGACGGGCTTCGTCCCGACGCGTCCAGTCCGACCCTCGCCTTCATCGCCGTAGCCACCACCCTGGGTTCCAGCGGTCGGCACGCCGACGCAATCGCAGTGTTGGACGACGCGCTGCGCGAGATCGAAGCTCACGGCAACGATCTGTACTTGCTGTCGAACACGCTGTCCGTGCGATCCATCTTCGAGTCCTTGGGGGGCGAAGTCGAGGCGGCGCAGCACGATGCTCGACAAGGACTCGTCCTCGCCCGTCAGCTCGGCAACCCGACCCAACTCGCCATCGCGCTGAGCGCCGTCGGTACCGCCTGCTTCGACGACGATCCCGCCACCGCGCGCGCCGCGTTCGAAGAGAGTCTGGCCTGGATCGAAGCGGGAGCGAGCGACGTCAATCTCGCGATTGCCCTCTGGCACCTGGCTCGGCTCAGCGCGCGCGATGGCGACATCGTCGGGGCCCTCGCACCGCTCCGGGCCGCCATCGTGCACTGTCACGAAGTGGGCGACCGACCGGGTCTGACCGGACCACTCGCGTTCGTGCCCGAGATCATCTTCGCCCTCCGGCGGTACGAAGGTTCGGTCGTCGTGAGCCGGGCGCTGATGGCTGGGGAACTGGGCGCGTTCGCCGCCATCATGAGCATCAAGTTGGAGCAGCACGCCGACCTCCTCGCGCGCGCCCGCGAGCAGCTCGGCGCCGCAGAATACGACGCGGCGGCCGCGCGCGGCGAGGCCATGTCCTACGAGGCGACAGTGGCGTACTCGCTCGCGGAGATCGACGCCGCCCGTCCGGCCGTGGATGCCGACGATGGCTGAGTTGACTAAGTCCGTGACTAAGTCTAGGCTTGGCGAGTGTCCGAAGTCGGTGTCCACGAAGCCAAGACCCACCTCTCACGCCTCTTGCGCCAGGTCATGGCCGGCGACGAGGTCGTCATCACGCGCGGCGGCACTCCGATCGCCCGCCTGGTCGCCGTCGACGCACGCCGGACACGGATCCTCGGCAGCGACGAGGGCGTCTACCAGGTGCCCGACGACTTCGACGCAACCTTGCCCGACGACGTCCTCGACGGCTTCGAACGGTGACGGTCCTGCTCGACACGCACGTCTGGCTGTGGATGCTCGCCGCACCCCGCAGGCTGCGGACCGCGGCTCGCGAACTGGTCGAGGACGCGAACACCACGCTGCTGCTCTCGGCCGCGAGCACGTGGGAAATCGCGATCAAGTACGCGCTCGGTCGACTGCCGATCCCGGAGCCTCCCGAGCGTTACGTACCCGAGCGGATGCGCACAAGTGGCGTCGACGGCCTTCCGATCGAGCACTCGCACACCCTGCGCGTCAGCGCACTCGAACCTCATCACCGCGACCCGTTCGATCGCTTGCTGATTGCACAGTCCCAACTCGAGCGTGTCCCGCTACTCACCGCCGATCCGATCTTCGCCCGCTACGACGTCGAGATCATCCGCGCGGCCTGAGTCCTACGGCGGAGCCGGACCATGGCTGAGCTGCCGACCGGCACCGTTACCTTCCTCTTCACCGACCTCGAAGGATCGACGCGGCTCTGGGAGGAACACCCCGACGCGATGCAAGGCGCGCTCGCGCGCCACGACGAGATCCTGCGAGACGCGATTGCCACCCACGACGGCCACATCGTGAAGACCACCGGTGACGGCGCGCACGCCGCGTTCTCGAGCGCAACGACTGCCGTGCGCGCCGCGCGCGACGCCCACCTCGCGCTTGCCGCTGAGCCCTGGGATGCGACCGGGCCCCTGCGCGTGCGCATCGGGATCCACACCGGTCCCGCCGAGCAGCGCGACGGCGACTACTACGGCACTGCGCTCAACCGTGCCGCGCGTTTGATGAGTGCCGCCAACGGCGGCCAGGTCGTCGTGTCGTTGACGACCGAAGAGTTGTTGCGCGACGACATGCCGGAGGGCTGCGCGCTCGTCGATCTCGGTGAGCATCGGCTCCGCGATCTCGCGCGCGCCGAGCGCGTCTTCCAGCTGTGTGGCGACGGGCTCGAGCTCGACTTCGCACCTCTGCGGTCACTG
>CAAGKR010418155.1_pt1 | contig 14071 bp, 7 predicted proteins | sample 2556971 | NCBI WGS metagenome assembly CAAGKR01 (sample SAMEA5207829, study PRJEB30636) | soil metagenome | biome: forest; feature: boreal; material: soil | place: USA | collected 2011-09 | depth 1 m | reverse complement strand
TTTGTACTTGCAGTAATCTGACCTGATCTTCAGCGTGAACCTTGGTGAGGACATTCTTACCAGCAAAGGTGAGCACTGCCCGCCCCGCCGAAGTTTCGGCAGGCTGCGGACCTTCCGTCTTGAGATGCACATCGCCGGAGAGAACGGCGCGGTCAATCCCAGTGTGTGCCTTCATCAGCGTTTCCAACTTCTGCGCCGAAACGGTCGCGGGGTGATCGCCGATCAAATGCACCACCACCTCCCCATTGGCGATGGCGCGGTCAAGGGTGTTGTCCTCGCGCAGAAAAAGGGTGAGGTCGTCCGATTGCGCCTGCTGCTGCGGATTTTGCAGACGCGGATGTTGCAGCAGGATCTGTCGCGGCCCCTTTTCCAGAACGGCATGCTCGGCAAAAACAGTGGACGGGGTTGGCCCGTTCACTACAATCTTCACCTGAGACTTCAGTGTAAGCGTTCCCTGGTCCGCGATGTATTCCGCCCCCACCGCAGAACCGCTGGCTTGAGGTACGCTGAAGTCAATTTCCTGCGGAGTGAACGCGTTCCCGGTTTTCTGATTGAAGACCAGACCTGTGGTCTTCAGGTGGATCGGGTCTTTCAACTCTTTGGGCGGCGCCTGATCCGGATCCAAAATGCCTTGCGGATTGGCTTGCAGGTCAATCGAGACCTCGCCGGTGCTGGTCACGTCGCCAGATTGCTGGTCGTATTGGAAGTCCTTGCCATAAACCTGGTCAAAGCGTGAGGAATCGCGCCCATACAGCGTAATCGTCACGTCGTGGAACTCAGTCCGGCCGCCTTCTTTAAACTGGATGGCCTTGCTCGCCTGAAGTTTGAACAGCGTCCTTCCCTGCTCTGATTTCGAGATTGTGACCCCGTGCGCGCTCTGCTGAATGTCGATACCGATTTTCCCCGGCACCTGCTTGAGCGCATTCTGGATCCGATGCTGGGCATAAAAATACGCTCCCGCCACGATTAGGCACACACAAATAGCGGCCACCGCAAACCATCGGCGTAAGCGCGAGATTGTCAGGGGCATTGAGGATAGTGTAGTGCAGGAAGGCGGGCTTCGGGCTTGGCTTCGGCGTTCAGGTGGCGATGATGCAGCCGCGAAGCGGCGACAGAATGCAGCCCAGGCGTAAGCCGTGGGTAAACTCGGAAGCGACCCAGCGCCGAAGACGCGGAAGAACCATGGCATTTTATTACGCCCTTCCAGGGCTGGTTGGTTGCGCCATTGATCACTCCCTAGATACCTCAGCCCGAAACCAGCGCACAGAATTCAAATCGAAGCTACGCTGTCTTCAGCGCCATGGGCCTGAACCGTCTCGATTTCGCGATCATCGCCATCTACCTCATCGGGATTACTCTGTTTGGCCTGCGCTTCCGCAAACGGCAGCACACGCTGCGCGACTACTTCCTCGCCGGGCGCGACATTCCCTGGTGGGCAATTTCGATCTCGATCGTCGCGGCGGAAACCAGCACGCTGACCATCATCAGCATTCCCGGCCTCGCCTACGACACCAACCTGACCTTTCTTCAAGTCGTGTTGGGATACATTGCTGGACGCATCATCATCAGCTTCGTGCTGCTGCCGCATTATTTTCGCGGAGACCTGTACACGGCTTACGAATTGATCGGGCGGCGATTTGGTCCGCAGTTGCGCACTCTGACCTCGGGATTATTTTTGCTCACGCGTGCCGCGGCCGAGGGGGTTCGGGTTTATGCAGTTTCGATTGTTGTCGCGATCGCGCTGGGTACGGGGGAAGTCGCTTCCATCGCAATCATCACTTTGCTGACCCTGATTTATACCTTCGAAGGCGGCCTGGCCGCGGTGATCTGGACTGACGTCATACAGACGGGAATCTATGTGGCCGGAACGCTGCTGGGTATTGTGACCATCATTCATTACGTTCCCGGCGGCTGGGCGCACATTCATCAGGTTGCGGACGCCGCAGGAAAATTCCGCGTATTTGATTTCACTCCCAGCTTCTGGAAGCCGTACACATTCTGGGCAGGATTTGTCGGAGGCACTTTCCTGACCACCGCTGGCCATGGGACCGAACAGCTTTTCGTGCAGCGCCTGCTGGCGGCTCGCAATCAGCGGCAATCGGTGACAGCATTGCTTTCGAGCGGGGCGCTGATCTTGTTTCAGTTTGGATTGTTCCTGCTGCTGGGAGTAATGCTCTATGCGTATTACTTGCTGCCCTCGGCGCATTTCGGCAAAGCGGACCGGATTTATCCGACATTCATCGTGACCCAAATGCCGCACGGAATTTCCGGCTTGCTGATTGCCGCAATTCTGGCGGCGGCGATGTCGAATCTGAGCGCGGCGCTGAATTCGCTTTCGTCGAGCACGATTCTTGATTTTGTTGTGCGCCTGCGTCCGCAAACTGACGACCGCAAACGAATGACGCTCTCACGCCTGGCGACGGTATTCTGGGCGATCGTGCTGTTTAGCCTGGCGATATTTTCTTTGCATCGGGCCGGACGAGTGGTCGAAGTCGGACTGCAAATCGCGTCGATTTCTTATGGCGCGCTGCTCGGAGTCTTCTTGCTCGGCGTGCTGACTCGCCGCGCGAATCAGACTGGCGCCGCGATCGGAATGCTTTGCGGATTTGGGATTGAGGTTTATCTGTGGAAGTTCACGCCGGTGCCGTGGACCTGGTGGGTGGCGATTGGGACGGCGGTGACGTTCGGTGTAGGTTATGCCCTGAGCTGGACGAAAGCAGAGACCGCCCGATGACTGACAACAATCGAAATCCCGGTGCCCTCCTCCGCGAACTCGGCCCCGCCCAGGCCATCTCGATCGTTGTCGGCGTCGTGATCGGAAGCGGGATTTTTCTCGTCCCAGCGGAAATGATGCAGGCGGCGGGATCGGCGCGACTGGTTTATCTGGCGTGGATGGTTGGTGGAATTGTTTCTTTCTTCGGGGCGTTGACCTACGCCGAACTGGGTGCGATGAAACCGCAGGCCGGAGGCGAATATGTGTATATCCGCGACGCCTATGGGCCGCTGCCAGGCTTCCTCTGCGGATGGACCTGGACTGTGGTGGTGAAACCGTCGTCGCTAGCCGCGATCGCGATTGGGCTCGTGCGCATCCTGTCGAATTTCCCGCAGCTTGCCTTTCTCTCCGTTCGCATCGGGCGTGTGCCCATTACTTGCGGCCAGCTCGCCGCCATCGGTTTCGTGTTCTTCATTTCTGCAATCAATTACATCGGCATACGCCGCGCGGGAAATTTTCAGCTGGCTTTCACCCTGCTGAAGATTGTTCTCATCGTCGGCATCGCGGCACTGGCTTTCAGCACGCACGGCGATTGGGAGCATTTTGCGCAGCGGTATCCGGCCGCCCCGGGAGGAATCGTAGGATTCGCCGCCGCAGTCACCGCCGCGCTGTGGGCTTATGACGGGTGGAGCGACCTCAACATGGTCGCCGAGGAAATCCGCGCGCCCGAACGCAATATTCCTCGGGCGATGATCGGCGGGATGTTCGCGATCGGCGCTCTTTACATGCTGGTAAACGCGGCGGTGCAATATGCATTGCCGCCGGCGCAAGTTGCGACTTCGGCGTCGCCAATGGCAGACGCCATCCGGAATTCCTTTCTCGGAACTGCCGGGGTTGTGGTGGTCGCTGGCGCGATGGTGATTTCGCTGTTGGCCACGCTGAACGGGGTCGCCATGAGCGGCGCACGAATGACCTTCGCCATGGCCCGCGACGGCAATTTCTTTCAGGGCCTGGCCAAGGTGCACCCCCGCTTTCACACCCCCCACGTGTCGATTGTGGTGCAAGCGGTCCTGACGGTCGCTTTTCTGTTCATTGGGGGCGGCTTCCGGCAACTCTTTACCCTGGCGCTGTTTGCGGAGTGGCTTTCGTACATGACCTCTTGCAGTGCGTTGTTTGTGCTGCGAAAGCGGGTCCCGGCCGGGAACCGGAAGTATCGACTTTGGGGATTTCCACTGGCCCCTGCCCTTTTTATAGTGGCATCGGCGGCCCTGCTCTACTACACTTTTGTCAGCAACCTCCCCTATTCAGCTTTGGGAACATTGGTGATTTTGGCCGGAATCCCCGTGTATTACGCGTTCGCTCTTCGTCGTAGAGTATGAGCAGTCGGGCATTTATCGTTTTCGACGGTTTCCTCCTTCGGTTCACCCTCAATTACCGAAGTACAGGAGCGGTGGGGACGTTTACCCCACTCCAGTTTTGCCATAGTCTTGAACCTCGTCCGGTCTCCCTCCCAGGCCCGGGTGTCCTTTGGAGCTAAGACCATGCATTCGCGCCAAAACCTCACTCTCGGATTGCTGCCGGAAAGGAAACTGGACTGGCGCAAGTTTGCGCTCAGCTACGGGATGGTGGTACTTGTACTTCTGATGCTGCTGGTTTCGAATTTGATCTGGCCCGATCGCATGGGCACGTGGGGCAACTACGCACTCACCGAGATCATTCCGCGGCCCGATCTGGTGCCGGAGAAGCCCATCGTCAAGAAGCAGCCGAAAATTACGAAGTTGCTGCCGGTAGCGAAATTTGAGACGCCCAAGCTGATCGTTCCGAAAGAAGTACGGCAGCCCAAACCGGTGCAGGCGGAGATCGAACCGCCGAGAATTATGCCGGTCAATTTCCAGGCCCCGAAAATCATCCCGGTCTCTGGCGCCATGCCGGCGCAGGTAATTCACACCGGATCGTTCGGAAGCTCGGCAACCCCGACGGTGAACGCTCCGATTGAAAAAGTGCAGACCGGCGGTTTCGGAGACCCCAACGGTTTGCCGGGACAGGGCAAACAAGGCGCCAAGTTGACCGCAGCCAAGCTGGGGTCGTTTGATCTGCCCGAAGGGGCTGGAACCGGCAATGGCACTGGTGGGGCGAAAGGGATCAAAGGCACAATTGCAAGTGCCGGGTTCGGCAATGGGATCGCGCAACCGGGGCAGGGCGATGGCCGCGCCAATGGGCAGGGAGTGCAGGCATCCGGCTTCTCCACCCAGCAGGTGGCCACCAACGGCGGACATCACAACCTGGATGACAACGGCGCGGCGACTTCGCAAGTCGAAATTATTTTCAAGCCGAAACCGGTGTACACCGATGAGGCCCGCAACCTTCAACTGGAAGGCGAAGTCCTTCTGGAGGTCATGTTCGGGGCCAACGGCGAATTGCACGTCAACCGGGTAGTGCATGGACTTGGCCACGGGTTGGATGAGGCTGCGGTGAGCGCGGCCAACAAGATCAAGTTTAAACCGGCGCAGCACAATGGTTCGTCGGTGGATTCAACCGCCATCGTGCATGTGACTTTCCAGTTGGCGTCGTAAGGATTGGAGTTAGGGTTTCTTGGAGAAAGAGGTCACACTTATGAAACGTTGCGGATGGATTCTTACCGCATCTTTATTGCTTCCCGTCATTGCTGGTGCACAGGCGACGGATCCGGCGCCGGCCGCGGTGCAGCCGGTCTCGAATACCGCCCCCGGAATCACTCTGGCCGCCCAGCCCGCAGCCAAGACTCCGGTAAGCATTGACCAAGTGGTGGACCAGATTATTGAGCGGGAACACGCGTTGATCGCCTTCCTGAAGAACCGCACCCCTCTAGTCGAGACCTATTTGCAGAACCTTCAGCCGGACACGAAACTCGGCTCTTCGCCCAAAGAAGACCACTATTTCCTGGGCCGCTTGGACATGGCGGAGTCGATTGACCGGCGCGATTATCTGATGAAGCAGACCAGCTTCCAGAAGAACATGATGGGCGGCGTCACCAAGCTGTTCCGCATTCAGTACCAGCCCATGGGCTTCTCCTGGATGGTGTTTGCTGACCGCCAGAATTTTGACCGCAATCATTACGATTTTGCGTACGTGCATCGCGAGTTCCAGGGCAATGTTCGCTGCCTGGTTTTTGATGTTCGACCCAAAAAGAACGCCGGGCAGGGACTGTTTGAAGGACGAATCTGGGTGGAAGACCAGGACTACAACATCGTCCGCCTGAACGGGACTTACGTGCCTCGTCCCAAGAACGCATTTTATTTCCACATGGATAGCTGGCGGCTGAACCTGGTCCCCGGCTATTGGATCCCGTCGTATATCTACAGCGAAGAAGGCGATTTCAGTTACGGCTCGCACGACAAGATGGCGTTCAAGGCCCAGTCGCGCATCTGGGGATACAACCTCGCCAAGAACAACCGCGAAGATGAGATGACCCAGTTGACGGTGGACTCGGTGAAAGACACCAGCGCGGTATCGCAGGACTCGTCACCGCTCGAAGCGCAGCGCGAGTGGCAGCGGCAGGCGGAAGACAACGTTCTGGATCGCCTGCAGCAGGCAGGATTGCTCGCCCCTCCCGGAGACGTGGACAAGGTGCTGCAAACCGTGATCAACAATATCGAGATCACCAACAACATTGACCTGCCGCGCCCGGTGCGCGCCCGCGTCATGCTCACTTCTCCGCTGGAGACGTTCAGCGTGGGCAACACCATCATCATCAGCCGCGGTTTGATTGACACCCTGCCCGACGAGGCCAGCCTGGCGGCAATCCTTTCGCACGAACTGGCGCACATTGTGCTGGGACATAACCTGGGCAGCAAGTTCGCCTTCGACGACCGCATGTTGTTCTCCGACGAAGCCACTTACCAGAACTTTGGCTTCCGCCACAATCCCCAGGAAGAAACCGAGGCCGATGCCAAAGCCATCGAACTGTTGAAGAATTCGCCTTACGCGGAGAAGTTGGGCGCACCGGGGCTTTATCTGAAACAGCTTCAGGCTCGCGCCTCTGTGCTACAGGCCCTGCTCACACCACACCTGGGCAACAGCTTCGTGGACGACAAAGGCAATATCATTCGGCTGGCTGCGTTGATGACGTCGGCACCGAACCTCGACAACGACAAACTCGACCAGATTGCCGCTCTACCGCTGGGCGGACGCATCAAGGTGGATCCGTGGGGAGATCAGGTCGAAATGGTCAAGGCCGCTCCCGTGCAGATCACTTCGGTGCGCGACAAGATGCCGTTTGAAGTGACCCCGTTCTTCCCCAGGCTTTCCCGTCTGGGAACCACCGGCACTGACGCAACCACGGCAGACAACGGCGCCACTAAGACGGACGATTCAACTCCAGCAAGCAAGTAAGCAGCCCAGAAGACCTAAAGGCCGGATCATTTCTGATCCGGCCTTTTGATTTCCTAAACCTCTCTGCGACGCTGCGATTCAGTCGGCGGCGCTGGAAGTCTCCTTGGTCGCGTACACCAGCGGGGTTTCGACCAGATGCTCGCTCACAAACCAGGCTTGCAGTTCGTTGGCGCGCAGCACGTCGCTCACCACCAAGTCGTTGGTGCCTATATCCCCGAGATTCGCGGAGTTCTCGGCCAGCTTTCTGCACTCGCGGATGATGATCTGGTGCGCGTCGAGCAGGCGGGAGAGAAGCACAGGGACTTCCTCGCGGCCTCGCGGTGGACGTTCGATCTGTGTGGTCTCGGCAACATCGTGGGCCATCGCAATGGCAAGCCCGCCCAGCAGTTGGACTCGCTCGGCGATGGTGTCCACGATCTCGACTTGCTCGCCGAAATGCTTGTCGAACAGAAGATGCAGTTGGTAGAACGTGGGGCCAGCCACCTGCCAATGGGACTTCTTATACAGGTCGCGCAAAGTCATGGAATCGGCGAGCAACTGATTGAGCTGCTCGGTCATTTCCAAACGGATGGGCTGTTCGAGTTCCAGCGCAAATGCGTGGGTCACGGTGCCATAGGGCTGTATCTGGCGGGATGTCTGATGAACACGCGGTTCGGCAGAGAGCACGCCGTGGCTTCCAGTGCTGTTCTTCTTAGGCATGGCAGCTACCTCCTGATTTGCTATCGTCAAATTCGTAAAAACATTGATTCGGCGCTTCGCGTTATTAGGGATGCAAATTTAAGGCTGACGGTTTTGCCTGTTAGACGCGGTGCGCGCTGTCACCCCGTGGCGTGAGCGCCATCACGCAACAGGGATAACATCGCTCTTGTTTGGATGTATGGGGAGCCGGTCAGGGCGCAGGAAATTCTGGGGGATTGATCTTCGAGCAAACCGTAGCAGCAAAATTTCCAATAATCTTTTATGATGGGGGGTTCCCAACCACTGCGTGGAGAAGGCAGACTTGGCACAGACCCCGGTAATCGTAGAACCGAAACCAGCCCCCGAAACCCCGAGAAATAATGACGGACTGGAGGTGCTCGAAACCCGCGAGTGGATGGAGTCGCTCGACTACGTGCTCTCCCGCGGTGGTCCGGTCCGCGCCGGACGGCTGTTACAGCAACTTTCGCTGCACGCCCGCCGGGTAGCGGGAGTCAATCTTCCTTTTACCGCCACCACGCCGTATCAGAACACAATTTCTGTCCGCGCGCAGGCGCCGTTTCCGGGAAGCCAGGAGATGGAGCGCCGCATCAAGAGCCTGGTGCGGTGGAACGCCATGGCCATGGTGGTCCGCGCCAATAAGGAAGAGAACGGAATCGGCGGCCACATTTCGACTTTCGCTTCCGCGGCTACGCTTTACGAGGTCGCCTTCAATCATTTTCTCCACGCCCGCACCGAAAACGGCGATCGCGACATTGTTTATTACCAGGGCCACGCTGCCCCCGGAATGTATTCGCGGGCGTTTCTGGAAGGACGCCTGCCCAAAGAAAAGCTGGAAAACTTCCGCCGCGAATTGAAAGCCGGAGGGGGCCTTTCTTCCTATCCCCACCCTTGGCTGATGCCGGATTTCTGGGAGTTCCCTACCGTCAGCATGGGTCTCGGTCCGATCCAGTCCATTTATCACGCACGCTTCATTAAGTATCTGGAGAATCGCGGACTGAAAACCAGCACCGGCGGCAAGGTTTGGGCCTTTCTTGGTGACGGCGAGATGGACGAGCCGGAGTCGCTGGGCTCGATCACGCTGGCTTCGCGCGAGAAGCTCGACAACCTGATCTGGGTCATCAACTGTAACTTGCAACGCCTGGACGGCCCGGTGCGCGGCAACGGAAAAATCATTCAGGAACTCGAAGCCATCTTCCGCGGCGCCGGATGGAACGTCATTAAAGTCATCTGGGGAACCGACTGGGACAGCCTATTCCAGAACGATCGCGACGGCTTGCTGGTGAAGCGGTTGGGCGAAATCGCCGACGGGCAGTACCAGAAATTCTTTGTCGAGAGCGGAGCCTATTTCCGCCAGAACCTGTTCGGCAGCGATCCCCGCCTTCTGCGCATGGTCGAGCACCTTTCCGACGACCAGCTTTCTCGCCTGCGGCTGGGCGGACACGATCCCATCAAGGTGCACGCCGCATTTAAATCCGCCGTCGAGCATACCGGCGCGCCCACCGTGGTTCTGGCTAAGACCATTAAAGGCTACGGCCTCGGCGAAGCCGGCGAAGGCAAGAACATCACGCACCAGCAGAAGAAGTTGAATGATGACGAGTTGAAGATGTTCCGCTCGCGGTTCGGGATTCCGCTTTCCGACGAACAGTTGCACGGCGCACCCTTTTACCGGCCCGATGACGACAGCCCTGAGATCAAATACATGCAGGAGCGCCGCAAGCAGCTGGGTGGCTACATGCCCGAGCGCAAGGTGCGGTCGAAGCCGATCAGCGGAGTTTCCGAATCCCATTTCGAGGAATTCTACAAAGGCACGGAAGGCCGCGAAGTCTCGACCACCATGGTCTTTGTGCGCATGCTGGCAAAACTGCTCCGCGATCCCGAAGTCGGTAAGCTGATTGTGCCCATCATTCCTGACGAAGCTCGCACCTTCGGTATGGAAGCTTTGTTCCGGCAAGTCGGAATCTATTCCAGCGTCGGCCAGCTTTACGAGCCCGTCGATATGGACACCCTGCTCTATTACAAAGAGGCCAAGGATGGACAGATTCTGGAAGAAGGCATCACCGAGGCCGGCTCGATCAGTTCATTTATCGCCGCGGGCACAGCCTACGCCAACCACGGGATCAATACGATCCCGTTTTTTATTTATTACTCCATGTTCGGATTCCAGCGCATCGGCGATCTGATCTGGGCAGCGGCCGATATGCGCACTCGCGGGTTCCTGTTGGGCGGCACCGCCGGGCGCACTACGCTTGCGGGCGAAGGCTTGCAGCATCAGGACGGCCACAGCCACGTGCTCGCGCTACCGGTGCCGAATCTGGTTGCCTACGATCCGGCATTCGCGTTTGAGATTGCGATCATTATTCAGGACGGCATTCGCCGCATGTATGTGGACCAGGAGTCCATCTTCTATTACCTGACCGTCGGCAACGAGCCGCTTCCCATGCCCCCCATGCCCCAGGGCGAGGGCGTGCGCGAGGGAATCCTGAAGGGGATGTACCGCTTCAACACTTCACCGAAGAAAGATGCCAAACTCAGGGCGCAGCTGCTGGGCAGCGGCGCAATCATGTTCGAAGTGCTCAAGGCGCAGCAGATTCTTGAGCAGTACGGAGTGGCCGCCGACGTGTGGAGCGTGACCAGCTACAAAGAGCTGTATCGCAACGCCAACGACTGCGAGCGGTGGAATATGCTGCATCCCGGCGATAAGCCGAGAGAGGCGTACGTCACTCAGCAGCTGAAAGATACGCAGGGAGTTCTGGTGGCCGCGTCCGATTACATGAAAGTGTTGCCGGAATCTCTTTCCCAGTGGATGCCGCGGCCTTTGCTCTCGCTCGGCACCGACGGCTTTGGACGCAGCGAAGGCCGGGTGGCGCTGCGCGACTTCTTTGAAGTGGACGCCAAACACATTGTGCTGGCCACGCTGCACGCGCTGGCCCGCGAGAAACAAATCGGAATCGAAATCGTACAAAAAGCAATCCAAGACCTCGGAATCAATCCCGAGAAAGCAAATCCGGCAATCAGCTGACTTTAATACTCTGTGACCCTCTGCGTCCTCTGTGGTAAGGATTTTCCTGCACTTTGAGGGCACAGAAGTCAAAGAGTAAGAACTCCACGGAGACCGTTTGCGTGACTGAATTCAAACTACCGGAACTCGGCGAGAACATTCATCAAGGCGACCTGGTGCGGCTGATGGTGTCGCCGGGCGCAACCATCGCCGAAGGTCAGGCGGTCATGGAACTCGAGACCGACAAGGCCGTGGTAGAAGTCCCCTCGTCGGTGAGCGGTGTAGTAAAGGACGTTCGCGTACAAGTGGGGGAAAAGATCTCCGTTGGCCAGGTGATTTTCACCGTGGACAACGGAACGGCAAGTGTGGCGCAGGCGCCCTCGCCCGCGAAGCCGGTACCAGCGCCGCCGTCGGCAGTTCCGCAAGTTACATCCGCAGCCTCTAGTACACAAAGCGCACACCTGACGTCGGTGCCGCCGGCCGCTGCTCCATCCGCATCTGCCGCAGTCACGGAATTCAAGTTGCCTGAGCTTGGCGAAAGCATTCACCAGGGAGATCTGGTGCGCTTGATGGTTTCTCCCGGCGCGACTGTAACTGAAGGCCAGCCGGTGATGGAACTTGAAACCGACAAAGCGGTCGTCGAAGTACCGTCGTCGGTGACCGGAGTTGTGAAAGATGTTTTGGTGAAGCAGGGAGAGCAGGTCAAAGTTGGACAGGTCGTGTTCACTCTGGTGAGCGGGACCGGTTCGCACTCTGCACCGCAGCGCTCGATATCACATAACCAGGAAACGCGGATCGCATTTCAAGCGGCGATTCAGGCCGAGGGTAAAACGGAAGAAGAAGCACTTCCCCCTGACCAGCCGAAAGCCTCGCCCCTGGCCAGTTTCAGCATGCCGCTCGATCTGGACCGGGCGGCGGGGGCGGACACTCGCGGTCCGGTTCCAGCGGCGCCCCATGTGCGGCGTCTGGCCCGCGAACTGGGAGTGGACATTCACAACGTGCCGGGAAGCGGTCCCGGCGGACGCATCAGCGAAGATGACGTGAAGGCTCACACCAAATCGCTGCTGGCATCGGGCGCGGGAACGGCGGCGCCGACTCATCTCAAACAACCTGCGCTCCCTGATTTCAGCAAGTGGGGGAAGATCGAACGCGTCCCCATGCGCGGCGTTCGGCGCAAGACTGCCGAGCACATGTGGGAAGCGTGGAGTTCGATTCCCCACGTCACCCAGAACGACAAAGCGGACATCACCGAGCTCGAGCAGTTACGCACTCGCTTCGGACCGAAGGCGGCGGAAGCCGGCGGCAAAATGACGGTGACCGCGATCGCGTTGAAAGTGTGCGCGTCCGCGCTGAAGATTTTCCCGCAGTTCAATGCCAGCATCGACATGGAGAAGGAAGAGATCGTCTATAAGCAGTTCATCAACATCGGTGTCGCCGTGGACACCGAACGCGGACTGCTGGTCCCAGTGCTTCGCGATGTGGATAAGAAAAACATTGTGGAGTTGGCGGCCGAACTGACAGGACTTTCGAAAAAAGCCCGCGACAAGAAACTTACGCCGGCGGACATGGAGGGCGGAACGTTCACCATCACGAACCTAGGCGGGATCGGCGGCACCGGGTTTTCTCCGATCGTGAACTATCCCGAAGTCGCGATTCTCGGACTCTCGCGCTCGAGCATGGAACCGGTTTGGCTGAATGGAAAATTCGAGGCGCGCCAGGTGATTCCGCTTTCGCTTTCTTACGATCACCGGCTGATTGACGGCGCCGACGCCGCACGCTTCCTGCGCTGGATCGCCGAGGCATTTGAACAGCCGTTCTTGTTGTCGGTGCAGGGATAAGGGATAGAAGACAAACCATCCACAATTCATGGCAGACAATTCCAACTTAAACATTGCAGTGGTCGGCGGCGGCCCGGGTGGTTACGCTGCGGCATTCCTCGCCGCCGATCTTGGCATGAAGGTCACGCTGATTGACCGCGAGGCGAACCCGGGCGGCGTGTGCCTGTATCGCGGATGCATTCCTTCGAAAGCTTTGCTGCACGTTGCCAAGCTGATTGATGAATCGCGCCACGCCAAGAACTGGGGAATCGAATTCGGCGAACCGAAGATTGATGTCGCGCGCCTGCGCTCGTTCAAAGAAGGCGTGGTCAATAAGCTGACCGGTGGCTTGGGACAGATTTCAAAACTGAGAAACGTTCAATACGTCCGCGGCGACGCGAGCTTTGAAAATTCGACCACGGTCCGGGTCGCGAAACCTGACGGCAGCAGCGAGACTCTAAGCTTTGACCGCATCATCCTTGCAACCGGCTCGCGGCCGGCGGTCATTCCGAGTTTGAAGCTCGATACTCCGCGAATGCTGGACTCCACCTCGGCGTTAGATTTGTCGGACGTTCCGGGAACTTTGCTGGTGATTGGCGGCGGATACATTGGCCTCGAATTGGGCACGGTTTACGCGGCTTTGGGATCGAAAGTCTCCGTGGTTGAGATGACGGCAGGGCTACTTCCCGGCGCGGACCGCGATCTAGTACTGCCGCTGCATAAGCGCCTCGAGAAGAGCTTCGCCGCGATTCTGCTGAATACGACCGTCACCGCAGTCAAGGAAGAGGCGAACGGGATTCGCGTCAGCTTCGACGGAAAAGATGTAAAGGAGCAAGAGCGCGAGAAGGTTTTCGACAAAGTGCTAGTATCGGTTGGCCGCAAACCAAATTCGGAAATTACCGGTCTCGATCGCACTCAGGTTCGCGTCGGGGAGCGCGGATTCATTCAGGTCAACAAGCATCTCCAGACGGACGACCCAGCGATTTACGCCATCGGCGACGTCGTCGGCGAGCCGATGCTGGCCCACAAGGCCTCGCATGAAGGCCGCACCGCAGTCGAGCACATTGCCGGACACAAAGTTGCATTCGAGCCCAATGCAATTCCGGCCGTGGTTTTCACCGATCCCGAGATCGCTTGGACCGGACTGACCGAGTCTCAAGCCGAAAAAGAAGGCCGCGAGATCAAAGTAGCAAAGTTTCCCTGGGCCGCTTCCGGCCGCGCTTTGACCATTGACCGCACCGAAGGCATGACCAAACTGATTCTCGATCCCGCCACCGAGCGCGTGGTGGGCGTTGGAATCGTGGGTGTGGGCGCGGGAGAACTAATCGCCGAGGGTACGCTGGCAATCGAAATGGCGGCAGTGGCGAAAGACATTGCGTTGACCATTCATCCCCACCCGACGCTGTCGGAAACCATCATGCAATCGGCGGAAGTGTTCTTTGGCACCAGCACGGACTTGTACCGGCCCAAGCG
>CAAGKR010182449.1_pt1 | contig 14072 bp, 16 predicted proteins | sample 2556971 | NCBI WGS metagenome assembly CAAGKR01 (sample SAMEA5207829, study PRJEB30636) | soil metagenome | biome: forest; feature: boreal; material: soil | place: USA | collected 2011-09 | depth 1 m | reverse complement strand
CGGGCCGACCTACGACATCAAGCGCGAGCCGTTACACGATCAAGGGAACGAAACGGCAACCGATGGACACGCGGAAGTCCATGAGGGGACCACGCCGGCGAGGGTCGTGCCACGCGAGGTCGGCCATCTTGATGTTTTCTTGATGCCGTATGCCTCTCTTTTTATGACTCGTTGAGGCCGTGGAGCGTATACGGAGGTGATGGATGGAGACCTCCTTCGTGGCTGAGGGCTTCACCGTGCTCCACAGTTCGGCCGAGCAAAGTCCGACTGTTCCCAAGCTACGGGGCGTCCTGGAGACGCATCTCGGGGTCGAGCGCGCCCGTGCGGTTCGCGAGCTCGCGCTCGCCTTCCTGACCGTCTGGAGCGTCCCGGTCTGGGTCGTTGCCGTCCGACCTGGGTGGATGGCTCAAGGACCGTGCACTTTTGTTCTCGCCGCCTGGTTCACGTCCTTCGTCGGTCTGGTGGCAGCGGGCATCTCCGAAGCAAGGCGGCGTCGTCGGTTCCGGGCCCTCACCGAGCGGCGTCCGCGTCGCTGATCCGGCGACGATCGCGGTCAGCACCGACCTGTGCTTTGCTGGTCTCAGCCGTGAGCAGGGACCGAAAGCGAACGCCTCATCCGTGGCGCGGTTACGCCGCGACCGTCGCGCTTGTCGGAGCGGCGACTGCGGTGGGCGTGGTCGGGCGCCGGCAGCTGGCCCTGCCGGACTTCGTAATGCTCTATCTGCTCACCATCATGATCGCGGCGGTCGTGTTTGGACGTGGCCCGTCTCTGGTCGCCGCGACGCTATCTGTCCTCGCCTACGATTTCTTCTTCATTCCACCGTTCTTCACCTTCGTCGTCGACGATCAGCGCCACCTATTGACGTTCGCCATGATGTTCGTGATCGGACTGCTCATCAGTGGACTGACGCAGAGGGTTCGGCGTCACGAGCGCGAGGCGACGGCGGCCGTCTTGCGGGCGCGCACCGAGGAGATGCGTAGCGCTTTGCTGAGCGCGGTGTCGCACGACCTACGAACGCCGCTCGCGGCCATTACGGGAGCGGCCACCACGCTGCGCGACGGCAGCCCGGGAGCGTCGGCCCACGACCACGCTGATCTTCTGGAGACCATCTGCGAAGAAGCCGAGCGCCTCGACCGCCTGGTCCGGAACCTGCTGGACATGACCCGGCTCGAATCGGGTGCCGTGGTGGTCAGACGAGAGTGGGTTCCCTTGGAAGAGATCGTCGGTTCCGCCCTGGCCCGGCTCGAGGCGCAGCTCGGGGACCGGCCAATAAGCGTCGATCTTCCGCCCGACCTGCCCCTCATCTCCGTCGACGCCATTCTGTTGGAACAGGTGTTCGTAAACCTCCTGGAGAACGCCGCCAAATACACCCCGCCCTGCAGTGCTCTTGACCTCAGTGGGCGCACAATCGACCGCGCCCTGGTGATCGAGGTAGCGGACAGGGGTCCAGGCCTTCCGCCGGGGAGCGAATCGCGCCTTTTCGAGAAGTTCTATCGTGGGCAGCAGGTCGGTGCGCCGGGGGCCGGGCTCGGTCTCGCGATCTGCTTAGGCATCGCGCAGGCACACGCTGGAACGCTGGTAGCCGAGAATCGGGGGGGCGGGGGCGCCGTTTTTCGTCTCGTTCTTCCGCTTGCAGGTTCGCCCCCTTCCATCCCCGCCGAGATCGAGCCTGCCCCCGCCGCGTCACGAATGGAGCCCGCGTCGTGAGCGGCGCGGGACCGCTGCTGATGATTGTGGAGGACGACCCGCAAATGCGCCGTTTTCTGCGAGCGTCGCTTGCCGCCCAGGGCTTTCGCCTGATCGAGGCCACCACCGCAGGCGAGGTGACGGGGCTGGTCACGGGTCACAACCCGGAGGTGATCCTGCTCGACTTGGGATTGCCCGACGGCGACGGAATCGATCTCGCGCGTGACATTCGCGAGTGGTCACGGGTCCCGATCATCGTCATCTCCGCGCGTGGGCGAGAGGCGGACAAGGTCGATGCGCTGGACGCCGGCGCGGACGACTACCTCACCAAGCCATTTGGCGTCAATGAGCTGCTTGCGCGTATCCGCGTCGTCCTTCGCCGGGCGGGCGAGGTCAGCACTCCCGTGACGCCGATCTTCGATCTCGGGCCTCTCCGCATCGACTTCACCCGCCGGGAGGTCACGCTCGACAAACGGGACATTCACTTGACCCCAATCGAGTACCGGCTGCTCGTTCTGCTGGCGCAGAATGCGGGGCGCGTCCTGACGCAGCGGCAGATTCTGGAGCAGGTCTGGGGCCGCGGCTCCGCCGGCCAGGCCCACTATGTGCGCGTCTACATGGCCCAGCTTCGCCGCAAGATTGAGCGCGATTCGGCCCGACCTCGTTTCCTTGTGACGGAGCCGGGCGTCGGGTACCGCCTCCGTGATCGGCTCGCCTAACCAGGTTCAAGCCGGGCGGTCGTGGGACCAGAGCTAGTCGTTGATGTGGTAGAGGACCGATATCTCGATCCGCGCGTTCTTGGAACGTCCGCCCGGAGTCGAGTTGTCCGCGACTGGATCCGATGCACCTTTTCCTTCGACGTTCATCCTCTTCGGATCGATTCCGCGGGTCACGAGCGCCCAGTAGACCGCATTCGCTCGCGCCAACGACAGGGCGGCAAGATCAGCTGGAGCTCCCTGGTCGTCGGTGAATCCGGTGATCTGGATGGGATAGGTCGGATACTTGGCGAGGAGGTCTTTGACGGCATCCACGATCTTCGCCGCTTCGGGCGACAGGATCGATTGCTTCGCGAAAAAACGGCCAGTCAGGACGAGCACAAGTCGCTGGAGATCGGTTTCCCTATCGAGACGCGTGCTGATGCCAGAAATGCCCGTGGCATCCTCTTCCAACATCCGATCGCGCGCCCGGACGCTCATGGTCTCCACCGCCTTGTCGTATTGAGGGCGCGCCAGAGCGAGTCCCCCTTCGGCTTCCGTCAGGGCCAGCACGGTTCTCGCCAGAGCGTCATCCCAGTGACCGGCGTCGAATTCTTTGTGTGCCTGCTGCAGCATGCTGGCCGCGGCCGCATACTTCGCCTTAGCATATCGTGGCGCGTTGACGGTCTCGGCCGTTTGGATCGCGAGCTCGGCGCGCCCTATCCCGTCCAAGGCCTCCGCACGTCGCTTCTCGGCTGCGAGCTGGTCCGCCATCCGTTGGTGCTCGCTGATGGCCTGCTTCTTGGTTGTGTCGACCTGTTCGGAGAGGGCCTGTCGTTCCTTGGCGCGGGCGATTGCCGTCGCACGCAGGCGCTCGAGAAGCGTCGTTTCCTCGCTGACGGTGGCTAACTGATCGTCGAGGCGTGCCTGCTCGTCTTGGGCGACGCCTAGCTCCGCGTCCAGCTCAGCTATTCGCGATTGGGCGTGCTCGACCTGAAGAATGGCTAGCGCGGTCTTCATCTTGATCTGTCCCATGAGCGCGTCCCGCTGCGCACCCCGGGCATTCCCGCGCTCCCACTCGCCCTCCGCGCGAACCATGAGATCGTCGGCGGCCGCCAGCAGATCGAACGCGCGACGGTCGGATTCGGAGAGGGTCGGCTCCGACCGGAGCTGTTCAAGCGTCACGAGCTCCTTGGGCCGCTGGCGTGCTGCGCAGCCACCGATCGCCGACCATAGAAGGATAAGAGAGGCGCAACGCCCGGCCAGACCACCATCAGACCGGCTTTTCAACACCACCCGTCCCCGCGGGGTCGGGGCCTCGGTGATCGCCTCGATCCGGCTATACGTGATCATTTCAAAACCGGCCATAGTCAGATCCGCGTCATATGGCTCGACACCGGGCTCTTGCTGCCGATGCACGTGCTGCCACCGGGGTGCAGGCGGCGTCCAGGGCAAGCGAGCTTCGCTCGTCGCTGCGCGACCCCTGGACACCTCCTGCGCCCCGGCGGCCTTCTGCCAATATCGCAGCCAGGCGGGAGCCTGGCCGCGCTGGTCACGCGGCCCGGAATCTGAGTAACCCATATGGCCGGATCCGAGGTGATCATCTATGGCCGGATCAAGGGTGATCACTGAGGTCGGGGAGCCTCTGGATGTCACGAGAGCTTTGCTGAGGAATCGGCGCCGAGTCCTTGCGAGCGCGAAGTAGGAGCCAAGAGAGGCCAACGAGAATTGCCCCTCGCTCGGCCCAACTCCAGGCAGTGTCGGTGAGGGCGTCTCTCATACGCTTGAGCCGTCTGAGGTAGAGCCTTTGTCGAGATGTGACCATCGAGCCGCACCCTTGGCAGGTTACTGCACGACACATTCCAAATATATGGCACCGAGCCCGTTGGCTCGTACGGTTCGACGGCGCCGAAGTCCGGGCGACGAGAAATCATCCATCCGGGCTCGTTTCGTTGAAATGCCTAACAGCTGCTTCACAAGTCAAGCCGGCATAGGTGCGGCCCTTCCGAGCCTGCAGACGCTCGCCGAGCGGCATCTGGATGATTGCCAGGCCTGCGACCGACCGAAAATCGCCGTCTCGTCGCCTGGAATAGACCTTGCGTCTAGATGCCGTCGATTCTAGCCCTTCAACCAAGGACCAAGGAGGATGAGATGAAGCTGCAGAATGCACTTATCTGGGGAGGTCTTGCCGCCGCGTTCGCGACTGGGGCCTGTGATGCCTCCAAGCCGGAGCTGGACAAGGCCAAGACGGAGCTCGCCGCGATCACCGCAGAACGTGACGCGCTCAGATCTCAGCTGGATACGGCCAAGAAAGAAGAGACGGGCCTTTCGGCGCAGATCACTGACCTGAGTACGAAATTGAACACCGTCAGACCGAGTACATCCAAAGCCGGAGAACATGCGCAGGCAACCGAGGAGAAGGGCTCGAAAAAGACAGCTCATGCGCGGTCCCGGAAGTCCAAAGCCTGAGGGATGTAACTGCTCTCAGTCTGTCTTGGATACGCGCGACCACGCTCCGCATGCTTCCCATGGGAGCCGGCACAGGGACGTGGCGACAACGGGGGTGGCCCTGCGTCGCCCACCAAGGACCGAGGGACCCGCCGTGATCCCTCCAGCGGCGGGGGTCCCCCGTTCCCCACCCCGGCCGGCCTTGTGGCCCCGCCCAACCCCAACCCGCGGCGTGGCCTGCCGACCTTCCCACTAACTTCTCGGGGAGGTGCCAAGGTCATTCCAAGGGCATTGGCATCAGTCTGGTGCCTGTTCGAGTGGGAATATCCAAAGGCCATAAGCCGAACACTCCAGCTGTCACAATTCTTTGCAGGCGTCTTCATGGGCGGTGGTTTTCCTTCCGCCGCGAAGCCCTGAAACGTGGACTGGTGTTCGCATCCTCCGAATCCTTGAGTGTCGTTGGCCTATCCCTCCTCTCGGATGCAGAACCGATGTCGATCGACGAATCGCCGATAGGTCACCGGAGCGAGCGCGTGCTCGGGCTAGTGAGACGGTTCGGATGGAACGCAACCTCGGTTCAGGTCTTGGAGGGTGGCTTCCAATACTTCTTCCTCGAAGACCATGCCTGTGTCGCATATGTCGACACCGGACGCGCGTGGGTCGCGGCGGGGGCTCCGCTGTCTGCCGACGAACGAATGGAGGAGGTTACGGAGGCCTTCGTGGCAACCGCGCAGGCAGCTGGCCGAAGAGCTTGCTTCTTTGCAACCGAGGAGCGTTTCAGGGAGTTGGTGTCTTTGCGTTCGCTGCTCATCGGCGAACAAGCCACCTGGGACCCGGCCGAATGGGCCGCCGCCTTGCAGGGGAGTCGGAGCCTCAGGGAGCAACTTCGCCGTGCGCGTGCTAAGGGCGTGAGGGTCCGAGCCGTCGATCTCGATGGGGTAGGCGAGCCCAACGTATCGCTGCGTCGGGCAATTGGCGAGTTGGTCGAACGGTGGGAAAGGGCGCGCGAGCTCGCGCCCATGGGATTTCTCGCGCGGGTGGACCCGCTGGCGCTGCTGCCACAGCATCGGCTGTTCCTGGCCGAACGCTATGGTGCCCTCGTCGGGCTGCTGTCGGTCGCGCCCGTCTACGGACGCCGCGGTTGGTTCCTGCAGAACCTCCTGCGCTCACCCGATGCGCCCAACGGATCGAGCGAGGTACTGGTCGATTGCGCGATGCGAGAAGCTCTTCGTGCGGGGGAGACCTTCGTCACGCTCGGGCTCGCGCCCCTCGCCGGAGAGGTCCGCGTGCCCCTGCGGGTCGCCAGGACGCTGGGAGGCGGGCTCTACAGCTTCGAGGGCTTACGCGCGTTCAAGGCCAAGCTACAGCCGACGCGGTGGGATCGGATTTTTCTCTCCTTCCCGACCACGACCAGTCCCACCCGCGCGCTGGCCGATGTGCTCGGGGCTTTCGCCTGTGGTGGCCTCCTTCGTTTCGGCTTGCGCACTCTGCTCCGGGGACCGGCCGTCGTCGTGAGCCTCCTCGCAGTGCTGCTGGTCCCGTGGACGGTGTTGCTCGCCGTCGTGGACAACCATCGCTGGTTTCCACACCCGGGTCTCAAGTGGGCCTGGGTTGCATTCGACGCCTTGTTGGCAAGCGGGCTGTTCGCCCTTCGATCTCGCTGGCGGGACGGTCTAGCGCGCCTGCTCACGGTCGCCATCGGCGTGGACGGGATGTTGACTGCCATAGAGGCCGTCTCGTGGAACGCCAGCCGTGCGATCGGGGTTGTCGCCAAACTCGTACTCTTGGCCGCCGTCGCCGTCCCGGCCGTAGCCTTCCTGGTTGTCGGACGTGCCAGCGCGCGGCACTCGGTTTCTGGAAACCGCCACGCCGGCTGACAAACGCTGTCACGCCCGGCGGGAGCGTTGGCGATAGCTGGTGGCGAAGAATCGTCCATCAGGCGCCGTTTCCGTTCGAAAGACGAACAGCTGCTTTCGCGCACGCCGCGTAAAGGTCGCGTCTGGCGCGCCGGAGCTCGGAAGATGACGGCATGAATGGTGCATCGGGCGACCAGATGCGTTGGCGGAACAGCGTGGCCTCCCATGCCGCGCGTTCGCGCTCGTCTGGGGCATCGCGGCCGCGACGATCTTTGGATCGTCCGTTGTGGCCAGGAATGCGGCAGACCGAGTCTCGTGGGTAACGCGTTGAAGTTCACGGCGGAAGGAGGCACGGTCAGAATCTCCACCCAGTCGGTGAGGGGCCGTGTGAAGTTCGAAGTACGGGACACCGGTCCCGGGATCGCCCCTGAGCATCTTCCACACCTCTTCGAGCGATACTGGAAATCGGACCTCCGGAGTGGCAGAGGAACCGGCCTCGGCCTCTACATCGCCAAGGGCATCGTCGAAGCTCACCGGGGCCGAATCTGGGTGGAGAGCAGACCCGGCAAGGGAAGCTCCTTCCAGTTCGAGCTCTCGCTTCCGCCGGGCCGAAACGAGAGACGACAGTCGCCGGGCTCGTCCTCGGTTCCGGTTCAGCCGATCGAGCACCCGTTCGAAGGCAATCGCCACGCAGATCACTGAGGCGTTCAGGATGGCATTTTCCATCATCAATCTTGGTTCCGGCGTCGCTCAGATCGCCATCGGGGGTCAGCTTGACCACGCGACGATCAGCGTGCTCCGGCCTGAGCTCTCGAAGTTGCTGCGGTTGCACCCCGCGCGGGTCGACCTGGACCTGTCACGCCTGCGCCTAATCGACACCTCAGGGGTCGGGATGCTGCTCGGGTTTCTCAAGAATCTTCGCGACCAGGGAGGCCAGCTGACATTGTGTGGACTCCGGGACCAGCCCCTCGAGATCTTCAAAGTCATCTTGATGGAGGTCATATTGGCAGAGTCCGATTCGCCCAACTGACACCCGAAGCGGCTGTGGCACTTCGGGTTGGTACGTTCAGCAATATGGGCGCTACGCCGTACGCGTTCCGTTTATCCCTCGCTGCCCCCTCAGAAACGCACCGAGCTGGTCAGCAGTCAACGAATCGTCGGGGAGGGCGACTCATCGGCCAGATCTTTCCCGGGCCGGCACCGAATTCAGGCCCCTTCCATGAACATGTCAGGAGAGCCCGAATTCATCCCAAGGTTGCGGGCCCCAGCGCGGCACCGTGCTTGCTTTCTATCAAACCATGCGCGTGCTTGAAGCGCGGTTTCATCCCCAGCGGACCGCGGAGTACTTCGTGGTCGGGCGTTTGGTGTGGCAAGGGCGTTCCGAACGCGATTCTCCGACTGTGGAGCCGGCGCCGGCACTCACGTTGGAAGCCGAGCCGACGGCCATCCTCTCCAAGCTCAGGTATCTGATCACGGCGACCGCCCCTGGATCCTTTGAAAGGCTTCAGATCCTGCGGAGCCGATTCTGGTCTTTCGCGGAAGTTACCCCCGGATCGGCAAAGGAACTCACTAATGTCCAGGTACGAGGCCGATGAGCTGGCCGGCAGATCACAAGGCTCATTCGCTCCGAGCTGAGCGCCTGATCGCGTTCGGGGTGATCGCCAGTCTCAAACAGCTGGATCGTGGGTCACCGCCGAAGCGGTCGACTCTCCAGGCGTCTGGGCGGAGGCGCTCTGGTCAAGGACTCGGGGCCTGACTCGACGGCGGGTCGTCACCCACAGGCCCCGACGAAGAAGGCTCCGATGCCTCATCCGGGGCGCTCGACGGCCGATCGCGATGCCTTGGAACCCTCCGCGCTTGGCGCCCGCGCGCGGCACCACCCGCCGGGGTCTCGGTCCACATTTGCACGAACAACCAACAGAAAACCCCCAGCGGGAGGCCCCACTCGATCAACCGCCAGTTCATGAAGGGGTTCCTCTTTTCGCCACGAGGATCTGCAATTGCGAAACCATCAGTACCCATGACTGCAAGCAACGTTCCAAAGGTACCGCCAGCGGTAAAACTAGGTCTTTAAGAGCGACGTAAGAAAACCGACCGTCGGCTGAGCCTGCTGGTCAGATTATGTCCGGGGAGGCGGGCGCGGGACGCCGAATGCTCCGCCAGACTGCTGGTCGTAGGTGACGGCTCGATGCCGCCAAGGATCAACGTGCAGTTTGCTGTGGCTCGGCCATTGATTTCAGATAAGCGCGGGTTACATGAGACTCGTCGATGAAACCTGCGACCTTCCCGTCCGCGGTTAAGACGGGTAGCTGGTGGAGGCCGCTGCCCAGCAGCAGCTCCCCTGCCTTTCGGAGGTCATCGTCAAGTTGGAGGACCGTCGGCGGCTGCATCAGGTCCGAGGCGACCACAGGGGCCTGGACGCCATCGTGGGGTGCCATCAACCCGATCGAGGCCGCACTGACAACGCCGAGGACGTGTTCGTCGGAATCGAGGACGGGGAATGTTGTCTGCCAGGTTGCCTTCGCCAGAGCGCGATGCATCTCCGAAAGTCCCGTGACCAGAGCAAACGTGCGAATGGGCGTTCGGGTGGCAAGGACTTCAGCGACACGCAACCTACCGATCACCTCCAGCGAGCTGGACGGCCGGTGCACTGGCGAATCGCTGAAGGTTGGGACCTGTGCGTTGTACAGGAAACGCTTGCGGAGCGCCACGAACGCGATCCCCTCCGCGAGCATGAGCGGAACGAGCAGGTCGTAGCTACCGGCGAGCTCGCTGACCATGATGAGCGAGCTGATTGGGACGTGGGCCAGTCCGCCGTAGAAGGTGCCCATACCGACCAGGGCGAACGCTCCCGGATCGATGCTGGGATCGTGCAGCAAGACGGCTGCGGCGCGGCCGAATGCGCCGCCGAAGAGTCCACCCAGCACCAAAGATGGGCCGAAGTCGCCGGCGCTTCCGCCGGTTCCGACGGTGAGTGACGTTGCCAGCAGCTTCGCGCCACAGAGAAAAAGAAGGAACTCGGCCCCCTTCCATCCACCGGGTAGCCAGTCCGCTCCCGTGATCGCGACCTGGGCCGCGCCGTAGCCGCCCCCGAGGATCCCGAGCGCGCGCCCCGGCGTCGCGAAGTGTCCACCGACGAGAATGATGAGCGGGACGGCGAAGACACCGAGAGCGAGCCCGCCCGCCGCCGGTCGCGCCCAGAAGGGAAGCGGCAACCTCGCGGAGAGCCTCTGAACGGCTCGAAGCGTCGCGAGGAACATCGACGCGACCGCGGCGATCAATATCGCTAGGAGCGCATAGAGCGGGAGGTGTTTCGGAATGAAGAGATATCGGGGCGCGCGAGCGAAGAGCGTGGATTCTCCGAAGATCGAGATCACGACCGAGTACGCGATCACGCTGGCCATGATGGCCGGGATCAACGCCTCGGCCTCGAAGTCGTCGCGGTAGAGAATCTCCGCTGCCAGCAACGCCGCCCCCAGTGGGGTACGGAAAACAGCTGCCATGCCCGCGGCGACGCCCGCGACCATGAGGATCCGCCGCTCGCGGGGGCTAACCTTGAGGCCGAGACCGATGGCCGAGCCGATGGCGCCGCCCATTTGCATGGTGGGCCCCTCCCGACCGCCCGAACCGCCGCTTCCCAGTGTGAGGATCGAAGCGAGGGCCTTGACCCAGATGACGCGGCGGCGGACGACACCGCCCTGATGATGGAACGCGTGGATCATCGCATCGCCACCACCGCCTCGGGTCTCGGGTGCAAGCTGGCAGACGATGCCGGCCAGTAGGGCACCCGCCATCGGGAGAAGGAGTACGACGATGGGATGGAGGACGAAGGGGCCGCCCTCGCCGAAGATCCTTTCGCCGTGGGCGCGCAGGGGCGTATAGCCGGCCAGGTGCTCCAGCAAGAAGCTCTGCGTGTATTCCAAGGCGGCGAAGAACGCTGCTCCCACGAGGCCAGCGGCGAGCCCCACCGCTGCGGTGTGGAGCAGCGTTCTACCGAGGATTCTCAGATCGAGCGGCGGGGCCATGGCGCCGAGCACCGCGCCGAGGGGAATCGAGCGCCCGAACAGCTTCGCTCCTCGCCGTCCCTCGACTGGAGGCATGGAGCCCTCGGGGAGACTTGGTTCTGTCATCGAAACGAGAGACTGCTGCTTCGGCGAGGTGGGGGCAAGGAGCCAGCGAGGTACAAGTCATCAGCGCTGGCCTTCATTTGAAGAGCTCTTCGACGACGAGTTGGTCCGTCGTCAAGAACCATTGGGTGCTGGCCAACGGTTGACCGGGGTTTGTTCGAGAGCGCCCGCCACCACCCACGGCCGCGACTCGACGGGAGCTCCCAGACGCGGTTTGATCTCCAGGCGTGGCAGCGCGTGCGGCGCGGCCACCGCAAGGGGAGCCGCGAGCGGGGGCTGACCAAGTCCTGACTGTCTTCCGGGAGGCCCGACGCACACGCGCACACTCAGCTTGCCGATCCGGATCGATCTGCCTTCTGAGAGCGCCGCGGTGGTTCCGAAAAGGGACGGCACGATGCGTAAGGGAACATAGTCCAGCGTCGGCCGGCCGAGATCTTCAACGCGAATGAATCGCCAAGGCGAGCGTGGTCCGATCGGTCGGCCAAGGTGTATGCCTCGGGGTGGAAGTGGCGCCCATCCGACGTAATGGCGCCCCGTTCGCCACGCAACCCAAGCAGGGCCCCAAAGCGTGCCGGGAACCCACGCCCAGCCACGGCCCTTGAGCGTCGTCCAACGTCCGTAGTGAAAAGGGGCCCAGCCCCAATCCCAATCCGTGTCCCAGGTCCAGCCGTACTCGGTTAGTACCCATCTCCCCTTCGTGGCGTACGGACAGAAGGTCGGGCCGACGAGATCGATCGAGGGAATCCAGACTCGCCCAAGAGCGGCGTCGTCGATCCAGGTTCCGTAGGGGGCAAGTGCCGCTTCGAACTGCGCGTAGGCCTTTGGTCCGTAGCCGTCGTCGTAGCCTTGGGCGACGAAGTCGTCGTACGTCACCTGTGTGTCCATCGCGGATGCGTACAGGTTGGGGTCGTAGGCGACGGACACGCCCCCCTGTTGCCGGGACTCCAAGGTGCCCTCCGACGCCAGAGCGGACGGCTCACGGAGCGAGAATGACCAATTGGCCGAAATCAGGAACAGGGCGGCTGCGACTCTTAGGCGCGCCCTGCATCGACGATCGGAAAGCGGTAAGAGATCACCCGATACAGAGGAAGGTCGTAAAGATTTCTTGTGCTCGGGACCCAATCCGTTGGGCGGTTTAAGGGGGCGCAGTTGGTATGAACCGCTGATCCTTGGCGGCCCGATCTCAAGGCGGCGCATCGGTCGAATGCGATTGCACGACGCGTTCCATCAAGCCTTAGCCACCTGAGACCCAGTGCCGATCTGCGGAACCGGAGATCTGGGGCATGTCTCTTGCACTCGAAGGCCCGTATGCGCGTTTTGGAGGCGCGATTCCATACCGGAAAGAAAGGCAGCGGTTTCATCGTCGTGGGCCACGTCGTTTGGGACGGCGAGCGCGCGCGGCCGGTCGTTCAGCCGTCGACTGAGCTACTCATGCGCAGCGAGCCGGCGACGTTGCTCTCGAAGCTTCAGTATTTGGTGTCGGTCAACGGGCGGGAGTCCTTCGAACGGCTACAGGTCTTGCGCAGCCAATTTTGGTCATTCGTCGAGGTCAATTTGGTCTCATCTTCGGGAGGTTCAGCATGATCGCGACACGGTCTGTCGGCGTTTGGACACTGGGCATCTTGGCCCCCATCGCGGGGCTCGCCGGCCTCGGCTGCTCGCACGAGCAGAAGGCGGCACCCGCTCATCCCTCTGAACCGATCGCGGCGCATGCGCCGCCGCGACGGGAGGCGCGGGCGCAAACGCAGGTTGCGACCGACGTGCCCAAGGACAAGGAAGAGCCGGTAGTCTTCTTCGATTTCGATTCCTATGCGCTCCGCAAGGAAGCGCACCCTGTCCTGCAAGAGGTCGCCTCGAAGTTACGGTCACAAAACACCGAGAAGCTTCGGATCGAAGGAAACTGCGACGACCTCGGTACCACCGAGTACAACCTTGCACTCGGGGACGAACGGGCCCGCGCGGCCAAGACCTACCTCGTGCACTTGGGCGTCCCCGATTCTCGCATCGCGACCATCAGCTACGGTTCGGAGCGGCCGAAATACCCGGGCCATGACGACGATGCCCGAGCCCAAAGCCGCCGCGACGACCTCGTGGTGCGCTAGGCCCCGAGCGCGTTCATACTGCGGCTATGCGCAGATCGCGGTCCGCGGCGCTCTCGGCCCGGCTGGCCCTGGCCTCGCTGGGAACCGCGCTCGCCGTGGGTGTCGTGTGCGCGGTCGGCCTGTTTTCGCTGGGGAACGCGTCGGCGGTTGCACGCGTAGCAGTCAGCCGCCAGCTTGCGCTCATCGACGACGCCGCTGCGATGAGCGCGTTTCTCTATCAAAAGGGCTTTGTGGCGGAGTACCTGTTGACCGGCAACCGGACCTGGCTGAAGGAGCTGGAGAGCAGCCGCCCGGCGTTCGAGTCGTGGCTCGCCCGTATGCATGGAAAGATCGGCGACCCGAGCTCCGAGCGGTTGCTCGATCAAATTCAAACCGAGTACGCGGCCTACGATCACGCGCGCCGCGAAGCAGTTTCGCTTTTCGATGCCGGCCATCCTGCCGAGGCCAAAGCCACCCTATTGCAGACCCACCAGCAGGCCCAGCGGCTGCGCGATCTTTTCGGCGAGTTCGGGCGGGTCGCGCGCGCCGATGCCGAAGCGACGCTGACAAGAGCCGAGCGCTCGGTGCGCCGGCTGGCGGGGATACTGGTTGGGACGAGCATCGCCGGCGCGGTCGCGAGCTTGCTCGTGGGCTTTCTGTGGGCGCGCCGGATCACGAAGCCGATCTATGAGCTCGAGGTGCAGGTCGAGTCCGCTGCCGAACGGACGCGCATTCACCTCGCGCCTGGACGGGCTGGCCTCGAGACGCTGGGCGATCAGGTGAGCGCGATCGTCGAGAAGCTGGAGGAGACAGACGCGGCGCTTTTCGAGCACCGGCGGCGCCTCGTTCAGAGCGAGAAGTTGTCGGCGATCGGTGAGCTGGCGGCAAAGCTCGCGCACGAAGTCCTGAATCCGCTGGCTGGGATGAAGGCAGCCGTGCAGCTGCTCGAACGGCAAGGTGCGGCCGCGCCGGGCGGCATCCCAGTGGTCGACACGGCGCGCGCCCTCGACCATGAGATTACGCGTGTTGAGGGCCTGGTGCGGCGCCTCATGAACTACGCCCGACCCCTCGCCCCACGCATCGAGATCTCCACGGTCGGAACCTTGGTCGATGCTGCGATGGACGCTGCGGCGCCCATTCTTGCCCGCCGCGACGTGCACGTCGAGCGGCGGGGGGGG
>CAAGKR010507503.1_pt1 | contig 14073 bp, 14 predicted proteins | sample 2556971 | NCBI WGS metagenome assembly CAAGKR01 (sample SAMEA5207829, study PRJEB30636) | soil metagenome | biome: forest; feature: boreal; material: soil | place: USA | collected 2011-09 | depth 1 m | reverse complement strand
TGGCTTCACTCCGGCAGCCGGATCGCCTAGCGCCATTTCTCGCGCGTGGCCCAACAGACTAAATCCCGTGACGTCGGTAACAGCGTGGACGCAATTTGTGTTTGTTTGTTGTTCGAGCGTCCGCAAAGCTTGTGCGGCATCGCGGTTGAGGCAGGTCATGGAAGCAATCGCGGCGGCAAGTGCACTGCTTTCGATTCGGTCATTTTTTGTGGCCGTGGAGAGAACCCCGGTGCCGATGGCTTTCGTGAACAAGAGAACATCACTTGTCTGCGCGCCGACATTTCGCCAGATTTTCTTCGGGTTGATGACGCCGGTAACGGCATAACCAAATAAAATATCGTCGTTGCGGACGGAGTGGCCGCCGATGACGCTGCACTGCGCTTCGTTCATTTTGTGCAGGCCGCCGCGAATAATTTGTTCGAGGATTTTCGGATCGCCTTTGGCGGGAAAACCGACGATGGAAAGCGCCGAAACCGGCCGACCGCCCATGGCGTAAATATCGCTGAGAGCATTGGTGGCGGCGATTTGCCCGAATGTGAATGGATCATCGGCGATGGGAGTGAAAAAATCCACCGTCTGTACAACGGCAAGATTTTCTTCCAGCAAATAGATGCCGGCATCGTCATTGGTATGGAAGCCGACGAGAACGTTAGGGTCCGTCGGCAATGGCAAGCCCCGCAATATTGAATCCAGCGTGCCGGGGCTCAATTTAGCCGCGCAGCCAGCTGCTTTAACCATGGCGGTAAGTTTCACTGATTCAGGCAATTTTGCCTCCCGTTGCTGAACCTCGATTATAGCGATGCTCTAGGCTCGGTGCTTGCGGATGCAGAAGTAGGTTGCCCGGGGAGAATTTGCGCTTCTCGCTGTGTTAATGTTCTCATCGAAAATGCCTTGGGACTTCTGGTTAATCTTCGCGTTTCTGACTGTAGTGATTCCGTGGCGGGGACGCGTACGTTTGCGTCATTTGCTTTCGCTGGACAGCGTCGGCACAAAAGAAAAAATTACACTCTACGCTACGACGATTGCGTTTCAGTGGCTGATTGCGACTCTTGTTGCTTGGAGAGCGCTTGTGCGTGGACTAACACTAGCGGAACTAGGCTTGCATCGGATGGGCGCTTCCGTGCCAATAATGTTGCCCGCAACCTTCGGGGCGTTGCTACTGGGCACCTTACATTGGCTAAATTTACGGCGCATCGCTCGAATCGAGGGCGCGGCCCCGCAAAAGATGCGAGCTTTAGCAAAACGGATCCTGCCACGTTCGACCATGGAATTGCTGCCGTTCATTGCCTTGGCGATTACTGCGGGAATATGCGAAGAATTTCTGTATCGCGGATTCGCAATGGCAGCGCTGTTAAGGGCTGGGCTACCTGGTTGGCTCGTCGTGCTTTTGACGTCGTTGCTGTTCGGATTGGCGCACACGTATCAAGGCCAAGCCGGAGTAATAGGGACGTCCTTGATGGGACTGATCTTTGGAGGGTTCCGTTTGTTATACGGGAGCTTGATTCCGGTAGCGGTTTGGCACGCTGTAGTCGATTTAATCGCGGGCATCGCTGGGCGTAAATATCTTTTGGCGGAGCATACTGCAGAGCAAGGGTAGTAAAATCAATGGTTTACAGGATGATTACCTAAATGACAACAGAGTCCACGAAACCACTTTCCGAAGAGACGATCCGACAATCCCTAGACTCCTTTGGCGTTTCTATAGATGGACGGCAAGTCATTTGTATTCAACGATATATGAGGATTTTATTGCAATGGAATGAGCAGCTAAATTTGACGGCGATTCGCAATCCCTTGGAGATACTAGTTCGTCATTTCTGCGAATCCATGTTTGGAGCGGTTGCCGTACCGATAGAATCCGGTCGGCTCGCCGACATCGGCTCCGGGCCTGGGTTTCCAGGCATTCCGATGAAAATTCTGCGACCAGAAATTGAACTTATCCTGGTCGAATCGAATATAAAGAAGGGGACGTTTTTGGCGGAAGTCATACGAGAGATTGAACTTAGTAGCGCTCGAGTGTTGATTGGCCGGTATGAAGAAATGGGCGAGGAATTGGCGCCCCTCGACTATTTGTGCTCGCGTGCGCTTGGAGAATTCGGACCATTCCTCAAATGGGCAGCGTCGGACCGGGTAGGGGCGACGAATGTGGTCCTTTGGATTGGCGGCCGCGATCTGGAAGAAATAAGGAAGGACGAGGGGTGGGAATGGAAAGAACCGATTGCTGTGCCCCAGTCGTTACGTCGATACCTTTTGGTGGGAGCCAAGAAGCCGGCGACTGACGTCGACTTGCCGACAACTGCATGAGTCACGGCAATGCGACATTCAGTCGGCAGTTGGTCCGTCTACGGCAGTTTCCCACAAATATTGCGAGAATATCTTGCGAATTTAACATCTCACCAATTCTTTCATCTAAGTGTTTCACGTGGAACAAGTTGCGGAATTAGTTCCACGTGGAACATTTTCTGTGCCCCCGAATTCGCTAAGTCTCGCAAGAGATTCCGCATCATTGCGAACCGGAGCTAAGCCTTCATGTCGTTTTCAACAGGGCTCCTCGAAGTTAGCTGATCGTTCCACGTGAAACATCTTGCGCAGTCGTATTGGCTCTGCTAACTTTTGCGGAGATTGGGAGATGACCATTTGGCCCGCGTAATAGCTGTAGCGAATCAAAAAGGTGGCGTTGGAAAAACGACTACTGCGGTGAATTTGGCTGCCTGCCTCGCTGCCGCCGAACAGTCGACATTGTTGGTGGACTGCGATTCGCAAGGGAATGCCACTGCCGCAATTGGATTTGGGAAGGATCCGGCGAGAAGAACAACCTATCATGCGCTGATCATGAACGAGCCGTTTGAGAGAATTGTTCAGAAGTCGCAAGTCGAGGGCTTGGATGTCGTCCCCGCCGACAAAAACCTTGCTGGGGCCGCAGTAGAGCTGGTCACGATGGAAAATCGTGAATATAGACTGCAAGGTTTTTTGAAACCTCCGCGCGCAAATTATAAGTTCATTGTACTGGACTGCCCACCTGCGCTCGATCTCCTCACATTGAACGCGTTGGTCGCGGCCGACTCCGTTATTGTTCCGGTTCAATGCGAATACTTGGCGCTCGAAGGCATATCTGAATTGCTGGATACGCTGATGCGAATCAGACGGACATTGAACCCAAGCCTCGAAATTGAAGGAATTGTACTGACGATGTACGATGAACGGCTGACACTATCTCGCCAAGTTGCCACGGATTTGCGCAGTTTTTTTGGCGCTCAAGTATTTCAGAGTCTGATTCCCCGCAACGTACGGCTCGCGGAAGCACCTAGTTTTGGTAAGCCTATTATTTTCTATGATATACACAGTAAGGGCGCAGAGGGTTATACCCAACTGGCCCAGGAGGTTATCAACAATGCCACGAAACGCCTTGGGTCGGGGGCTCGGAGCGCTCATTCGGGAGCCTGAGTCGCAGGCTAAAACTCCTGCAGGAAACGCGGCCGGAAATGTCCATGCATCTGGTGGCGCAGCCACAGGTGTGGCTCCGGCGACGGTGCAGGGCAGTCCGCCGACCGGCACTACGGTTCATCCCGGGCCGCAGGAAGTTGACATTGATCTAATCGAGCCCAGCCCTTATCAGCCGCGTACGCGTTTTCGCGAGGAAGCCTTGGACGAACTGGCTCGCTCGATTCAGGCCAGCGGAATTATTCAGCCACTGGTGTTGCGGCCGATCGGTGACCGCTTCCAATTGATCGCTGGAGAGCGTCGGTGGCGAGCCGCGCAACGTGCGGGATTGACGAAGGTATCTTCGATTATTCGGTACGTGCCCGACGAACTCGCACTGGAAATGACGCTAGTTGAGAACATTCAGCGCGAAGATTTGAACGCCATAGAGCAAGCGCGGGCGTTTGAGCGCTTAATGGACGAGTTTCAACTGACACAGGAATCGGTAGCGGAACGTACGGGTAAAGACCGCGCCACGGTGGCGAATGCGGTGCGTCTGCTGAAACTGGAAAGCACAATCCAGGAGTGGATTGAAGAGGGGAAGTTGACGGCGGGACACGGCCGAGCTCTGCTGGCGGTGCCGGAATCACAGCTGCGGATGCGTTATGCGCAGCGGGCGGCACGTGGTGGGCTCACTGTGCGGCAAATCGAACGGCTAGCTTCGCGGCGTTCTCGCAACGCCAAGACAGCTACGGAAATGCATCTCGATCCAAACGTCCGCGAAGCAGTCGACGAGCTGCAACGGCATCTGGGAACCAAAGTGTTGCTGCGGCAGAAAACAAAAGTCCGGCCAGGGCAGCTGGTGCTGGAGTATTACGATGATGCGCAATTGATGGGAATCTACGACCGGCTGATGAAATAATGCTAGGATTGAATTACCACGCCTGAACCTTCGTTCAGGGATTGCATTCGACAACTCTGGCAGGATCGTGCGTTGACATCCACTCTCGCAGGGCTAGAGTGGAGGAGTATCTACTGGGGGATTTTCCATGACATGGAAGTGGCCCGGTTCCGACAAGAACGGCGGAAGTGAGGAGTGGACAGGATTCATCGATCAAGGCGTAACCGTGGAGGGAACATTAACGGTTACTGGAACTTTTCGAATTGATGGCAATTTGCGCGGCAACATCATCTCTGAGCAGACCGTTATTCTGGGCGAGAACGCGAAGGTCGAAGGCCAGATTGAGGGCAACCGGGTTGTGATTGCCGGGCGTTTTGATGGAGTGATTTTTGCAAAGGGTAGGGTTGAAATACAACCGAAGGGCGTAGTTACGGGCGAAGTGCACGCGCCTTGCATGGTGGTGGACCCTGGCGGAATCTTTGACGGACGGTGCCATATGCTCGCGTCGTCGGATGCATCGGCTGGAGTAACGATACCAATTCGAGCGATAAGCAAAGCTGGATAGGGAAACTAACCGTTTTTAATAGAGCAAACAGGTTATGTCTGGTTTCATGGTTGAGCGCGCGTCAACTCTGCCGATTCGAACCCTGCCTGGATTTTCGACTCCCATTCTGCGTGAGGCACGGTGGACGAAGCGGCGGCCTTGTAAAACTTCAGGGCATGCTGCGGCCGATGCAAGTTCTTGAGGCAGAGGCGACCCGCTGAGATCAGGGCCAGAATTGCCTGTTTCTCCTGCGGGAATGCCTCGGCCAGTCGTTCGTATTCCCCGACAGCGCGGTCATAGTGCGTCAGGTTTTCCTGGAAGCGAATCAACTCAAGCCAGGTTGACGAAGGCATGCAATTGCCGCCGGCCTTTGAAGATTCCTCGAAGGATTGCCTGGCGCCTTCCAGATCGCGGGCTTTTATCTGGAACTCACAAAGGCGGACCTGAAATACGCCGGATAATCGTTGCGCCGCCAGTGGACCTGTTGGAGGAGAGTGAGCGCCTCAAATGTGGCGCGGTTTGCAGACAAGTGGTGCTCAAGTTTAGCGGCCGCGCCGTCCAGCTTCCCCTGCTCAATGAGTTCGTTTGCCTGAACGATATCGGGAGCGCTACTCCAACCAAGCTTCGATTCGATGGCTTCGCTTGCTCGCTGCTCGAGGCCCGAACGCTGAATCGCAAATGCGCCAGCCATGCCGAACAGGAATCCGCCCACGGTGATGTGGCCTGAAGTACAGGTGCAACCAATTAGTTAGTTGACGAAGGATTTATCGGGAGGCGAGGTGGCAATTGATTGACATGTTTGGCCTCGCGCAATATCGTTCGAACGGGATGGCACGAGAGAAAGTATGAAAATTCTGGTCATTGGCGGAGGCGGGCGGGAGCACGCGCTCGTGTGGAAGTTAGGGCAGAGTTCGAAGGTTGAAAAGATCTGGTGTGCACCAGGCAATGGCGGTATCGCCGCAGAAGCGGAGTGCCTCCCGGTGAGCGCGGGAGATGTGGCTGGCATCGTGGCGATGGCGGAAAAATTGGGACCGAATCTGACCGTGGTGGGACCGGAATTGCCATTGGTGAACGGTCTGGTGGATGCGTTCGAACAGCGCGGATGGCCGATTGCGGGACCAACGAAGAATGCGGCGCAACTTGAAGGCAGCAAGATATTTACGAAGGAATTTCTGCAACGGCACGAAATACCGACCGCGTTGATGTATGGAGCCTACGATTCACCCGGGGGTGCCTATGGAGCGCTTTGCGCCGTGGATTGGCCGGTGGTGATCAAGGCGGATGGGCTGTGCGCAGGCAAGGGCGTATTTCTGGCGGGGAATCCGGATGAGGCGACCGACTTCATCGAGCGCGTGATGGAGAAACATGAACTGGGGGATGGCGCGAAGCGGGTGATGCTGGAGGAGACGCTCCAGGGCGACGAGCTGTCGTTCATTTTGCTTACGGATGGCGAGAGCTACGCGACGCTGGTGCCGACGCGGGACCACAAGCGGGTGTCCGACAACAACGAAGGCCCGAATACGGGGGGCATGGGGGCTTACTCGACGGACGAATTGCTACCAGCGAGTCTGCGACAGACAATTACATCGACAATCGTGGAACCAACGTTGAAGGGATTAATCAAGGACGGCATTCGGTACAAAGGCTTTTTTTACGTGGGACTAATGCTAACCAGCGAGGGACCGAAAGTTCTGGAATTCAACTGCCGGCTGGGAGACCCGGAAACGCAGGCGATTGTGGCGCGAATGGATTTTGACTTGGCCGAGGTCCTGGCGGATGTGGCTGCGGGCAGGCTGCAACCGGAAAAGCTGAAATGGAAGGCGGGGGCAAGCGCTTGTGTGGTTCTAGCTTCCGGCGGTTACCCGGGGAAATTCGAGGATGGCAAAGTAATCAGCGGCTTGCAGGAGGCGGAAGACACAGCGGGTGTGAAGGTCTTACACGCGGGAACGAAGCGTGTAGGAGATTCGATTGTCACAGCGGGGGGGCGCGTTCTGGGAGTTACCGCCTCTGCTCCTTCGCTGGAAGAGGCGCTCGACAAAGCGTATAGAGGCGCCGAAAACATTCATTTTGATGGAATGCATTACCGACGCGATATCGGCCAGAATAAGCAAAGCAGCGCAGCGAAGGAATAACGGGTGGCTAAGGTTTTGCATTTATCCCGAGCTCCAGAGCGGCGGGCACCGATGGAGAAATTGAAGCGAGCGGACGTGCTGCTAAACGCAGGCTTCGAGGGCTGCGCTCACGCGCGACCAAACGGGAAGCGGCAAGTGCTGCTGGTGGACGTCGAGACACTGAAGGCGATGGAGTTGAAGCCAGGAATCATTCGCGAAAACATTACCACTCAGATTCTAGCAGTGAATGAATTGTTGGTTGGGCAGAAACTGAGCATCGGAGCCGTGCACCTGGTGGTCAGCGCAGTGTGTGAGCCTTGCGAGCTTCTAGAAGAAGTACGCCCAGGGCTACAGGAATCGTGGGAAAACGTGGAATGTTGTGCGTATTGAGCGGCGGCACACTGAAAAAGGGCGATCCGATTCGTTTACTGTGAACATCGATGAGAACGCGGGCAAGCATGGCGCGGCGCGTCAAAATAGCTCCTACGGATGCGGCTTGCGCGTCAACGTTGGGGCTTCGGCCGGCCGGTTCTTTTCTTCGGGAGTAGTAGCTTTTTCGATCGGTTCATCAGGCGGAACGACCCATTGGAAGCCGTAGCTCTCGCCCAACGTGCCTTGGATAAAATTCGCTTTATCGGATATGAGAGGCAGCGTGGCGCGCAAGAAATCGGCAGCGTCTTCGGACACGGCTTTCTGCACCTGGCCACGCTCGATAGTGTCGATAACTTTCGCGAAGCGCGGATCGGACGAACGCAGCTTGGCGATGCGTGGATCATTCTGCTGGATCAATCCCAGTAGCGGAATGCCCGGTAAACTCTCGGGAGAGCGAATTTCTACCAGCGTATGGGCATCGTGCTTTTCCGGCGGATAGAGTTGGGTGAATCTTGGGCGGAGAACGCGGGTTTGCAGATAGTCGGCCTGGGCTCCAGGTTGTTGCTGCTCCACATGATATTCAATGAGCCAGACCTCGGGTCCATAATTTTTAGGCGCGTAGCCAATGAGGACAATTTGCAGAAGCGGATCATCTGGCTTGAGGTCGATCTTGTGATGCAATTGCGAAACGAGAGGGCGAAGCCGTTCAAGGAAGGAAACGCCAATTTGCTCGAGGTCGTTCTCAACATCACCGGGCTGCACATAGTGCGGATCCGGAGCGTAGACGCGGGGGATGTCGTGGTCCAGACGGATGGGTTTGGGGGCGGCGGGAATTTGCCACTCGGAGGCACCTAAGAAAACGGCAACGTGCCCGCGGTCGATTTGGGCAACGCGAGGCGGAACGGAAGTGGCTTCGAGGGGATGGTCAATGGCGCCGAACAGGATGGCGTCGCGTGCAACTAGGATAATGACGCGACCGCCGGCGAGGTTGGCAATGATTTCGTCTACTTGGGCGATGGCAGGGGTGGCGAAGGCCAGTAGAGTTCCCAGCACAGCGATATAGAAGCGCATGAGGAATTCTCCGAGGTCCCGCTGAATACGTGCAGAATTGCAGACTAACATATTCCTGCGGATTGTTCTGGTATCCTGCCTCCGTGTTACAACGCCACGAGGACCCTGCACCACTCAGCTGTATATTCCCCTCGGTTGCCCGGTTCCGCTAAACTGGAGAATGGAACTACTGAGGGTGAAAGAGACAATGGGCTTGAGAAAATTGAAGAGCATTAAGCATAACGGCAAGAGCGTGAAGGCCATTCTGGAAGCGCACGCACTTTTTTTCTCGGGTAAAGATGGTGGCGAGCGGGCGAATCTGGAGGGCGCGGATCTGTCGGGCGCGGATTTTAAGAAGGCTAATCTGGCCGGGGCGATCCTGCGAAACGCAAATCTGCAAGGCAGCGACTTTCGCGGCGCGCGGCTGCCCGGCGCGGATTTGAGCGGCGCCAAGCTGCGCAAAGCGGATCTGCGTAATACCGATCTGACGGAGGCGGTGCTCCCCGGCGCGGATATGCGCGAAGCACAGGCCAGCGGCGTGGAGTTTTTCCGCTGCGACCTGACGAATGTAAATTTCGAAAAGGCTCTGCTGCGGAATACGAATTTTCGTAATGCGCAGGTGGATGGAGCGAAGTTTACGGGCGCAGATATGGGGATAAGCATTTTGCGGGAGACGGACTTGAGCAAGGCGGATTTGTCGGGCGTGGACTTGTCGACGGCGCTGATGCCTAAAGGTTATGCGACCAAGACAGCTGGTTGAGACGGCCGAATTGTTATAGGCGATTGCAATAGTGGTCGATGGGTAGTGGCTTCGCGCGTGGTGTGGGACGGTTCGTGTCAGTGGCAACAACAATCGCACAATTAGATTTGCCGGGAGTGCGCGAGCGCGTACTCGATGTGATTCGCGAATTGCTGCAGGAGTTGGGCAGCCAGGGCGCGGTGGCGGCGCTTAGCACGTCTTCGAATCTGGATCGGGATCTCGGACTGGGCAGTCTGGAGCGCGTGGAGTTGCTGACGCGACTGGAGAAGGCGTTTGCAATACGTCTGCCTGACGCCCTGGGGGCCAGGGCTAACACACCGGAAGAGCTCATACAGGCTATCGTCGCGTCTCCGGGCGTAGAGGTTGTCAAAGAGGAAAGGCTCACCCCCTTACGAGCGTCCGTCGCCACGCAGAAATCCCACTCCGAAAATAGCAATTACATCGCGGAAAATGCGGAAACGCTGGCGGAAGTACTTCGCCACCGTGGAATCCATGATGCGACGCGGACACATTTGCTCATCAGCGAAGATGATGAACACGGTGGGCAACAGTACACACTGACGTTCGGGGAACTGTATGCCGCGGGGCATAAATGCGCGCAGGAATTGGCGCGGCGCGGCGTACCAGCGGGCGGACGTGTTTCGCTGATGTTGCCAACGTCCCGACAATTTTTCACTTGTTATGTGGGAATTATGCTGGCGGGCGCCGTGCCGGTGCCGATTTACCCGCCATTTCGCGCAGATAGGATTGAAGAGTATGCCGAGCGTCAGTCCGCGATTTTAAATAACGCGGAAGTTTGTTTGCTCGTGACGTTTCGCCGCGCAGAGGCGGTGGCGAAGCTGTTGAAACCTCGAGTGAAATCCTTGACCAGTGTCGTGGAGGCTGGCGCACTGCTGGAAGCAGCGGAAAAGGCGCCGCCACCCGCGCCGGGTGCGCTACCGGCGTTTATCAGTGGCAACCGGGTGCGCAAAGGGAGCGACATTGCATTGTTGCAATACACCTCAGGTTCAACCGGCGAGCCAAAAGGGGTAACGCTGACGAACGCGAATCTAATGGCGACAATGCGCGCGATTGGCCAGACGTTGAAAATGGGCCCGGGCGACGTGGGGGTGAGCTGGCTGCCTCTGTACCACGATATGGGGCTCATTGGGGCGTGGCTATCTTTGCTGTTGCATGGAGTGCCGCTGGTGGTGATGTCGCCTCTCGCGTTTTTGACGAGGCCAGAACGCTGGCTGCAGGCGATCTCCAAACATAAGGGAACAATTACGGCGGCGCCGAATTTTGCATATGAACTTTGCGTGCGCAAGGCAAACGAGAAGGCGATGGAAGGCGTGGACTTGAGTTCAATGAGGGCGGCGCTGAATGGCGCAGAGCCGGTGAACCCGGAAACCTTGGAGCGTTTCCACCAAAGATTTTCGAAAAATGGATTTCGACGGGAAGCCATGACGCCCGTTTATGGTTTGGCGGAGGCTTCGCTGGCAGTGACGATGACTCCGGTGATGCGCGGCGCAGCGGTCGATCGTGTGGATCGGGAAACATTTGCCAGGGAAGGCCGCGCGGTTCCGGCTGCGACGAGCGGTGAGGAGACGATTTCGTTCGTGTCCTCTGGCTACCCAGTGGCGAATCACGAAGTGATGATTGTCGATGCGGGCGGACAGGAAGCAGAGGATCGCGCCGAAGGTTTTCTGTGGTTCCGCGGGCCGTCAGCGACGAGCGGTTACTTCAAGAATGAGGAAGAAACGGCAAAGTTATTTCCGCGGGGCGCGAATCGACAGGAAGGCGAGTATCCGTGGGTGAACTCAGGCGACCGCGCGTATCGTGCCAGCGGGGAAATTTACGTTACCGGGCGAGTGAAGGACATCATCATCAAGGGTGGACAGAATTTGTATCCCCACGAAGTGGAAGAATTGGCGGCGCGGGTCGAGGGGATTCGGAAGGGCTGCGTGGTGGCGTTCGGCTTGAAGGACGCCGGCAGCGGAACGGAACGGCTGGTGATTGTGGCGGAATCACGCGCGAAAGATGTCGCCAGCCAGGCGACGATTATTGCTGCGATCAATAAGGAGGTTTCGCAAGGATTGGGATTGCCACCGGATCGCGTGGAATTATTACCGCCGGGAAGCATCCCAAAGACTTCCAGCGGGAAATTGCGACGAGATGAAACAAGACAACTTTACCAGACGGGAACATTGTCGGCCGCAAAGCTGCCGGCGTGGTTGCAGATTGCGCGACTGGGATCTGGCACATTCCTGAAGCAGGCGGGACGGTCGATTTTCAACGCGGCCCGCAGGGGCCTAGGTGCGATTTATGGAGTGTACTTCCTGGTGGTATTTATCTTGTGGATTATTCCATCGTGGATGATCGTGCGGACGTACCGCGATCCCAGGGCGGCTGGGCGATTTACATCGAGGGCGTTGCATGTGCTTTTCGCTCTGGCCGGGATAAGCGTCCGAGTGATAGGCAAGGAGTACATGAACACTCCCGGAGCGAAAGTGTACGCGTCGAATCACGCCAGCTACTTTGACGTGCTGCCGGTGATGATGGGTTTGGGAGTGCCGTATCGCTTCGTGGCGAAGGGTGAAGTAAATCGAATGCCGATGATTGGAACGTTTCTGAACAAGATGGGCCATCTGTCATTTGACCGGCATAACGCGGGCGCGCGGTTGCGCCAGGTAGACGAGATTGAAGAGACTCTGCGACAAGGCGATTCCGTATTTGTTTTTCCTGAAGGCACATTCGTGCCGGAAGAGGGAGTGCGTCCATTTCAGCTTGGCGCCTATCGGGGAGCGGTAGCAACGGGCGCCCCGGTGATTCCCGTGTCATTGAAAGGAACGCGAACGTTTTTGCGTGATCGCACGTTCTTGCCGCGGCCGACGAACGTGACGATTACACTTTCTGCGCCGATTTATCCGACGAGTGCGATTCCGCCGGGGGATGCCAGGCATTTGCCGGAGATGGTGCGACTACGGGACGCATCGCGGGCAGCGATTGCGGCGCACAGCGGAGAGCCGCTGTTGTAACGGAGCGGAGCATCGCCCCCCGAGAAGAGTCACCAGTTCACAATCTTGCCAAGCTGGGGTGCAGCAGTGCTGCACCCCTATCGTTTAGCGATTCAGGCTGTAAATCACGGTGATATGGGTGTCTACTTCCACGGCGCGGCCGTTGAGGTAGCTGGGATGGTAACGCCAATCGCGCACGGCTTCGAGTGCCGACTGGTAGAACAGCGGATCGCCGGAGAGCACTTCAAGGGATTGAATCGAGCCATCGGTGGCGATGATGGCGCGCAGCTCAACGCGGCCTTCGCGGCGCATTTGCAGCGCGAGCCGAGGATAGACCGGCTCGATGCGGGTGATGAGGTACGCCGGATCAATATGGCCAACGATCAGGCGTTTCGTTTCCTCCTTAGTGGCACGCTCATTCCCTGGTGGTGTCGGAGCGTGATGATCGGGGCTCAGGCCGTTCAGAACTCCGTCGGGCGCACCTTCCAGGCCCGTGCCGACTCCTGGCGCGTCTCCCGGGTTCAGATCAGTGATCTTTGTGTCGGAGCTGAGGGGTTTGCTGGAAGTGACAGGCTGCTCGCAAAAGAGACATGGCTGGTTCGCATGGCGTTCGTTTCGCGCTGCCCCGCCATCGCTGGTGTGATCGGAACCCAGCCGATAGGGTGGTCGCTCTACGAAGATTCTCACCGGGATGCGCTCGCTTTTGCCGAGTAACGGGAAGACGACGAGTCCGGCGACTGCGATCGTTTGCAAAACGATCGACAGCAAAATAGCGCGGCGGCGAATTTTTTGGGCGCGGTGCTGCTCGGGTTCGTCCTCAACCAGGCAAGCTTTTAGAAAATTGGCCGGGCCTGCGGGCACACGGCTGGCTTCGAGATCCATCACACACCTCCACAATCTGCTGATGCGATATGCGAGATTTTGCGACGCCAACCTCCTGTGGTTGCCTACAGGAGATCAGCGCCGCTCTCGCAGGGATGAGAGGTGCGCGCGGCCTCTGAAGAGTTTGACACCGTGCGGCGAGACAGGTTCCCGGGAATCGAGTGGAGAGAGATGATCGCGGGTGATGGGACTGAACGGATTTGTTGGCCGCCTCGTTATGTGGAATTGGCGGACCGCCTCAGAAGGCGGCCGCTACAAAAACCAAGCCGATATGAACCGGAAGTCGTTTGTTGCGGAGGGTTTGAAATTACGAAATAAGACTGTTTGCGGGAAATGCATCTTTGAAGGCTCCTGAAGCATCGAAATTCTAAGGACGTGGATCCGAGGAGGAGATTTCCATGGACAGGCATATACCGGAAGTATTGGGTGTTCGCCGCACGGGTTGGGCTGCTCTGGACCGCGATCCGCAAGAAGACATAATTGAATTTCGCTGTCCTCATTGCGGTGCGGAAACCCAGAAGAAAGCGCGGCGCGAGCGGGCAGAGTATCACTTCACTGATGGCTACATGCAGGATCTGCAGGGCGAAGGATTGCAGTGCCACTTCTGCAAGCAGTCACTTCGCGTGGTTCCCGTAGTGTTGCTGCATGATCAGGAAGAGATACGGCGCTTTGAAGCCATGCTGGCGGACGAGACCGACGCCGTCGTTGTAACCCGGTAGCGAATACTCTTGACTTAAAATCGAAACGAGTCTGAGGGGAATCGCCGGGCTAAAGGTTGTTACGGGTTATGGTCATGATCGTGGTCGTTCCAATCGTGTTCCGTGCGCCAGCTATGCGTATCTTCATCCCACCAGCGATGGCCATGATTCCAACAGTACTCACGCGCATCCGCGAGTTCACGGCGATAGTGATCCGCCTCGGAGCTATTCCAACCGTGTTTCGCTGCGGCCTCGTGTAAATGGTGGTCGGCATTGGCGATGCGTTTCTGGCAGTCCTCAGCACGTAAAGGTGAGGCTCCTGTGAAGAAAATTGCGGCG
>CAAGKR010320084.1_pt1 | contig 14074 bp, 17 predicted proteins | sample 2556971 | NCBI WGS metagenome assembly CAAGKR01 (sample SAMEA5207829, study PRJEB30636) | soil metagenome | biome: forest; feature: boreal; material: soil | place: USA | collected 2011-09 | depth 1 m | reverse complement strand
CTTCAATCCGCAAAGCCGCTGAAACAGCGCGCACGCATTCATTTTCATGCCTACACGATGGAGACTGCGGCTGAAGTCTTCTTGTACGAAGGGAAAAAGCTGGCTCTGGGAGAAGATGCGTTCGCGCAATTGAGACTGGCAGACTCGACGTTACTCTTGCCCGGCGACCGATTTATCATCCGTCAATTTTCCCCGGCCGTGACGATCGGCGGAGGCATCGTCCTGGACAATGCGCCCCCCGCCAAAGTCAAGAACCTGGCGAGTCATCTGGATTTTCTGAATATTCTGAAAACTGCTTCACCAGCCGAGGCTCTGCGCGCGCGCGTCACGAATCGAGGAACCCGTGGAATAAGCATCGCCGATGCCGTCGCGCAAACTGGGTGGACGCCCCAACAAGTCAAATCCACAGCCCCAACAGTTCCCGATGTCGTACAGGTGGATGAGTTTTTAATCAGCGCCTCTGCAATCGCGCAGATTCGCGAGGCAATCGTTTCAACGCTCGATGCATTTCACAAACGAAATCCTCTGGTGGCTGGAATGAGCAAAAAGGAATTGCGCGAACGCCTGCCCGCTCATCCGCCCGCAGTCTTCGAGAGACTGCTCATAGAAGCTGCGAAGTCAAACCTGATTGAGCTTGCTGGCGAGCTTGTACGCTTGCGCGGCCGTGGCGTCATAATGAAGGATGAAGAGGCGGAATCCAAAAAAGTCATTGAAGCCGCGTTCGCCTCGGCGGGATTGAAAGTCCCTGCGCTGAAAGATGTTCTTGCATCGTTAAAGATCGACAAAACCCGAGCGCAGAAAATAGTTACGCTGCTGATGCGAGACAAAACTCTGGTGAAGATTTCTGACGACCTCGTATTTCATTCCAGCGCCCTTGGCGATCTCAGAAAGTCGTTAGCGCTGGAAAAAAACAAATCGCCCAAAATGGATGTCGCTCGATTCAAGGAAGTAACGGGAGTGAGCCGCAAATACGCCATCCCGCTGCTCGAATATCTCGATCGCGAGCACGTAACTCGCAGAGTGGGAGACGAGCGGGTAATCCTGTGACAGCCCATCCCCGAAAATTGTCATCCTGACCGAGTCGAAGGATCCTCAATTCCCTGTCATGGCCAGACTTAAAGCGCAGTCCGGCAAGAAAGTTGCGCTGATCGAATCTTGCAATTGATCCCACTACCAGCCCATTCTCTTCTTCAACTCCGTTATATGCGCCACGTGATGTTTCCCATGCCAGGAATAGATTGCCAGATTCTTCTCCAGCGGCACGAGTCGATCAGACTCCGGATGCCGAAAATTACGTTTCCAGTCTTCGGAGCTAAGCGAGCGCAGCATGTACACCCATCGGTGATGCAGCGTCTCCAACAATACCAATGAGACCTCAACCGGCGTGGATTGGTTGTCAGGCAACTTTGCCCACAAATCCTCGGCGTAGGGTTTGATTGTCGGTTCGTCCTCGGTCAGCGCTAGCTTGAAGCGCACATAGGCGTTCATGTGACTGTCGGGAAGATGATGAACCACCTGGCGCGCCGTCCAGCCTCCGTCACGATAGGGAGTTTCAAGCTGTGGTTCTGACAAGCCTGCAACCGCGGAACGCAGAGCCGACGGGGTCAGCTCGATATCACTGATCATTTGCTGCCGCTGCTCTTCGCTGGGAGGGCCTTCATACTTAAACTTGCCAATCGGATAACGGGGATCGTCGCTCATGTTGCAGCCTCCGGCAGAACTGGGTCACAGGGATGGATCAGGTTGAATCTTACTCGCTACGGAAGTATTTGCGGTAAGGCTCCCAAAGGCGGGATGCGTTATCTTGCCAGCGCTAAAATCCGCACGGGAGCGTTCGTTCGGTTTTCCATTTTCGGAGGTGCAACCATAACGATTCCGCCCCCGGCAGGCGCACGCTCAAGATCCGCCACATTCTCCAGTAGGTATGCGTCCCGGGACAGGGTGTACTTATAAACTGGACCGTCTTTTTGCAGGCCAGAATCAACGCCGTGGGAATCGATGCCGAGACCAACGACATTGCGGCCTTCGATCAGGAACTTCGCGGCTTCGGCAGAATATCCAGCAGAATGCGTCATGCGGTCTGGACCCGAGTCATTATCTTTCACGGTCGAGCCGGTAAGGGCCATCACAACCGAGCCAAGAGGTATTTCCCCGTGAGCCCGTTCCCAATTCGCGATATCCATGACTGTTAGTTGATAGTCTGGATTCTTGTGGGCGCTATTCCTCACATCCAGTACGACAAGAGGCGCAATCAATCGCTCCGGAGGAATTTGATCGACTGTCCACAAGCCCTTCGCCATGGTTGCGGGAGCATCGATGCGAGTTTCGAAGCGTTGGCCACTCGAGAGCTTCCCGCCGTTTTGATACGAGTAGTCAACAGGATGCAGCGCGGTCGGGGCTGCATCACTCGAAGCTGTGAGATCAACCACCGCATGGAAGCCCATGGGCTGCGCTACATTCGGATGGCGCTGCGCAAAAAGGAATAGCGCGAGGGCCAACACGTATCCCACAACCAACGACTTAGTCCTCATAACGTTTCTGAATTGCTCTCCACTTATTTAGACGATCTCGGCGCGAAAAAGTTCGTCTTAATTTGTTAAAGTGCGGTTAAAAAAAGTGAACGCACAAATCTACTTTTTCGATTCCCTTTATTGTCGCATCGGAGAAAATTCGGCTCAAGAAACTTCAGGACATGGGCGTTCGAGTTAAGCGGCGACCGCAATCAGCGCTGCAACGAGGGTCCCCAGAAAATTCACTAAGTCATTGTCCAACATTTTTCGACGTTCAAACAAAGCGCCCAAAAAGCTGTCGGCAAGCGTTCCGGAGAATGCCGCAACAATCGGAATGCCGATGCGATGCCACGGAACCATCCCGCCCTGCGCGCACACCATACTTACAATCGCTGCCGCAGCGAAGCCGGTGAGCGTCCCGAGAACCGTGACTCCGCCGTCGGTTCCGGCTGGGACTTCCTTCCATGTAGTAATGAGGCGAGCCTTCTCGTTGCTAAGTTGACCAATCTCGCTGGATACGGTGTCCGCCGCCGCTTCCGACAGCGAAGCTGCAATCGTAAGCAGGAAGATCGCATTGCCGCTAAAGCTGTACAGGACTGCGCAGAATGCCGCCACACCCAAGTTTGCCGACACTTGTGAAGCGCTGCGGCCACCGGATTTTTCGGCGATGCCAAGCCGCGCCTTTCTGTGATGCCCAATTTTCGTAGCCAGCCAGGCCATGACAAATACCGCGACCAGCGCCGCCAGAGCGTTGATGCCGCATCCCATGCAAAGCAAGAAGCAAATCAGGGCTCCCGCAGCCGCCCCAGACCGATCTACTGCCCGCACCACGAACGCCAGCGCCGCAAAAGCGAACGTGAAAATCAGGCACAACCACGGAGCGAACTCTTGAGAGCCAGCCGAATGCCAATTACCCATGAGCGCTGGACTTAACACGCTATTCGCATCCGAAACCCTTCTTGAAAACAAGTAACTACCATATGTAGGGCTTAATCCAGAACTTGTCCATTACTGTGCGGGTAACCGTGCGATTACCTCTCCCTCGTTATGCATCAAACATCTGTTTGTAGTTTAAACTCAACGCTTTGGCGCTGACTGGCGGCGCACAAAACAAGGTGAAACCTATGGCAACACCCGTTTGGTCTGGATATCTTACCTTCGGCCTGATTTCCATGCCGGTGCAGCTTTTTTCCGGCGCTCGCAGCTCCAGCATCTCCTTCCACATGCTGCATCGCGACGACCTTCAGCGCGTGAAACAACAGCTTTATTGTCCGGCGGAGAATCGCGTCGTCGAGCGCAGCGAAATTGTGAAGGGCTACGAATATCGCAAGGATGAATACGTAGTAATCGAGCCCGAAGAGATCAAGAAGATCGAACCGAAGACCGCCAAGACAATGGAAATTCTGGAATTCGTGAAAGCAGACGAAGTAGACCCGGTGTTTTTCGAGTCTTCTTATTATCTGATGCCCGAAGAAGCCGGCCGCCGCCCGTACGCTTTGCTCACGAAGGCCCTTGAAGAAAGCGACTACGTCGCAATCGCCAAGCTGACCATGCACAACCGGGAATATACGGTTTTCTTGCGTCCTCGCGATGGCGGAATGATGCTGCACACCATGTATTACGCCGAAGAGGTTCGAGAAGTGGAAGGCTTTGGCGCTCCGGATGTCGAACTGAAAGAGGCGGAAGTCAAAGTGGCGCATCAGCTCATAGACGCGCTCGCCGATAAATGGGATCCCGAAAAATATCACGACACCTTCCAGGAAAATCTCAAAAAGATGATTCAGACAAAACTGGAAGGCGGGAAAATCGCGGAGGTCGAAAAGCCCAAGAAGCTCGCCCCGGTCATCGATTTGATGGCCGCGTTAAAGCAGAGCCTCTCGGAGATGGAAGGCAGAAAAAAGCCAGCCGCAACCGCTCCCCGAGCGGCGGCGACTAAAAAAGCCCGCGCCAAGGGATAACTCACGTGGGGACAGACGCCCCTGCGTGATAGTTCTGGGGTTCCACTCTTTCGCCGCGATAGACTCGGGAAATTCCGCGAACGATGCGACGCAGCGGAAGCGCACTTTTATCGTCGGCAAAGAAGATTTCTCCAATTCTGCTGCTTCGGTAGAACCAGCGCCTCAGCAATGCCAAATGCTCCATCACTTCAAGTGCGGTTTCGCCGCCTCCCAGGGGGATCGAGGAAAGCGCTTCCTGTATGCGCGCTTCCATGGATTGCGATTTGGATTGATTCTCAGCCTGGATGGGAAAGTGCCCGGGACCGAAAATTTGGGCCGCGTGAATCCTGAATAGATTTACGCAGCCCGCCGATGCGCTCGGCTGCACCATCACCCCATCGAGCAGATCGAGGCGGTGGACAATTTCTGGAAGCTGACCTAGCTGGGATTTAAGTTTGTCGACACGCGCGTGAAGAGCGGCCGCCTCTTCAAATTCCATGTTCGAGGATGCATGGTCACGCTGCGTGGAAAGCTGGCGCAGTAGCGAATCGCCTTTCGTCTGGAAGTACGCCTGCACGCGTCCGACTTCCTGCTCATAATCTTGATCGGTGCATCCCTGGAAACATGGCGCCAGGCACATCTTCATTTCGGAGTAAATGCATCCGGGAAATTTCGGGTCGGGGTGAAGGTCCTCGACGCAGCGCCGCATCTTGAAAAAGTCGAGTGAATCATTGGCGAATTTTTCGGCGGAGCTCCGGGAGAAGAACGGGCCGTAGTAAAGAGAGCGGCCGTTTAAGCGTCCAAGCCGCGTTGTTATGGAAGCTCTGGGATACTCATTCTCGAGATGCAGCTTAATCAATGGAGCGAAGCGGAGCCGCAAGCGATCGGAATACGTCCCGGGGAAAACGGAGCGCAAAACACGATAAAGAAGCAACCCGGACTCGAAGTCTGAACCCGTGGGAGTGTATTCAATCCAACGAACCAAATCCCGCAGGTTTAACTTTTTCGTGTGCTCGGTTGGAGTCCCCAAAAGGCGCTGCAATCGTCGCCGCAGGTTGGCAGTCTTGCTGATGTAGGGATCGGACTGTGGATCGTTGCCGCGAACAAGGTAAACCGCCGGCGCGGGAGGGATTGATTCGAATATCTCCGCATCGCGGGCGCTGACAAATTCCACACGTTCCGTGAGCACGAGATCATTCTAGTCATTAGAAACATTGCGTCCAGACTCGATCTCGTCGTCATTCTTGGATTACTGCCACAATTGTGGGAATTGGCACGAAGACAGCGCGCCAACAATTACGCTTAAGAAGGCTACTGTTTCCTTGTATTTATCATCCAAGGTCCAGCATTCGATCCAAATTGGAGGCATGTGCATGAACAGGCTGATCGGGTTTTTCGCAGTGACACTAATGCTATCTCTGCCCGCTTTCTGCCAGAAAAGCGACCAGAAGGGTGGCGAACAACAGCATAGCCAGCCCCAGCAAGGTCAGAAGCAGCAGCGGAGTCAACCTCAACAACAGCGGGGCGGCGATCACGGCGTCGGCAACGGACACATTCCCCAGCGCGGGCCCGCGCCAGCGCGGCCTTCACAACCGGCTCGTGCTAATGTGCAATCCCCACGCGGTAAGGTCCCCGAGACGGCGAATCGTGGTTCTACTCCTCAGACGCAGGGAACCCAACGGCAGACCTATCGCGATCAACCGAGCCATCCGGAAGCCCCCCACGTCCACGCCGAAAATGATCAGTGGGTGGGGCACAGCAGCGGACGCAACGATCAGAACTATCATCTCGACCACCCATGGGAGCATGGACGCTTTACGGGCGGCATTGGCGCCCAGCACGTCTGGCGGCTCCAGGGTGGCGACCGGAACCGCTTCAATATAGGCGGATTCTTCTTTCAGGTTGCGCCCTACGACGATGACTATTCCAACGGCTGGGTCTGGGACAGCGACGACATCGTGATCTATGCCGATCCCGACCACGACGGCTGGTACCTCGCCTATAACGTTCGGCTCGGCACCTATGTGCATGTAATGTATTTGGGAGCTTAGCATTCTCGATTCAATGGAGGGACGGGCGTCTCGCCCGTCAGGCTGGGCGGGGACGCCCGGCACTCCATTGAGCATCTAGACGCAACGCCGGAATAGCGATCCGATTCAGAAATCCTGAATTCCTTTCCGAATTAGCGGAAGCTGGCGCTGCGGAATTTCTGACGAAAATCCTCTCCGTCCATCTTTATGACGCGGCACATTTCGTGCAGGCGGGACCGCATCCGCTCGCCGATACGGTCTCCCAGTGTTTCTTTTCGCACAGACCGCTGCGCCCGTCCGAACTCGGAGTTGGGATTCCCCGCGGCATCCAAGCCCGGTTCGTCGGGGAAATTCGTGGTGATAATCGTTGTCCGCTTGTCGTTATAGCGCGTGTTCAGGATTAAGCTGACCGTGTCCCATACCCATTCCGTGGGCTTTACCGCGCCGAGCTCATCCAAAACCAGAACTTCAGTCTCGAATACTGGCCGCAACACTTCCAACTCGGTAGCTTTCACGGAATCGTTATACGAATTCTGAATCTGCTTCAGCAATTCGCGATAATCGTAAAAAAGGCATCCCACACCTTTGTTGCCGGCGAGTTCTTTAATAATTCCCACCGCCAGATGGGTCTTGCCGGCGCCAATGCCGCCGATAATCAACAATCCATTATTTTCGACTGGATATTCCTCGACAAACCGGCACGCCGCCATTCTGGCCGGAGCCATTCCCCGATGCGGACCGTCGAATTCGAAATTCGACAGCTCGCAATGTTCGTAACGCTTCGGAATCCGGGCTGAGGCCAGCAACGACACGGATCGCGCCTGGAGTCGGCAATCGCAGCGGGTCACGCGGCGATCCGACCCGGCGGACGCGGTTTTCCATCCTGTCCCGCTGCACAGCGGGCAAACTTCCCCCGATCCGTTTATTTCTTGCACTTTCATGGCGAACGAATCCCCTCTATTGACTGTGCACCCCTCTGCGCGCCGGCGCAAGTGGAAATCCCAATGCCCCTGTGGAGATGTTGTGAAGATGGCCGTCCGATTGTGAATCCTGAAGGAAAAGCAGATCGCAATTCATGCAGATTTCTAGGGACTTTCATGGGACACAGTGAGATTTCGGGACGGATGACTCAAACAAGGCATCCAGCGCGGATTTTCACAGTTGACTTTCGGCGGCGGCGGTAGCTAAATAGGGCCGCCGGATTTTACAGTGTTGTGAACGCTATCCCGCGCACAGAGCGCGGGCTGGACGAAGTGAAACCGGCCCAAAAGAAACCAAGGAGAAACTATGAATAAAGCCGATCTCATCGATCGCATCGCATCGGGATGCGATATCAGCAAGACTCAGGCAGCAGGCGCCATTGACACCACCGTGGACAGCATTACCTCCGCTCTCAAGAAAGGGGACCGTGTCGCGCTCATTGGCTTTGGCACGTTCTCCGTTTCGCAGAGAAAAGCACGCAATGGGCGCAATCCGCAAACCGGCGCAACCATTAAAATCGCAGCCCGCAAGGTCGCGAAGTTTTCCGCCGGGGCCGAACTCAAAAAAGCAGTCAACCGCGGTAAATAGGATTTGGATTACAAAGCATGAGGACGGCTAGGGGTCGGCCCTGCCGTCTTTTCTACTCTTGATCTACCCTTTAGCTACCCTTACCTACCCTTACCTACCCTTGTCATTCCGAACCGCTTTGGCGGTGAGGAATCTGCTTTTGCGGTATGAGCAGGCTGCTCCCAGGTTGCTGAATCCCGCAGCCCTACTATAGAATCTAAGCCTAAACTGAGGAAATCATGAAAGCAGCCATCCATCCCGCTTATAACGAAATTCAAGTGAAGTGCGCGTGCGGACACAGTTTTAGCACCCGCTCGACCCACAAGGGCGATATCCACGTGGAAATCTGCTCTAGTTGCCATCCTTTCTTCACCGGGAAGCAGAAGTTGCTGGATACCGCTGGCCGCGTGGAGCGCTTCCGCCGGAAGTACGCCAAGGTGGAACCGGCCAAGCCGGAAGCCGCCAAAAAATAAGTTTGCCCGATTAGACAAGTCTAGCCTCCGCTGGGTGCGGGGGCTTTGCTTTTCTGCCGTTTTCTGTGAAGGACCCAGAAGCCGAGGAGTAGTCCCAGCATAATTGGGATTGAGCCTTCTGCAATTTCGCGAGTTATGAGGGGAAAGTTCCAAGATTCTTCCTGAAGATCTCCGCTGCCGAAGTGCTCCGCGTACCAATTCGAGATGTTCAGTAGCCCTGACAGGATTGGTTGGCTGGCTGCGAAAACAATCATCCATGTTCCTGTATTGATCAGCCACGCCGCGAGAACCGGGAGGACAAACCTCTTAGCGACAAGCTTAGGATTTGGATTCTCTATTGAGATTGCCATGACTGATCCTTATCGCTCTCGATGGAGTGCTTGATCATTTCCTGTCGCGGGTCGTCCTCTGCCGTAAAGCCATCTCGCCAACAAATACGCTATAGCAAGGTAAAGTCCGATTTTTGTAACGGTAGAAAAGAGGGGGTAAGTGGTTGACAGTTCAAATTTCGGCGATGTGTGTTTTTCAAAATGGACATGGTAAGAAATTTGCGCGACCAGCGTTGTGAATAGTGTTGAAAAGGCATCCGCGACCAATACCGCTATTACGATTGCTCCAATATATTCGGTTAGCAGGATTTCACGGATTGTGCGCATAAACTGCTCTCCAAGGCGTGGGCAGATTGTCGCATATCTGCCATTTGCAGAGGGGGCGTGAAATAGGTTCGTGCGCAAGTTTTGGGATAATTCCGGCAGTCGAGACGTGGGTGGGGCGCCGGACGCCACACAGTCTGCGGTCGTTGCCCGGAGTCTTGCCAATCGGCAAAGTTCAGATTTCTCCGGCGACCGTGGTTGCTCCTATGGCTGACGTCACCGGTACAGTCTTCCGACGCTTCATCCGCGATCGGGCTGCTGCGGTCTACTTTTTGCTACTGAATCATTCAAAATCGCAGCCACCGTGGGGTCGCGTGCAACTGGATACCTATTCGTCTTCCGTGGGATTGATGGGATCTCCGACGCTGTTGTATACGATCTCTTTGGGCGGCTTCGGTTTTGCTGGTTTCGGAGGCGTGGGTGCTGCCGCGTTTGGGGGCGATGATTCAGGCGGCGACCAGAATTGGCTTGGCGACTGGCTTGCCGGCGGTGATGGCGCGGCTGGAGACACCGGGGCCGTTGCGGGGACGGCTACAGGGGCCAGTGGCGGCGCTGATTCCGCAGCTTGAACTGGCACAACCGCCCGGGGTGGCGAAGCGACCGGCTGCACCGGAACGGAGCTTACTCTCGCCGGCTTGTATCGAGCGAGCTTTGGTTTGCGCTGTATCCAGGAATTCAGGATTACTGCGGCAATCCCGGCAAAGCAAAGCTCCAGTACCGAAGTAAACAGGCCCGGCATGTTGAACTGGCCATTGCCAAGGGACAGGGGCGACCGGGCATCCGTACCCATGATTCTCGCCATGAAAGGCAGAATCAGGTTGTTGGTAACGGAAACGACCAGCCCCCAGATACCCTCCCCCAGAATCACGGCAATCAGAACGCGGCCTATCCATCCGCCGGCATCTGGAGGGGACGTTCTTGCAATGTCATCCATATGTTGTGTGATGCAAATTGTGCCACATCTGCATAACTTGGGGAAGGCAGTAAAATAGCCAGGTGCGTAAGTATTGGGACAATTCCGGCGGTCTCGCGGGCAAGAGTGCCCGCGCCACACAGTCAGCGGTGGTGCCGAAGACTCTGTCCATCGGCAATGTGCTGATTTCTCCCGCGACCGTGCTTGCTCCCATGGCTGGCGTCACCGATACCGTCTTCCGGCGATTCATCCGCAATCTTGGCGGATGCGGCCTGATCATGACCGAGTTCACTTCGGCCGACGGAGTGCTTCGCGCCAAAGACCAAAAGGCCAAGCGGTATCTGCACTTCTACGAGGACGAGCATCCTATTTCGGCGCAGCTTTTTGGCAGCAATCCGCAAGTTATGGCCGACGCCGCTCGCATGGTCGAAGACTTGGGCTTCGATTTGGTTGACCTGAATCTGGGATGTCCCGCGAAAAAAGTCGTGAAGTGCAATGGCGGCTCCGGCCTGCTGCGGGACTTGCCTGCAATTCGCGAGATTTTTGAGGCCACTCGCGCGGCGGTCAAGATTCCCTTCACGGTCAAGTTTCGCGCCGGGTGGAATGACGAAAATATTATTTGCGTGGAACTGGCGAAGATGGCCGAGGATTGCGGATTGAACGCCGTCGCACTCCACGCCCGCACCCGCGAGCAGGGGTACGCGGGCCCCGCGCGATGGGAATGGATTGCCGAAATCAAAGACTCCGTCAAAATCCCGGTCATTGGCAACGGCGATATTCGAACGCCACAGGACGCGTGCGCCATGATCGAACAGACCGGCTGCGACGCGGTGATGATCGGACGCATGGCGCCATCGAATCCCTGGATCTTCCGCCAGATCGCGCAATACACAACATGGCTCAGCAACGCCCACGTAGGGGCAGATGTCCTCATCTGCCCAGCGGAGCAAAGCTCCGCAGAGCCCGTCCCCTACGACCAACCCGCGGAATCAGACCGCTACCAGATGATTCATATCTATTTTCGGATGCTGATCGAAGAGGAATTGCCCGATGCCCAGGGCAAAATGAAACAGTTCGCATCGTGGTTCACGCACGGAGTTCCGGGCGGGGCGGCGTTGCGCAAGGCGATCTATGAATCGAAAAGCGCTCCGGAGATTTTGCTTCGCGTGGAAGAGTTCTTCTCGCCAGTACTTGAACTAGCTTAGCGCCGGCATGCGTTTTGCCTGTCGGTGGTTTACGAAGCGCAATCCGGCGGGTCCAGTCCCGGTCGGCGGCTTTCGTATTCCTTCCAGCAATTCCTTCAGAACCACAGCGTTGTTGTGTTGCTCATCCTTCGACGCGAACAAAAGCGTCAGACGCTTTCGTCGCGATGCCAGACGGTAAAGCTCGCTCAACGCCGCAGCGGCTTCGGGCTTTCGAAGCTCTTTGCAATATTCCTTGCGAAACAGCGCCCACGATTCTGGACGATCGCGAAACCACTTTCTCAATTCGTCCGACGGAGCCAGATGCTTCAGCCATGCGTGCAGCGCACCTTGCTCTTTCGTGACGCCGCGAGGCCACAGGCGATCAACCAGAACCCGCGTTCCATCCGCTCGTGTAGCCTTTTCGTAAATTCGCTTCGTTCGAATTTGTGCCGGGAGCATGGTGGTTGCTGGCAATTATTGTACGTCGAGAGCGGAAGGAGAATGGCACATTGGTATCATCCCCATATACTTATGGGATACCACCCGGCCGCTCGCCGACCGCTGGCATTTGTGATCATCGTAAAGTTTGTCATTGGTCTCTGCGCCGCAACCTTCCTGTTTCTAAATCTAGCGGGATGCAAGACGGAGCGCCGAAAGAGCGACGCCGAACTGGGGCTGACTCCTCAACAGGCGGCAGGACGCCGCATTTATGACACCTATTGCGACCGATGCCACGATGCATATTCTTCGAAGGGCCGCGGCGGTCCAAGCTTGCAACACGTGTTCAAAAAGCAATATCTGGAAGACAGCGGCTTACCAGCCAACGACGATCGCGTGACGGATATCATCCTGCTGGGACGAGATAAGATGCCCGGCTTCGGGCAAGCGCTGAATCAGCAGCAAGTCGAAGATTTGCTAGCGTATTTGCATACGCTGTGATGGCCGTTAGTACGACAATGCTGCAGTGTAGAGACGCAGCTTGCTGCGTCTGCTTTTTGAACCTGGCAAATTCGATATGACTGCGGGAGACGTAGCGAGCTACGTCTCTACTATAAATCGCCACTAATACTTCGGCATCTTCGGGTCGATGCGGTCGGCCCAGGCGAGAATCCCTCCCGTCAGATTGTGCACCTTGCGAAAGCCCGACTGACGCAGAAAATCTACCGCCTTCGCACTTCGGGCCCCCGAGCGGCAATGCGCCACGATCTCCCGGCTGGTATCGAGTTCATTCACGCGTTTCGGCAAATCGCCGAGGGGAATTAAGTGTCCCCCGATGTTGCAGATTTGATATTCATGCGGCTCACGAACATCGAGCACATAGATATCTTCTCCGGCATCGAGCCTGCGCTTAAGTTCTTCGACCTGCATGTCCGAACTGGTCGCTTGCACTGCCTGCTCCTCGCCGCGAATCCCGCAAAATTCTTCGTAATCAATTAGCTTGGTAATAGTCGGATTTTTCCCGCACGCGGGGCACTCGGGATTCTTCCGCAATTTCAGTTCGCGAAATTTCATGGCCAGCGCATCAATCAGCAACAAGCGGCCGATCAGCGGATCGCCTTTCCCTAGAATCAGCTTGACGACTTCCGTCGCCTGAATAATCCCCACGAGTCCGGGCAGAATGCCCAGCACTCCGCCTTCGGCACAGGACGGCACCAGTCCCGGCGGAGGCGGCTCAGGATAAAGGCAGCGATAGCAGGGGCCGTTCTTTGTTGCGAAAATGCTCGCCTGGCCCTCGAAGCGAAAAATCGATCCATACACGTTCGGTTTGCCGGTGATCACGCACGCGTCATTCACCAGGTATCGCGTCGGGAAATTGTCGGTGCCGTCGGCGATGATGTCGAACTGGCGAAACAGTTCGAGCGCATTGGAACTGTCGAGACGCTCTTCAAATTTTCGCACGTTGATAAAAGGATTAATCGCCGCGAGTTTGTCGGCGGCCGAGTCGAGTTTCTTGCGGCCCACGTCGGCGGTGGTGTGGATGATCTGGCGCTGCAAATTGGTGTAGTCCACCACGTCGAAGTCCACGATGCCGAGCGTGCCAACGCCTGCGGCTCCCAGGTAAAGAGCCAGCGGCGAACCGAGTCCACCCGCGCCGACACACAACACTTTCGCAGCCTTCAACTTCAACTGCCCTTCCATGCCGACTTCCGGCATGATGAGGTGCCGCGAGTAGCGCAGTATCTCGTCGTTCGAGAGCGCTTCGGGCTTGATGTCGGTTGTGGTGGCCATGAGACCTCTTCTAAATTGTCAGATTGAAAAATTTACGGATTGACGAATCTAAATTCGCCTAGCGATTCGAAGAACAACAACAGCGGATTGTAATCGAGCGTTGCAATTCGGAAATCCTAAAATCCGGCAATTCGTCAATATTCCCGCTGCCCCCGGCAATCGAAGGCACGATCGAAATGTTATCACCGTCCTTCACGGCAGTGGCTTCTTTCTGAAGGTAGCGGACGTCCTCGTCGTTCAGGTAAACATTGACGAATGCCCGCATTTTTCCATCATCGTTATATAGATGCCGGCGAAGCTCCGGATGCTTCGCGACCAGGTCGGAGAGCGCACCCCCGACCGTAGAGCCGCTGACCTCAACGTCTGCCTGCTTGCCAACATATTGGCGCAGTGGAGTAGGTATATGAACCTTGGCCATAGGGATACATGATGCCACAGAAGAGCCGAAGATTCAGCCAGGCGTCCGTGTATCTTACCGAACACTTTGTCATTCCGAAGCCGCTCGCAGCCGCGCTCGCGCGGCGAGAACGTGTCGAGGAATCTGCTGTTGCCTGTGTGGCGCGGACACGCCTGTCCGCGGCTCTTGACTTTGTTCTT
>CAAGKR010267070.1_pt1 | contig 14075 bp, 17 predicted proteins | sample 2556971 | NCBI WGS metagenome assembly CAAGKR01 (sample SAMEA5207829, study PRJEB30636) | soil metagenome | biome: forest; feature: boreal; material: soil | place: USA | collected 2011-09 | depth 1 m | reverse complement strand
TTATTTAATGATTTGTATCATACCTCAAGTTTAGAGGTTTATAGAAATTCTCTAAAGTTAAATTATCAAGTTCCATGAACGAAGGTGATTAATATGAAGAAGTTGTTAATAGGATTAATTTTGATAATAATAATGTTAAGCCCTGTTTACAGTGCTTCTGGTTTTGCTGTAACCTATGGGGAAACAACTTATGCAAATGCAAATATGAAAAATACTGTGAACAGTTACTTCCAGTCAAAAACTAGTAAAAATATTAATGACGCTACTTCCAAGGTTGTAACCGCCTCAGAGGTAAATGCAATTTCGACCAACATTACAGGAAATACATACCCATCAAGTCAGATATTTTCCTGTGCAATGGTGGATCTAAGTTACAACCAGGGGATTGATGTAGTTGTTGATACTAGTAAGATAACAGTTGTAACACCTAAGATGTATGCTAATGCATTGGAATCTTGTGGAATAAATAATGGATATGTTGTTGTATCATCTCCAGTTTCAGCATCTGGAGAAGCGGCCCTTGCGGGTGTTCTTGATTCTTATGAAATAGCTGTAGGAACACCAATACCAGAACAAGCAAAAAAAGCAGCCACAGAAGAATTACACACTGAAACTCAAATTGTAAATGAAACTGGACAAGATCCAAATAAAATAGCGGACCTTTTTTCAAATGCAAAAAACCGAATACAAAGTCAGAATCTTCAAGATCCTGCCAAGATTAAAGTAATCGTTGTAAACATTGCTAATAATATGAATATAAATCTAACTGACCAACAAGCACAACAGATTGCAAATACAATTTCAGATTCACAGAAAGCCCAGTCAAGTTTAACAGACTTCAAAAATCAGCTACAAAATGCTACAAATCAGGCCACAAAATCTGGAGGGATTATAGATCAAATAATAAACTATTTACATAGCATCTATAACTACTTGACCAACCTGGTACAGCAATATAGTTAAAAAAAATGGAAAATCTTTGAAATTCATTGATACATCCCCTATATCTTTGACTCGTATGTACATTCTTACATGTGGTGTCAATAAGATGTGATGATCAACTAATATTATGGGAACATAATATCCCATCTTCATTTTGGGTGTAGGATTTGTTAATTAAAAGATTGGATTAATAATGGCAGTATTATGTTCTCTTTTTTGATCTTATTTTTAATAGAGATTATTCGAAATGATAATTGACAAAAAAATGGGATGTTATATAAAAAATGATTTAATTAAATAACTCTTTATGTAATATCTTTGCATAGTTCTACAGCTTTTTTTGCTGCTGCTTCCATTGAAGTTTCATAAGGTACACCCGCTTCTTTAAGTATTCTCTGTCCTTCTTCTTCATTGGTACCAGTCAACCTAATAACAAGAGGAATTCTACGTTTTGAAGCATTTAAAACATCCAATACGCCCCTTGCAACATCATCTGCCCGAGTTATACCTCCAAGAACATTTAAAAATACTGTTTTAACATCAGGATCAGATATTACAATGTTTAAGGCCTTTACAATATTTTCCTGTGAAGAGCCACCACCAATATCTAGGAAGGTTGCAGGTTTACCACCGTATAGTTTCAACATATCCATTCCACTCAAAGTAAGGCCAGCACCATTTCCAATAACAGCTATGTTCCCATCAAGCTTTACATATGCAAATTCTCCTTTAGTAACCTTTTCGAGGTCAACCAGACATTTTTGTCTGTACAGAGCGTCATCATCAATATCTAACTTCGCATCTGCGGCCATGATACCATTAGTAGTAACAACTAATGGATTTATTTCTGCTATGGTTGCATCGTACTTTTCGAATACATTGAATAATTTACAAACAATTGAACCCACATTTGTTATCTGAGACTTTAGAACACCCATTTTGATGGCGATCTCCCTTCCTTGGTAGGGTAAAAATTCATTTAGTGGATTTAAATAGTATTTAATTATTTCTTCGGGTGTATCCCGTGCAACATCCTCAATATCAATGCCTCCAGACATGCTTGCCATTATAAGCGGTTTTTTAGCAGATCTGTCAAGTACAATACTTAGATAATATTCAGATATGATTTCAAGTTTTTCTTCGACAAGAACCATTTCAACTCTTTCATCCTTCACAGTTGATCCCAATATTTCACTGGCCTTGGTGTAAGCTTCATCAGGATTATCAGCAAATTTAATTCCACCAGCCTTACCTCTCCCACCAACAAGTATTTGTGATTTGATTACAACAGGTTTTCCAATTTCGGATGCTGCCATCTTGGCTTCTTCAGGATTAACTACCATTTTATTTTGGGGTACAGAGATTCCTTCCTCTTTAAATATATCTTTGGCTATGTATTCATGAATCTTCACGTTGAACCTCCTATCAAGCGAGTTTTAAACCCGCATCATATGCTGCCAGATTTTTTTCCTCTGTTCCAGGAGGGACGCTTTCAGCTATGGCCGCCCTAACAGCTTCTTCGGATACTACCTTAGTAATCCTAGTTATGGCCCCTACCATAACAATGTTAGCAACTACTTTAAGCCCTATTTCTTCAGCTGCAGTTCTACTCGCTGGAGCTTTGTAAAGTTTTATATTATGTTTTTGAACAAATGGCATCACTTCATCTTCTGAAATCATGTCAGGATCGACGATGAGAATTCCTCCATCTTTAAGATCGTCCAAATATGCCATTAAGGCCGGATGCGACATTGCAATAAATATGTCAGGATTCTGAACTTTTGGGTAGTCAACTTCTTCATCGCTCACAACAACTTCTGTTTTAGAAGCTCCCCCCCGAGCTTCAGGACCATAAGACTGTGTTTGAACTGCATGTACGCCATCATGCAGTGCAGCTGCTTTTCCTATGACAATCCCTGCAAGAATAATTCCCTGACCTCCAAATCCTGCTATCCTAATATCTTTACGCATTTCAGTCCTCCCAGAAGGCTGATTTCACTGAAGATGGTTTTCCAGTAGTGCATTTATCTTCAAGAAGTTTACAGATTTGTTCGGTAAATTCTGCCTCATTTTTATTCTGGAACTCTCCGACTATAAGTTTACCTTCAAGATCAGTTTTGTCCATTTTTTCAGCTCTTCTTTTAGTAATACTCTCTTCTTTCATCCACTGCATCATGGAAACAGCTGTTTTCATCTTATTTTTCCTGCCGAAATATGTTGGACACTGAGAAACAGCCTCGATGAATGAAAATCCCTTGTTCTGAAGACCTGCCTTAATTGCATTCGCTAACTGAACAGGATGAGCAGTTGTCCATCTTGAAACATAGGTAGCACCCGCAGCTTTGGTAAGTTCTGATAAATCAAATGGTTTTTCGACTGCTCCAAATGGAGCCGTACTCCCGTAGCTTCCTGTTGGGGATGTTGGACTTATCTGCCCCCCTGTCATTCCATAAATACTATTATTTATACAAATTACAGTGAGGTCTATGTTCCTCCTTGCACCATGAATAAGATGATTACCTCCTATGGCCGCTGCATCTCCATCTCCAGTAAATACCACGACATCCAATTCAGGATTTGCAAGTTTAAGTCCGGTTGCAAATGCAATTGGCCTCCCATGGGTTGTGTGTAATGAATCACACTTAATGTACCCCGGTACCCTTGATGAACATCCAATTCCAGATACGAGTGCTAAATTGTCAAAATCAACTTCAGCACGTTCCATTCCGTTGAAAAACGAGTTCATAACTATACCATTCCCGCATCCTGGGCAAAAGATGTTGGGAAGTCTATCTGTTCTCAAGTATTTCATAAAACGATTTTGATTCGTTTTATCCATAATTTCATCTCCATAAATGATTTAAGATCATAATAACATTATTATAATTTTAAGAATAGGTTGATAATATTTATCCTATCCTCTAATTATTTACCTTTTTTAATAGTTTCAAGTATTTCATTGGGCTTGTGCATTTCTCCCCCAATTTTAGGGAGAAGTTGAACCTCATGGTTTCTTAATATTCTTTTGACTTCATGGAATATTTGTCCGAGGTTCATTTCAACAACAATGACTTTTTTAGCATTTTTTGCTGCTTCACATAGCATGTCTTCAGGGAATGGCCATACCGTTTCTAACTTTATGAACCCTGCTTTTAAACCCTCTTCTCTTGCCTTTTTAACTGCAGTAATCACTGATCTTGATGGTACACCGTATGCAACAATAAGAATATCTGCATCTTCGGTATACATGGTTTTTACTGTACCAATTTCATTTGTATTCTTCAGTATTTTGTTACAAAGTCGTGTTACAAGTTTAGAGTGGGATTTTGGATTTGAAGCGTCTGGATATCCTCTTTCATCATGAGTTAATCCCGTTATGTGTAGTTTGTATCCTTCTCCAAAAGGGGGCATGGCCGAAGTTCCGTCAGGCTCTGCTTTATACGGTAAAAATGTCTTTGGACTTTCAGAAGGCAGTTCCCTAGCCCTAATTTCCATTTCTTCAGGTATGGTGATCTTTTCTCTCATGTGACCAACAATCTCATCGGCCATAATCATGACAGGCACCCTATATTTTTCTGCTAGGTTAAAAGCTCGTACTGTGAAATCAAAACATTCTTGAACAGATGCAGGGGACATTGCTATTATTTCATAATCACCGTGCGAACCCCATCTCGCCTGCATCATATCGCTCTGAGAAGCCATAGTTGGTTGTCCAGTAGATGGTGAACCCCTTTGCATATTCACTATTACCAAAGGAGTTTCGGTCATTGCAGCATATCCTATGTGTTCCTGCATAAGAGAAAATCCTGGTCCAGAAGTGGCAGTCATACCTTTAATTCCTCCCCACACAGCTCCTATCACCGCCCCAAGTGCTGATATTTCATCTTCCATTTGGATAAATGTACCGCCTTCTCTTGGAAGAAATACTGCCATATCCTCTGCTATTTCTGTTGAAGGAGTTATTGGATAGCCCGCAAAAAATCTGCATCCTGCCTTTATGGCTCCTCTTGCACAGGCTTCGTTACCCTGTATAAAATATTTTTCAGTCTTCATCCTTATCATCCACTGCTATTGCTTGATCTGGACACATTAAAATACATAATCCACATTTTGTACATTTTTCCTCATTTTTTGGACAAGGTACATGAATCCCCTTTTTATTAGGGATTTTGGATTCTTCATAAACTTTAAGTGGACAGAATTCTTTGCATAAGTTGCATCCCTTACATAAATCCTCGTTAATAGTTATCATGTTCGTTACCTTCAGTAATGTTATACTATTCATCCAAGACTATTCATTAGATATTAGCCTCACATTTTAATTAAAGAGATCTATTTTATTTTATTATCAATTAATTGGATAAATCAATATTTCAACTTTTTGCTCAAAGTTGATGGAAAATAAGTTATAATTCGATTTTAAAAAAAATGATCAAAGATTGTATTCTATTTCATTGACAGAATAGAAGAAGTTAAATTAATAAATAAGTGCTGGAATTGTTAATAATTACATTACAAATATTTTAAAATAAATATTCATTATATTAGTGCTCCATCCTCTGACACTTTATATATTAGTTAAAACGTTTATATCTTTCTTTTACTCTAACATAATTATTAGATATCTGTAATTGGGACATACTAACTTCATATAGCTTTAATTATTGTTTTATTGGAGAAGATTAGTCTTCAATATAAACCAATATGCACTTTGACAATACATTAACTTAATACATCTCATCAAAACCCCGTTTTTATAACCTTGTATTTGAATAATTTAAAAAAAATATTAAATACATTCACCTTCTAATTTTTTAAGGTTTAAAGCCACAGTAGGACATATTTCCAGACATTTATAGCATAATTTGCAATATTGAGGTGAATTGACGCATATTCTATTCTCTTTAATTACAAAAACATTGGTTGGACATACATATGCACAAGCACCACAATTTGATCCATGACATTGATCATGATCTAGTGTTATAGTTACCATAATCAAAATTATCACCTTGTAATTATTCTTTAAAAAATTTTTTTTATATCTCAAAATTTACGTATTTGGGAGTTTGGGGATTTTTCAATACTCCTTTTCCATAAAATACTATTTTTTTCATTTAATCTATTTTTAAGTTTTATAATCTTTAGAACTCCTTGTCTCGGGAATTGGTTTAAATTATCTAGTTACAAATTTAAGATATCGGAAAGAGGAAACCTACTTCCGATATTAAAAATATAGAATTTCATTATATATAAATACTCTGATCGAGAAAATTTAATAATATAAAATATGCATTATTATCAACACATTATACTATTTTTTCTAATTTTCAAGCAATATAAGTTTTAATTTACAAAAAAAGATGAACAGGATAATTAGATCTTTGATTAAATTTTAAAAATGTCCATATCATTTATAAAAAACTCATTAACATTTTAAATTCATATGTTACAGAATTTCAATTACCCAAATATAAATCATATAAATAATCATCTCTTTTTCTCACAACTAAAACAATATTCAACATCTCTATCGGTCTTAAAAACCTTACCGCAACCTTTACAAACAATCTCCTTGAATGAAGATTTTTTATCCACAATATCTAATGAACATTTCCAGCCCATTTTACCCTTTAAATTCTGTTCAAAAGCTTTATCTTCATCTAAATCTTTAACCATTTGAAATCCCCCTTCTTTAATTTTCTTACTTTATTATTGATAGTAAATTATTAATTATTTACTAAGAATTTTTGATTCTTGACGGCAGAAATATGGTCGTAACAAGTCCTAAAAGTAATATTAAAGCCAAAATATTAAATGTTTGTTTCATTGCAGAGCTAATTGTAAAATCCAACATTTGATTCACTTGTGGAACCATATTAGGAGGGACATTAAGAGTACCTGTCTGCATTTTTTCTACATAAAACATAACACTACTGTCTATTTGTTCTGTAGTCATATTTCCTGATAAACCAAAACTTTCAATAGAGGTAGTAACACCTCCAAAAATTCCTAATATTAATAAAACACCAATTAATGCTGTACCAATGGAATATCCTAAGTTTTTAAATGCATTAATAAAGCCAGCATCATCTGTTTCTTGATCGTTTCTAGCTGCAGACATAGTTAGATTCGTTAATTGTGAAAGTAAAAATCCAATACCAAATACCATTGTACCGGGTATGATATCAATAACTTGGGTGTACAAATTAAACGATGAGCCAAGGATGAGTGATCCTGCTGCTGATACAACAAAACCAATCATTAAGATATATCTAGAGCCTAAAGAAGATGATAATTTCGCACCAAGCAATGAGAATATTAAAATAGTAATTGATGCAGGTAATAGGGCCAGACCTGTGGTAAATGCATTCACCTTTGTAACCTGCTGCAGGAATACAGGTATAATAAAAAGGAATCCTGCTAGCGGTATTTGGGATATAATGGAGTTTATGTTACCCAATCCAAATATGCGATTTTTTAGGAGAGATATGTCTGACAAAGGTTCTAATCCATTATTAATCCTTCTTCTCTGCCATAATAAGAATATTAAAAATAAAAATGCCCGAGAACCTATTAATAATGGAACATATGCCCAATTTTGAGGTTTTGTGAGTAATAAAATACCCATAACAACTAAAATAAGTGACACTATCGATAATAAAGCGCCTAAAATATCTAAATCTTTCCATTTTAATGTGGGTTCAGATTCAGTTAAATAATTTCTGAAGAGGAATATAATAACCACAAAGATCAATTCAGAGCCGAAAACCAATCTCCACGTCAAGTATGTGGTAAAAAATCCACCAACAATTGGACCCATAGCAGCAATACCACCCCATATACCAAATGCAGTGACTCTATCTTTACCTTCGTAACTCGAACCAACCAGGGTAGTGGTAGCCGGTAGAATTAATGCAGCACCGATACCTTCCAAAACAGCCCATCCAATTAGTGACATTCCAGCGTTTATACTTAAAGTTGCTATAATCGTTCCGCTAGCATATATGATTAGACCAATAAGAAATATTCTCTTCCTGCCAAGTATATCCTGAAGTTTACTTCCTAATAACATAAATGAAGCAATAATCAGAGCATATAATGCTATTATGGCCTGAATAGTCGACAAAGTCGTATTTAACTCCACAACCAGAGTAGTGATAGCTACATCATGGCAGAGGAATCTAGAACGATTATAAAAATCGCCATACAGGCTATTATCACTACTCCCCATTTATATTGGTTTTCATCCATGTGATTTCCTTTTATTTAGTTATGTAAACAGTCTGCATTCTATTTAAACCCTTTTTAACCCATAGATTAGTTATTGATACCATCTATAAATCAATTACTATTCTTTCTTTTAATATCTTAAATTTTAATTTCCAAGTAAGGTTTGACCAATAAATCAATGAAATATATATTTTGTATAAATATATTTTTATTGATATTGATTAAAAGTTATAAGAAGCTGTAAATAGGTAGATCCTTTATTAATTTTTTCAAATGTTTGATATTAAAATTATAATGACAATTCACCATCCAAAAATAATATTCTAAATGTTTAACAAAAAGTTCAACATAAAATGTATATTAGATTAAGGCTTGTTTAGGAATTATCACCTTTAAACCTTTTAATTGCGTTGATTGATATTTGTTGAATTAATAATTCTTAATTTGTATTCTTAGTTGGCAGTGATATAATGAGAGAAATACTTCAAAAGCTTATAAACGGAGAAATATCAGCTGAGACTGCTGAAAAAATGCTCAAACCCATGCAGATCTTGGAGTTAGAAGATTTTGCAAAGATGGATATGTGTCGCGATATCAGAACAGGTGTCCCAGAGGCAGTTTTTGCTGAAGGGAAAGAAAACGAAGAAATAGTTAAGATACTTATGAATTGTGCTTCTAATGGCCGTGTAATGGTAACTAGACTTCCAAAAGAAAGATTTGAAGATATTAAAGCTGAATTAAATCCACTTGTTGATAAAGGATTCAAAGTGGTGTATGATAGACGAGCCAGGATTTTGATGGTTAAAGACAGTGAAGTAGAGAAAATAGGTAAAATTGGCGTGATAACCGCTGGTACCTCAGATATTCCAGTAGCCGAAGAAGCCAGAGTAGTTGCTGAGGAAGCCGGTTGTGAAGTTTTAACATCCTATGATGTTGGTGTGGCAGGAATTCATAGACTTTTTTCCCAAGTCCGAAGGATGATAGAAAGTAATGTGGAAGTTATTATAGTGGTAGCTGGAATGGAAGGAGCTTTACCATCCGTTGTTGCTGGTCTAGTTGATGTACCTGTTGTGGGATTACCTACTTCGGTTGGTTATGGGGTTGGTGAAGGTGGATTCACAGCTCTTTATGCTATGTTACAGTCATGCGCTCCAGGAATTGGGGTGGTTAATATTGACAACGGTTATGGTGCTGCAATATTAGCTTCAACAATTATTAAATCTAGACAAAAACGGCTTTAAATCCTATTAGTTTTAGTTTCACTCATACTTATTTTTCTAAAATTTCTAAATCTCATGTAAACTAGTATACGGCGAGATATCATTGCCCCTAAAGTTAACATAAGAATAGCTGAACTTAATACACCAATATTGAAATATCCGGTATTATTTAAAACTCCTTGACCGTAAATCTTAAGAAGTATTACTGAAATCCAAAGTCCTACAGCAATTTTGGATCCCTTAAGTATCATTGACCCATCTTTGTCCACCTTTACTTCCATGAAAGATCCAACGGCTATCCCAATCAATAAACCTATTATAAATCCCATTATTATATATAAAATTGAGTAAACTAGTAAAAATGACACTTTGAACTAGAGATATTGTTATTAAAAGCATAACTATAGGCAATATCATCAAACTAATTTTACTTATCCTTTTTTCACGAAGTTGTAACAATACTATTATTATAATGATAATAAATGACTGATTACTGAACATATCACTATCAGGGTAGATTATCAAAATTTTCACCTTTTAACTATAGCAAATATCGATAAAAAAAAGAAATTGTTAGAATTCAGTTTTTTCCACTTATAAGAGATCCTATAGCACCGCCAACGCCTACAACGAATCCGCTTGTAACAAAAATATAAACAATCCATGTAACAGATGCAATTGCAGCCGTGGTGAATCCTGCTAGCCCAGCTGTTATGGTTCCTCCTATCAATAAGATTATTGAAATTACTATTGCACCAAATGCACCTGCAACAAGTCCATTACCAAACCCTGTTAAGACGCTACCCCCAACCATAAGACCCACAATAATTCCTGCTATGAATAATCCAATACCAATACCTATTGAATGAAAGAAATATCCAAACACGTTTGAAAGTATCACAGCCATTATAAATCCAACAAATGCTGCTGTCCAGTTCACCAAAACTAATCACCCCTTTTGTTACTAGTAATATCATTTTGTATGTAGAATATGTTCCAACAAATATATAAATTTCATTTTTTTAGTTGTAGCATTAATAAACTTCTTCAACAAACATCAATGGATAATTTAGTTCAGCAATAAACTTCAATCGTATTACTGCCCTTTTATCAGAGTAATCAGACACTACCTTAACATCTAACATTTCCCCTGTCAAAGAGATATAGTCGAACTCATTTTCAATTTTACCAAGTATTTCCCGATCTATGTTTATTTCAACTTTATTTATACAAGGTTGAAGTGTCATTGCATCAGCAATAGATTTTTCAAGAGAGTCTACACTTTCAGAACTAATTGGAGTACCAATGAATTGATGGAACAACGCTCCCATGGTTATAGCACCCTCAAAAATTGCCCTTTCTCTTATTGTAATATTTTTAAAGTATTTTTCATCTACATTCATTTTTAAACACCAAAAAGATCGTTAATCCATGCTAATTTAGATTCAATTGCATCAGGAGGGCTTGGGAATAAAAACGCGTATATTAATAATATGGTTATGGCTATAGTTGCTATGAATATAATATATTGATCTTGTTTAATTGGATAGAAATAGCTTAAAATGGTACCACTTGCAAAGAAACCTATAATAATCAATATAGCACAGGGAGGGTCATCTGCCTGTTTTTTTTCCGAATTATTTATTGGATAAATATGTTCTTGTTTAGCTTCGATCATCAGCCTTTCCTTGTCTGATCCCAAAGGGTAACATGTTATTAAAAATAAAACATTTCCCTGTTCAATTGATAGCATATAAGATGCTGGAACTATCGTTGTATTCATAACATTATACTCTACATTGCCTATTCCTGGCCATTCAACAGTTATATTGTCCCCTGGTTGTAGTTTATCAAGATTTAAAAATGGAGATCCATAGAAAGTTCTATGTCCAAAAATTGCTACCGTTCCAAAACTTGGTTCTGCTGATCTTGGATCATGATAAATACCATAATCAATTGATTTATTATTTATAGCTTGATCAATACCTATTTTAGGAATTTCTAGATAAGGAGTCTCTGAATTATTTCCTACGAGGTTGTCCGCGGATGCATAATAACTAACTTCAATTAAACCATAGAGAGTTATGATTAACATTCCAATTAAAACCAAAAGAGTTGAAAGTTTTATCATTTCTTTGAAGTTAATGTACTTCCAACTAATAAGTTTATCGTAAAAATTTAGCGTATGCAATTCCTGCTAAAACCACTATCGCACCTATAATCAACAGCCCATATGGAAGTCCTGTGTTCTTAGTTGGTATGGTTAATGGATCTGAACTTGGATCGCTAGGATCATTTGCTGGATCGGGTAAACTTGCTGAATTTATTCTGGATGAAGGAGACTGTGTATTTGCAGGAGTAACAGAGGTTCCAGTTGGCCATTGATATGTGTATGAGTATGATTTTGTTTGACCTGGATATAATGTAACATCCCATGCTGCAGTCTGGGCTTGTGGAAGTTCGCTATCAATCCAATCAATTGTTGGATTTGAAGTTGTAAGTGCTGAGTTAATTGGGACAATTGGTGCCCTTACGTTACCTTCCACTCTTGGTCCTGAGGTCTGCATATTTTTTAGGAAGAAGAAAAAGTGTCCCTGCCATAGTTTAAGTTGAAGGTTAGGATTTAAATAGTTTATTTCATCGGGCATAAACCATGTAGCTGTTAATCCTGGATCGTTAATTACTGGCCAGAAAGTATTATTTGTGCCTTGTCGTTCTATAGTAAATGGAACTGGTGTTGCAACCATTGTAAAGGTTACTGCTCTAGTTTGGCCGGAGTCAACTTCCCATCCAAGATCTCCACCAGGGTTTAGGACATTAATCATTCTAATTGCAGAAGGGTCTGTCGAAATTACATTCCAACCAATATTAGGATTTACTGTACCATCACCCGAATATAGTTGACTTATCTTGAAAAATTCAGCATGATTATTATTATTTTTAATAACCACATGTATTGTGGCTTGAAGATATGTGATTGCTAATGTAGAAGTATCAGATTGTATCCAAGCTTCCTGATCGCTTGCGGCATCAGCTGCAATTATACTTGAGAATCCTAATACTACGAGAAAAACTGCTAAAGCAGCACATAAAATATTAACTCCATTGAAGACCATTAATTAACCCCCGATTAACTGGTTTAATTATTATCACACTGATTAAAATCGCTCAAAAAAAATTGATTTTGCAACCCCTTTTCTACTCCCCAGTTAATTAGGGTTGCAATTTTTTGTGAACTAAATTTATGTCCTATTTTTCCTATGATCCATATATCTGATGAAGTTCTTGTATCATCCATGTCGGTGCGCTCTGAGTTGGAACCACTAAGTATAAACTCGAAGAAGCTAGGAAGTTGTCATTCTGTATTACCCACAGTGCATTTGCCCTAGGAACCTCTAAAACAACTAAGTAGTTAGCACTCATATCTCCAAGGTTCGAAACCCTTTCAAAGTTAGATAATTTCCACCCATATGCTGTTAAGAGTGTATTTATCTGAGCTTGATTCCAATTTCCTGAAGCTCCAGCTTGTAAAACCTGTTCTATAGTTCCTTTTGCTTCTGATCCGCTTGCAACTCCTAAACCTGTACCATCTATACTTACAGCAGTTGCACAACTTAAGTTAGCATCATAATCACTGCTACTTGTGGTGTCCCTTAAAATCGCAAGTACGGTAGCACCACTAATTTCAGGTGCTGCGCTGCTTGTTGTAGTAGGTGCAGCCGTAGTATTATTTCCCGTTGTTGCAGCACTGGTGTTCACATTTTGATACACATCTACAGAATCCCCAACATTAAGGAGCCCTCCTGCTGCTTGTATTCTCGAAAGATATACTGGAACAGCAACAGTATCAGGTGTTGTAATATCCATATTAGCAAGTACACTTGCATCAGCTTCATTAACAATTGTCTGTGCATCTGTCGCCTTAACGATTAAATTTTTCACATTTGCAGAACTTGCAGTAGCACCAACATCTGTAGCCGTAGTTGGTTGAGTGGAATAACTTATTTGTACCCGCCCATATGGATCCGATTTATTTGTAATCTGTTGAGTTTGATAATTTCTCCAATCAGTAGTTGCTGGACCAATCACATCCACTGCAAGAGCCTGATCTGGTGTTTGGGCAGTAGAAATCTTTAACAATAAACTGTTTTTATTTGGATCGTTAGCCAATCCGCCTTTAAAATAAGAGTTAACTTCACTGATCTTGGCATTTTGTGCACTAACTAATGTTTGTTGGTAAGGTGAATAAACAAGGAAATAATATCCTGCCCCAACTAGTATAATCAAAATAATACCAAAAACAGCTGCTCCAACAAGTGTCCGCTGATCTTCTTCAGGGAGTTGTTTTCCTAATCCTCCACCTAATCCTGCAAATGCTCCAGGTTTTTTCTTCTCTGGCGTTCTTAGCCTTGGTTTATCAAGTTGCGGCTTTGGTTTAGGTTTTGGCATTGGTCTAGGTATCTTATTATCAGGAGATACTTTTTTATCCCCATTATTTAATTTAACCTTGCCATTAGTAGACTTAGGCTTATCACTATCTTTATCCTTAGATTTGCCTGAAACTTTCCCTACCATATCTTTAAGTCGTCCTCCGATATCAGAATTATCGGAATCAGATTTTTTCCCGTTCTTCCTGAGATCAGGGGTATCGTTTTTATCTTTATCTTTTTTTCCTAGTAT
>CAAGKR010400709.1_pt1 | contig 14079 bp, 7 predicted proteins | sample 2556971 | NCBI WGS metagenome assembly CAAGKR01 (sample SAMEA5207829, study PRJEB30636) | soil metagenome | biome: forest; feature: boreal; material: soil | place: USA | collected 2011-09 | depth 1 m | reverse complement strand
TGTTTCTTCATCGGCATGTCCAGCTCTCCTTTAGAGTGATTTTCTCTCACTCCCGCTGGACTAAATCAACCCGGTCAGGTCAACTACACAGGCGAAGGCGAGTGACTTGCTGCATTCGGAGCGGTTCTCCCGGTTTGTCGTCTGTTGTCGGAGATGCACGCCGGCTTCCTCGGGGAGCGCTTGGGCCCGGCTCATATGCTTTTGCCTCACAAGCCGCTGCAGACAAGTCCGCGGCCAACCCCAGCATTGATCTATCCCATCGGTACCGGCAGTAGCGCATTCCGGCCCAGCATCGCACTGAATCGGCGCCCGTTCAGAAGTCCTTCTGCCAGGAAAAACCAGTAGTGCCGCGCATGCTTCGCCGGTCGCCTGCCTTCGTCAGCAGTTGCTGCACACAGTAGTTCCGAACGCGACTACAAAAAACACGGCCGGGCAGAATGCGGGCTCAGCCTGCAAACCTAGCGTCTTGCGGCCACTTTTCGGACTCTATTTCTCGAGGTTCGCGGATTCCTGACAGTGGAAGCAGGCACGGGTGCTAGCGGCAATACAGAATTCCGGACCTTGAGTTCTGTTTCCAGCAGGATGCGCTTTGGCTTGTCCTGGAGCCCTTTGATCCGCTCCAGCAGTAATCCCGCGGCCGTGGCGCCCAATTGGTAGTCGGGCTGGTAGACGGAAGTGAGGGCCGGACTGGTGTACTCACAAAATTCAAGATTGTCGAAACCTACTAGCGAGAGATCTTCAGGGCATCGCAGCCTGAGCTCATGCGCCGCACGCAGTACGCCAAGGGCCATAAGGTCGTTACACGCGAAGATCGCCGTGGGGCGCGGTAGCATGCGCAACAAGCGCTTTGCGGTTTGAAATCCACTGCGCGTATTAAACGCTGCTTCCTGAATGAACTCCGGAGCCAGCGGTAAATGGGCTTCACGCAAAGCTCTCTTGAAACCGTTCAGGCGCTCCACGGCATTGGCAAGGAGAGCTGGCCCGGTAATAACCGCCAGGTGCCGGTGGCCGCATTGGATCAGATACTTCGTCGCCCTATAGGCGCCCAGTTCGTTGGCTACGACGACGGCGTCGCCGGTCCAGCCCTCCGGGCAGCGATCCAGACAAACAGCAGGCGGGTTGCCGGGAAGAATGTCCGACGCGAGGCTGCTGCCGGCTGCGGGAATGATCAGAAGGCCTGCCGCGCGGAAAGACCGGAGTTCCGCAAGATAAGAAGCTTCCTTTGCAGGATCATTGTCCGTGTTACACAGGATCAACCGGTAGGAGTGTTTGAAGGCAACGTCTTCCGCTCCCCGTACCACACCTGGGAAAAACGGATTGGTGATATCAGGGATAATCATCCCTAACATCTTGGTGCGATTGAGCCGCAGCCCTTGAGCTAGCGCGCTTGGCTGAAACCCGAGACTCCGGATAGTTTCCAGAACACGGACCCGCAGCTTGGGTCGAACGCGCGCCGTGCCGTTCACCACGTGAGAGACAGTGCCAATGGAGACTTGGGCCCGCTCTGCAATCTGCCGCATTGTGACGTTGGCGCCCATCTTCGATCAGCTTTCAATATAGGTTAGAACCGCCTATTCAGGTTCAGGTACGTCATGTCTAACTGTTGAATGGTTCACCCTCTCCTATTGTGCATCCTGCACTAGCCGGAATCCCAATGTGCCCGCGCGATCCATGCTAGGTGCCATTATCAGTAGTTTGCCGTGCTCCGTTAATTTGTAAGCTTGCGGAAAGTACCAGATCGAGCCCTGGGGCTGGTAGTAGCAGCCGCCGCGCAGGATTCCTGCGCGCGTATGCTCGTCCGTGAACTCCTCCGTCCACTGCCATACGTTGCCCACAAGATCCATCACCCCGAACGGGCTGGCCCCTTTCGGATGAGCATCCACAGCATCCGGGCCGCGCATGGTCCGCGACTTGTCTGCGACCGGCACCGTCGAAGGGTCCCACTCGTTGCCCCAAGGGTACAGCCGCCCATCGCTACCTTGCGCGGCATACTGCCATTCCCATTCGTGGGGCAGGCGCTTCCCTGCCCATGCCGCGTAGGCACGTGCATCTTCCAGCGAGACCCAGGTAATAGGCTTGTTGCCCCAACCATCCGGGTAAGTGCCGTTTTTCCAATCACGCAAAAAGTTCAAGTCATCCTGCGTATGATAGTGCGTGGCATCCAAAAAATCCTTGAATTCCGCGTTCGTCACCGGAAATTTGTCGATCCAGAAGGATTTCACATGCACTGCATGCTCATGATAGCGGCGAGGCGAATCTTCCCAAGGATACTGCACGTCCACACCGATATCATTGAACCCTTCAATTTCAACGCCTTTCACTCGGAACACAAACTCTCCCTCTGGAATCTTGACCATTCCTGGAGGTGTCCCTGATGCTGGCTTCGTAGGAGCGATCTGCTTCAGTTGCTGAGGTAGGACAGTCCATTTGCCAGGCAGACTCGCGAGCGGAGTCGTCGTGAGCGCCTTCATTTGCGCCAGGAGCGCTTTATTCGCGTCGGCGAGAGGCTGCTTTGTGGCGAGCACTGCTCCATAGTCTTTCGCGTCCAAGCCAAAGACGAGCACGGTTTTGTTGCCTCGGTGTTCCGGCGTAAGTTCGACACCGTGATACAAATCGAAGTAGTGCATGCCCTCTTGGAAAGGGACTTCCAATTGCGGGCCAACGATGTTGTATTCGTTCCGATTGATGATGGTCCATACGGTATCCTCACCTACCGGCCAGCGGCTGGCAAATACTCCAAAATGCAGCATGGGGAAAAACGGCTCCCAGTCCTGACTTGTAAGAAACGGGGCGATGCCGCGCTCGATTGTTGCGACGCGGCGGGTTGCTTCGCTGTCGTGCGGCGTAATGCCGTTCCAGATCCCCCAAATATTTTCCCAACTCTCCCAGCCAATGCCATTGAAGAAGGCGAACTGCAGATCATCCGTCTTTCCACGGTTCCAGCGGTCGGAAATGTTCACCATATGCCTTGGTTCAAGCCATTTGTAGCGGTCCACCCGGGGCACAAGAGGAAACTTGTACTGACCCCAGGTCAGCACGTCATAAGCCACGGCTTCATCGTGCGGCCCACCTTCGGGCTGGAACGCGAGGGGATGACCGATGCGATCCGCGGCTTCCGAGTACGCCCGCGGTACTCCGTCCTGAGTGTCCCCGTTGATCCCATCTGCCCCTATCTCAGCCATCAGGGAAGCAATCGCTTGTGGCCATGGTTCGCCCGGGTCACGCGTGCCTTGATCCCACATCATCATGGGAAAAAGCACGCGTACACCGCGCTTGTGAAAATCGGCGACCATCTGCTTCACGCCTGCCACGCCACCAGGCATGCAGCGAATCATGTCGTGCTGATTGCGGTTGTCGATGCCCATGTTTGGATAGGTCGGCCAGATCAGCACCGCGTCGATTCCGCCGTAGCGCTTCTGAAGATCATCGAGATACCGATCGACTGTATATTTCCCAGCGACCGGGTCGTAGAAGTAGCGATCCTGGACCATCATCTGCGGCTGCATGAAACTCGATTGCGTCCATTTCAACTCCGGCATCTCGTAGCGGGAACCGTTGTAACCGATGCGGATGCGACGTTCTGTCCGCCAGTGGGTCAAGTCGGCGAGCCATTGTTCGTGCTGTTGAGGTGAGCATGCGTCCGAGCCACCTTCCCAAGCTCCTTTCATCTCGAGACATTTTGGTCCCGGAATTTGTTGCCATTCGGGGTCCCATGCAGTGGCAGCGCCCGGGACGTACGCCGTGTCTTGGGCGAAAAGAGGAATGACGCAAAGCAATAGAAGGGCCATAGACCGCAGCAAGTGGGAAGTCACATCATCCTCCAAAGTTCACATTTTCTCTTTAAACCTGAACTGCCACAAATATAACAAACTGGGATTCTCGACTGACTTCACAGACAACACCCTTGCGCGCCCATTTCGCCTGCTTGCGAGGATGCAAGACTATCTTCATCTTGAGTGCCATGAATCGATATGCGGTCTTTACTGACATTGTCGAGATTGCCGTGCTGATTTCCCACACTGAAAGTGTCTCGTCTGGCTAGGTCGCTGTGATCGATGCAGGAAATGGAATCATCTCAGCTAGGAAACGCCCTGACCTAGGGAAACTGGCCTTGAAACTCCGCGTTCGCCCAGTTAAGCGCGCATTCTTCAAGCGCAAACCCGGCAAGCATTTTTTGTCTAGCAATGAAGCGGGACCATCCCATCCAGTCAGCTCGCGCTGCCGGATGGGATGGTCGGCTTCCCGGGGTTAGAAGCTGAAGTGAAGCCCGAACTGGGCTGAACGGGGAAGGTTTTGCCCCGTCGACAGCCCGAATTGACCACTCGACAGGTCGCTAACCGGTTGAGTGAGATTCACACGGTTGAAGAGGTTGAAAACGTCCGCGCGGAATTCCAAACTGTAGCGCTCGAAGGTGAACGCCTTCGTGAATTGCATGTTCACGTTAGCCAATCCGGGACCAATATAAGTATTGCGTCCCAGACTCCCGGCGCTTCCCAAGGCTGGCGTGGGAAATGCCGAAGTAGAAGCGAAGCCTTTGATGAAGTCACTCCGGGTTCCGGTCTTTACGGCTCCGGCTGCTGGTCGGTTCGGAGTATCGTAACCGTAGCCGTCAGCGTTGAAGTCCCCGCTTCCTGGATTCAGCCCGATAATGTTTCCGCTGGCATCTTTGATCGGACTAAATGCGGCGCTGGTATAGACGGTGAAGGGCAAGCCACTTTGCAGAACCAGGATGCCTGACATGCGCCATCCACCGAGAAGGGTCTTCCCGACTCCCTCCTTGAAGGGCGACGGCAACTCCCAGAGACCGTCTAGGGTGAACCTTCTGGAAACATTAAAGTCCGACAAACCGTGCTGACCCGGAATGTTGAGAGGATTGAAGATCGCCTCACCTTGGGGCGTTCCATTGTCGTTACTGCTCATATCATCGGTTGCTTTCCCGAAAGTATAAATTCCCCTGATTTGCCAGTCACGGCTGATACGTTTGGTGAGCATAAACGTGCCATAGTTCCCGTCGGCAATGCCGATGGTCCGGCCAAAAATGATCGGGCCGAAGTTGGGATTGAGACGGGTCTGAACGCCTTTGTTGATGATCAGATCTCCCGGGAATCGGTTCACGTCCGTCTGGATGTACTGATGATCGCTGTGCGAGCCGTTGTAATCAGCTTCGGCGACAAGGTTGTGGCCCAAGTCTTTCTGTATGGCCAACATCCAGACATGGGTGCGTGGCTGATCAAGATGCGATTGTACGCCCGAGGTAAGAGTGTTAATACCGACGATGCCTCCAGCGGGTGTCGTCTGAAACGAAATGGCTGGTACAGGCCAGACGCTTCCATCCGCATTCCCCAAGGCATAAGTGAACGGATGCGAAGCGCTGTTCAAGCTGAAGGATGGGTTGACCCAAGTTGGGGGATTAGCGCGAGATGGAAACGACCAGGAACCATCCGCAACATTGTTATAGAAGAGTCCGTACCCTCCGCGTACCGCCATCTTGCCGTTCCCGAAAACGTCCCAGCCAAAACCGATGCGCGGTCCAAACCCCATGGGAGTGTTGTTGGTTACGTAAGCGCTATTGCCGCCCCGAAGGGACATAACACCGCTGGCCACCTGTGCGGCAAAATCACTGCCGGCGCCAGGCGTAAAGAGCGGGAATGGTGTCTTGGAATTGTGGTAGTTCCCCCAGTGACCGAAGTAGTCGTATCTGAGACCGAGATTCACCGTTAAACGTTTGGTCACTTTCCAATCGTCCTGGACATATGCTCCGTAATAGACCCAACGGAGCACTTGGTAGAGGTTGCTGGCCAACGCACCGTTCGCCACCGTAAGTGCCGGTCCAGTCTGTGAAAAGGGTTCGTCCTGGGCAAAGTCAATAATATTGTTGAAGTTGAAACCCGGCCGCAAGAGACCGTTTGTGAAGTTGTCGTCATCGTGATGGCGGTCAAAGTCGGCGCCAGTGGAGATGGTGTGTTTGCCGTGCGTCCAGGTGAGCACATCGTGCCAATTGAAGTTCTCGTGCACCCAGCCGTTCGGACCCCATTGACTAAACCCGGAAATGCCCGCGGGGTACGCGTTGGGGAGATCCTTGTTATTGGACGTGCCGGAGTTCGAGCCTACCGCCCGGACCACCGTAAAACCGGCTTCGTTCAGGAGTGTCGGAGAAAATGTGTGTGTCCAGTCCAGTTTGCCGAAAAAGCCGGTATTCGGCACCGAAACCCGATAAATCGGTCGTGGATCCAATTGCAGTTGACTGGAATAGGTTCGGAAGAGATCGAAGAACAGGCGGTCCTTTGACTCGTTGATGTTGTAGTCCACGCGGACATGATACTGATACGCATTGTGGGTCGGACTCTCCGGGAAGAAAGCCGTCCCAACGGCAGGCAAGTCCGCGGGAAACGCCGAACTCGGAAAAGCACCAGGATTTGCCGCTTGGACCTGGGCTACGGTGAGGATGCCCGACGTGGGAATAGCCCCCGGTGGCGCCTGCTTGAAGAAGGTACTCGCAATACTGTTCGGGAAGTTCTGCTCCACAAACTGCACGAATTGGGGCGTCTCGACAGACGCTACTTGCGTCGTCCCATTCGAAGAAAGCAAACCAAAGGCGCCAATGAAAAAGAACAACTTATTCTTCACGATGGGCCCACCGAAAGTTCCCCCGAATTCGTTGCGCCGGAACACGGGGACTGCGTGGCAACCCGTCGCTCCTGCCGGGCAGTATTCGAAAATAGTTCGGGAAGTAAGTGTATTGTTTGTGAAATACTCGGAGGCCGTGCCGTGAAAAGAATTGGTCCCCGGTTTGGTGAAGACCTGCACGTACGCGCCGCTGTAGCGGCCCTTGGCAGCGTCGAAGGTGGCCCCTGAAATGCGCACCGCCTGGATGAAGTCCGGTTCCGGAGACAAGTTTACTACACCGTCCCGGGAGGCGCTGTTTATGCCAGACCCGTCAACGTCGTACTCGTTATTTTCCTGGCGCTGCCCTGCGGCGTTGATTTGGTAACCGGCTTCCTGCTCGAAACTGTCATTGTTGGCCGATCCGGAACCCAGTGCGCCGCCGCTTGGCAACCCTGAACCGGTAATGCCAGGAGCTAACTGAATCATGCTGGTGTAAATATTCCTCCCGAGCAAAGGCGCAGTCTCGATAGTCGTTTCCGAAAGTTCGCGCGTGGTGTCGCTCCTATCAGTCTCAACTGCCGCTCCCGTTCCCATGACCTCGATGGAAGTCGACTGTGTCGGCAATACCAGCGACGGATATATCGTCTTAACTTGGTTAAATTCGAGTTGCACATCCGTCTGAGTCCACGTCTTGAATCCTGTCGCTTCAACTTCGATCGTGTAGACTCCTCCCGGCAAAGATGAGATGCGGAAACTGCCGCTCTCTGTGCTCATCGACAATTGACTGACGTGCGTAGCTTGGTTAGTGACGGTCACCTTTGCATTGGGAACTGCCCCTCCGGATTGTTCTACCACTACCCCTGTGAACCCGCTGTTGAATTGGGCATAGCCGGGAGCGGCAAAGCCGCAAAAAACAATCAGCAGGACAATGGTTAACGGCACTATTGAACTGAAACGCGTGAAAACAATCATTACTTCCTCCTTTGGCTAAGACACTTACTTTGAGGTCGACTCAATCCTCGGCTTTTGCATCTCCTTCAATTTCGCGGCCTGTCGCAAAGCTTCAAACCGGTCCATCAGTACCTGGGCTTCCGCCTGCCTTCCAGTGCTTGAATACAACCGCGCAAGTTTGTATTCCGCCGCTGCATGATTGGGATCCGCGCGCAAGCAGGCAAAAAGATTTTGTTCAGCAAGTTTGGGAGACTCCTCTGAGTACAGCTTCGCAAGTTGGTAATAAGAATCGGCAAAGGAAGGGTTCAGCCGGATCGCTTCACCAAAGGCGTGCTTGGCCCTAACCTGAATCCCAAGGTCGGGCGACTTCCCCCCCTGGATTTCGACCAGAACTAGACCCAGTTGGTATTGCATGTAATAGTCACCCGGATAATCGCGAATGGCGGCTACAAGCGTGGTCTCCGCTTCATGCAGCCGCCCCGCGTGAGTCTGCACGATCGCCAGGCAAAGCAGAGCGAGGCTGTTGTCTTTCTGTCGCTCGCCGGCTTTGCGTAAGGCGTCTTCCGCTTCGCTCAAGCGGCCGAGGTTCTCGAGCACAACCGCTCTCTGCACAAGCAAGCGATAAGAGTTCGGGATGTGCTCCAGCCCTACCTCGGCGGCTTCCAGAGCTAGTTCATAGTTCCCGTAGTCCGCACAGAATGTGCTGAAATCCAGATAGTTCTCTTCTTTTTCCGGAGCGAGTTTGGCCGCCTGTCGTAGTGAATCTATGGCCAGGGCAAACTCGTTGTTCTCACGCGCAACATGAGACAGCAGATTCAACATATCGGCGTTGGGTTTTTCCTTGGCAAGATCTCTCAATACTTCAAGCGCTTCCTTTGTGCGCCCCACGCGGTCGAGAGCAAGTGCATGCTGATAAGCAAGCCCTGCGAGATGGCTGTCCTTCTCCCCGGCCCTTTCCACCTCCGCCAGGGCTGACTTGTCTTCTCCCAATTGCGAATACAGCTGGCTGGCTTTCAAGTGTTCCCGAGCGGCCAGGCCCGGAATTGCGACAAGCGTTTTGAGGGCTGCCTTCGCCTTCTCTGTTCGCTTCAGTTGGCACTCCACATTGGCGAAGGACAACAGTGCTTCTGGGTAGCGGTACAAAAGCTCGCCCGATTGCCCGAAAAATGAGGCTGCCTGGGTGTACTCGCCTTTCTTTTCGTCGATCATGCCGAGAAACAGGCTGGCCATTTGCTGCGTCGGGCCCCGAACTTTGATCAGAGGTTGAAATTCCGCAGCAGCCACGTCATATTGGCCCGCGTTGAAATACGTGATGGCTAAATTCTTACGAGCGGGAATAAAACCGGGATTCACCCGAAGGCTGGCGACCAGATACTTCTCGGCATGCTCCGCGTCTCCCTTCAACATGTACGCCGCGCCAGTCGCATCGAGCAGCACCGCGTTTTGTGAGTCGTGGGTAAGTCCTTCCTCAAACGCGTGAATGGCCTCGTCAACAAGTCCCTGGCGTACAAGTTCCATTCCCTTGAGGTAGCAGATCTGACCGTCCGGATTTGAGGGAGCCGCGTTCTTTGAAGGAGCTTGCGATCGCAAAGTCGCTGCACACAGGACCATCAGAAGCAGACAGGCAACCAAGGCTTCCGTGTATTGGCACAGAGTCACCCCGGAAAGTTCGCCCGATAAAGACGAATCCGGGCCAGAGCGACCGGCCACAAATAACTTGACCACATTCCACCCCTGAGGCACGCGACCCACCCCGTCGCGATCACACCTACCAAAGCCGCTGCGTCCCGTCGACCCCAGCCACATCTTAATTGAATCGATTCAGAAAATCACAAGCTTCAAACGGCCAGCCGGGAAAAGTTCACACAATATGCCTAATCCTGATGAATAAAATGACGAGCACAAAATAAAACGTTTCAAACTATTTGTCAAGCGCTTTTTTTTCTGGCATGATGTGCTTGCTCTTGGGACATGTGATGCCCGCAACACCCTTCTGGCAGTTCTCCTCTTCGCTCCCCGGAAGAGGTTGGTCCGACAGAGAAGCAACGTCATGGGTGGCGCGGTTGATTCCATCTGTTCTTGCGCTAATCGAAGAATATCGTGGCGCCTGGAATGTTTTGTTCCGCGCGTGGCGACGGCCGCGAGAGAAAGCGAGAATGCAATGTATCAGCCGGAAGCATACGTGGTTGCACTGCTCTTTATGATCGGCAGCATGTTGTGCTGGGGATCTTGGGCCAACACGATGAAGCTGACGCCTCGTTGGCCCTTCCAGCTTTTTTACTGGGATTACGTGGCCGGCATTATTGTGGCAACTCTGCTGTGGGGCTTCACCCTCGGGAGTCTCGGAGGAGGGCCACTCTCCTTCATAAACAACATTCGCAGCGCAGACGGTCAACACATTTTGTTTGCTCTCCTTGGCGGAGCGGTCTTCAACATCGCCAATCTTCTACTTGTCGCTGCCATCGAAATCGCGGGACTCGCCGTGGCCTTCCCGGTTGGTATTGGGTTGGCGCTCGTGGTCGGCGTGCTTCTGAATTTCATCATTAAACCGAGCGGCAACCCTCTTTTTCTGTTTGGCGGTGTCCTGCTCGTTGTGGTGGCCATTGTTTTTGACGCCCTTGCCTACCGGCGGCGGGAGGCAACTCGAAAGACCCTGAGCGCTCGTGGAATCCAGATCAGTCTTGCTTGCGGCATCCTTATGGGCAGTTTCTATCCCCTTGTCACGAAGGCGATCACCGGGCAAAACTCGCTTGGCCCCTATTCTGTGGCTTTCTTTTTCGCGATTGGGACTGCTCTCTGTGCGCTCCCTGCAAACTATTTTCTAATGCGCAAACCTCTCACGGGAGGGACTTCCGTTAACATGCGTGACTACTTCAGAAGCCCTGTCTCTTGGCATTTCTGGGGGATTCTCGGCGGCATCATTTGGTGTACCGGTGCGGTTCTGAACTTCGTCGCTTCCCATGCGCAGATCATCGGCCCGGCCATTTCCTATGCCATCGGACAGGGCGCGACCATGATTTCCGCTATTTGGGGGGTCTTCGTATGGAAGGAGTTTGTAGGCGCCCCAGCCAACGCCCGCAAGCTTATACCCCTGATGTTTCTATTCTTTGTCGTTGGCCTGGCTGCTGTCGCTCTCGCACCCGTGATTGCCAAATGACCATGAACACAGTTGTACAAGCACTGTCCGGCATTACCAGTTCACTTTGGGGAACAAAATCCACATGACTAAACGTCTTTTGGTAGTCGGAAGCATCAACCTAGATCTCGTCGCATTCGCCCCCAAGATTCCACTCGCCGGTGAGACCATCTCCGGAACAAGCTTCTGTACCTTTCCCGGTGGAAAAGGCGCCAACCAGGCCTATGCCGCCGCGCGCCTCGGGACGCCGGTGAGTATGATTGGAAAACTTGGGAATGACGCTTTTGGTGCTGAGCTCCGGACCAACCTGCAGTCTGTTGCTGTAGATACCAGTGCCGTGGATGTGGTTCCTACCTCTTCAGGAATCGCGCAAATTACTACGGCGGCTATCGGCGAGAACATCATTGTCGTCGTTCCGGGAGCCAACGCTCACGTTGTCTCCGCTGATCTCGATAAACATCTGGACATGATTTGCAGCTCCGGGATCATCTTGACGCAACTGGAAATCCCTCTGGAAACTGTCGTCTATCTGGCAACACTCGCTGATCGAGAAGGCATCCCCCTCGTTCTCGATCCAGCCCCGGCTCAACCGCTGCCACCTTCTCTTCTCAGCTATGTCGAGTGGCTCACTCCAAATGAATCTGAGACTTGCGCTCTCCTGGGACTGCCCGCGCAGGAATTGCCGCTGGACAAACTGGAGGAAATGGCAGGGATGCTGCTGCGACGTGGCTGCCGGAATGCGATCCTCAAGCTTGGTCATCGTGGCTGTTATCTCGCGCTCGCCAATGGGACAAGGGTACTCGTGCCGGCCCACAAGGTGAATGCCGTTGACACTACTGCTGCGGGAGATGCTTTTAACGGCGCGTTTGCTTCATCGCTTCTGCAAGGACACAATCCCGTGGATAGCGCGCGGTGGGCGTGCGCGGTCGCGGCCATTTCCGTCACTCGGCACGGTGCGCAACCCTCTATGCCTACACGAAAAGAAGTCCAGGACTTTTTGGAGGCAGGACGAGAAGTTGAACGACTGACCACCTCGTAAGTGGTCAAATGACACAGGTTTCTGAGAAAAACTGGCTGGCAAACCTAATATGAGGGGTGGGGAAGGCGCTCCCTCCTGCATTTACATTCCAACCCGGCGACGCCCTGTCGCAATACATCGCCCTTCTGCAACCTGAATTCATGGACCAGGTGTATCTGCATACGAATCAGGTCGTCCTGCTCGAACGCGGCCACGCTTTCTATCTTCGTCTACCGTGGGTGACGGCGACGTGGACTGGCCCGCGGTGCGCCAGGCATTTGCCGAAATAGGCTACTCCGGAAGCGCCATCGCGGAGCTTGCGAGCGGCGACGAAGCCTATCTGCGTGAGGTCAGTCGCCGCATTGACCGGCTGCTTCTTGCCCGCCCGTAGGCGTTTCTACTTCGCAGCGGATTCTTTTACATTCAGCACGCGATCGCCCGCTACATCCTGCAGCGTTTGCACCGTTCCTGATGGCCAGCGGATTTCCACCAGCTTGGCCTTCGCGTCATTGCCAAGGCCAAAGTGTACCGGGCCGTGACTGGAAGAAGCATAGCCAACGCTGGTGGTCATGTGGTTGTACTGCGCGCCTGCAGAGGTCACAACCTTCACCACCGCTCCAATTCCGTCGCGATTGCTCCTGGCGCCCTCCAGCGCAACATCCAGCCAGTGCCCGGCGCCCCCCGTTCGATTCATCCAGATCTCCGCGTCTTTGCCGAGCGCCGTGACCACAACATCCACGCGGCCATCTCCGTCAAAATCTCCAAACGCCACACCTCGATGCCGGGCTGGAGGAGCCGCGTCCAAGCCAGCCTCGGCCGTCAGAGCCTGCCAATGGCCGCTTGCACCCAGATTGCGAAACACCGTGTTGTGTTGCTCGATATCCATACCGGGCTTCGGAATGTACTCCACATGCCCGCGGGCGATGAACAGATCTTTCCAACCATCGTTATCAAAGTCATAAAAGCCGGGGCCATAACCCCCCATGGAGCGGCTGAGCTGCCGCATCCCACTGGCATAGGTAACTTCTTCGAATCCCTTGCCGGCCTTGTTCCGATAGATAGGAAATGTCTGGTTATTCAAGGCCACGAGGACGATGTCAGGGTAACCATCATTGTTGTAATCGCGAAAATCGAGGCCCATGCCGGAAATAAATTCGCCGTCCTCCACTAAAGCGACGCCCTGCGAAAAAGCGACCTCTTCAAATTTCTTCCCGGTGTTGTGGAGCAGAAAATTGTAGGAGGTATCGTTGGTGATGAACAAATCAGGCCGGCCGTCAAGATCGTAATCCGCCATTCCCACTCCCATGCCCTTGCCCACCAAATCCCGAATCCCCCATTTTTCGGAGGCGTCTTCAAAGGTTCCGTCGCCGCGATTCAGGAACAACTGGTTGGGCTGACCCTCATAGAGTTTTGGACTGCAGTAATCGTAAGCGGTCGAAGGACCGCACAGATGCTCTGTTTTGATGTCCCACTGCAGGTAATTCACGACGAACAAATCCAGCAAGCCGTCGCTATTCACATCCACCCATGCGGCAGCATTCGCCCACAGGGGACCGTACTTTGGATCGACGCAGCGATCCAGCCCGGCTTTCGCGGTGACATTCGTGAACGTGCCGTCACCATTGTTGTGATAGAGCGAATTGCCGTGCACCCCGGCAATGAAAATGTCTGGGAATCCATCGTTGTCGTAATCGCCGATGGCCACGCCCATGTCGTAGCCGGCCCCGGCCAGCCCGGCTTCACTGGTGACATCCGTGAAGACGCCGTTTCCATCATTTCGAAACAGCCGGTTGGAAAATTTTGCGGCATGTTTCTTCAGCGTTTCGATGTTGGCGCCATTGGTAAAAAAAATATCGGGGCGCCCGTCCTTGTTGTAGTCAAAGACAGCGACGCCGCCAGCCATAGTTGCTGGCGCGTGGGGAAACTTTGGAGTTTCGTCGGTTTCCACGCGGAAGGGCAGGCTTTTCAGGGCAAATTTGATCTGCGCCGCCGCGGCAGTATTCGCTGCACAAACGCCCCGAGTGGGCGAAAAACAATACGATGCGAAAGTGCCCCCAAGCAGTGAAAGCAACCTTCGGCGGCTCATTGCCCCAACAGGCGCTTCACGACGCCTTGCACGATCCAGCACGGAACCTGCCTCCTTCGGCTGCCACGGCCGCGGCCCAACTTGAATGATCATCTTCTCACAGCTGGAAAATGGCGTCCTTGGGCCTGCTCGGTTCTCTACTCCTATTCTTACCCCAACCAACTGAAAGCAGATTCCGCTGCTGACTAATGGAGACTGTCAACGCAAAGTAGAAATGTCCGGTTTTCTGCCATATTGAAATGTCCGCCAGGGGTGGTTTGGAGGAGCACTTTTGTAAACTCT
>CAAGKR010407672.1_pt1 | contig 14088 bp, 13 predicted proteins | sample 2556971 | NCBI WGS metagenome assembly CAAGKR01 (sample SAMEA5207829, study PRJEB30636) | soil metagenome | biome: forest; feature: boreal; material: soil | place: USA | collected 2011-09 | depth 1 m | reverse complement strand
TTTTCCTTCGCGATCCTGATGTTCGCGACGAATATCCTCATCAGCACTCAACGCAGATTGAAAATGACTATTCGCGTGATCGTGCTGGTCGAAGCGTTTGCGAGCACGTGGCTGTACAAGCAGTACTACATTTATCATTGGCCGCGGCCGCTTGGTCCGTCGGCAGATCCCAACTATGAGGCGCTCTCGTTGGTCATGACAGTGCCGCTCGCGATCTGGCTGACCCGCTATGATGAGCGCGATCTGTGGAAATGGGCCGGACGGATTTGCACCCCGATTCTCGCATTCGCGGTGTTCGTTTCGCAGTCGCGAGGGGGGGTGCTTGCGCTATTCGTGATGGCCGCGCTGGCGTGGGTGAATTCCCAGCGTAAAATGCGATTGATGGTGGGATTCGCCGCCGCAGCCGCCTTCATGTTCGCGATTGCTCCCGCCCAAATGATCAAGCGACTCCAGCAGATTCAATTTGCGGGACAGGCGGAGACTGGCGCCGAAGTCTCGACGCGAGCGCGTGTCGAGTTGGCGCGAGCGGGAATCCATATGATGGAGGCTCATCCGGTCTTCGGCATAGGGCTGGGCCAGTTCAAGGCGGTCGAATATCACTACAACCCGTTGCTGATCAGCGTTGAGCCAAATCCGCACATCGCACACAACACCTACGTACAGTTGGGTGCAGAGGGAGGGATTCCCACGCTGGCTCTCTATTTGGCTATTCTGGCGGTGACCCTGGCTACTTGCCGGAGCGCTCAGAAGTTGCCGGGCATGCCCGAGGATATCGCGGCGCTCGCACTGTCATTTCAGATCGGATTAATTGGCATTATGGTGGCGCAGTTCTTTCTCACCGCGCAATACATAAAGGAAATCTGGGTATTTATCTCGCTCGCGCCCAATTTGTACGCGATTTCCCTTCACGCCGCGGCAATGAGCAAGAAACCCGTATCCGCTCAGACCGAGCCTGCGACGACGATGGCCCTGAGGCCACGCCTGCGCACCGGATGAGGATCCTGCTCGTTTCAGAGATGATCCCCTGTCTGCCGAGTCATGACGGTTTCCGCCTGATACCCGCAAACCTGATTCGCAATCTCTTCGGTCGTCACGAAATTCACCTGATTGCGCTGTCGCGTGACGGAGAAGGCGAGGAGCAATCGGAGTGGCCGCGCGCCTACTGCCAATCTGTCTCGATTTTTCGTTCCGATCAGGGAATTCGATCCAAAGTGCGCGCGATAACCGGCGGCATCGATTCAGCGCTGGCGCGCTTCACCATCGATGCGGTGGCGAAAGTGCGTCCGGACGTGCTCCATCTCGAAGGCGGAGGACTGGCCTCGCTGCTTCGCTCAACCACGCGAGGATTGCCTGGGATTCTCTGCGTACATGACTCGAAGGCGCTGCGCTACCGGGAATTCGCCGGCTATGCTGCCGGGGCGCGAGAGCGGATTCGTCTCAGGCTTCTCTCGGTTCTCGCTCGGCGTCAGGAGCGCCGATGGTTTGGCTACGCGGACCGCGTCGTGGTCACGTCCCCCTCCGACGCGCAGGCGCTGTCGGGAACAGTGCGCGCGGATCGAATCGCGGTGATACCGAACGGTGTTGACCTCGAGTATTTCGCGTACCGGCCGGCGCCAGAGGCGGGCCGAATCGTCTTCACCGGCAATATGAGCTGGCCGCCAAATGAGGATGCGGCCGAACATTTTGCTCGCGATCTCATGCCGGCGATCCGAAACCGGATCCCAGGCGCTTCTTTCTGGATCGTAGGCGCGCAACCATCCTTGCGAGTTCAAAATCTGTCGAGCGCTCCCGGAATTCACGTCACCGGGACGGTCGCCGATATTCGGCCGTGGATCTGGAGCGCGGCCGTTTACGCTAGTCCGCTGAGATTTGGACTCGGCCTGAAAAACAAGATTCTCGAGGCGATGGCGTGCGGCGCGCCCATAGTTGCAACATCCCGAAGCCTCTCTGGCACCCCATTGATTGACGGGCGGCACGCGATAATCGCGGATGACGACGCAAAATTCGGCGATTCAGTTGTCCGGCTATTGGCCGACACCGCGCTACGCGAATCGCTCTCGCGTGAAGCGCGGCGCAAAGTCGAGGCGGAGAACTCCTGGGATTCGGTCGCGACGGCGTATGAGGGGATATATCGCGAAGCTTTGGCGCAGCGCGACCCGCCGCAGCCGCAAGAGCCGCGAGGATCGCTCAAAGGTCGCTAGGCACTTGGCGAGTCCTCGCTTGAGCGGCGGCTTGCCACAAGTGAAACGCGCCAACCGCCTCGATAATCGTCCAGGTCGTGCCATCCTTTGATTCCAGCGCGATGCCAGTCGTAATAGGAAAAGCTCCAGCCAAAGCTTGTCAGCATCGTTTCGAGCGCGCTTCGACTCGGCCTACCGACCAGCGCGTGCAAAGGATCGCCCGGTTGGCCCACGACAGAATTCCCCTCCGCGGCGACTTTCTCCTTTAGGAGGCGGATCACGCAATCAGTAGTCGACGGATCGATCGCGGTATCGAGGATGAGATGCTTCGGATTGAGCTGGGTGATCTTCGACAACAGCAGCATATGGTGAGGCGTGTGATAGAAAAACCCGAAGCAGAAGACGGTATCTATGCTGTTTGTTTGTACCAGTTCGATTTGATCAAAGACGTCTCCGGCTATGAACCGGTAGCGCTCCCCGCCAATTCCGTATGCCTGCGCCGTGGCTATTGCGGATTCCGCGAGGTTCGAGCGGCCTTCGATACCGGTGACGTGCCGAGCACCGGCTTTCAGCGCCGCGAAACTCCAGCGTCCGTCGTGCGCAGCGAGGTCGAGAATTGTCTTCTCTCGTATCAGCTGTTCATTGGAGCCGATCAGGGCGCGGTATCGCTCATTCAACCGCTCCGGTGAGGCATTTACTATGCTGGTGGAATAGAAGCGCGGATATTGGTCAAAGAATCCGGGCCTCGCCTCGCTGCTAGTCAGGCCCATCTTTTCGGAGGCGCGGCCCAGCCACAGAGCCGCACGCCTTCGTACTGACGATCCTAGTCGCGTAATCTGCAGATTTCTGGCAGCCATCGGTAATCCAGCCTGCGAACGAAATGTGGACGATTGTGCTACAAAAGCTCACGTTCAATTGCCGCGCGGCCAATTGACCTGAATTCTCGCTACTACCCCTCCGGGCAACATGGCGATAGCTCAGATCAGCCTCTCGCGCAAGTTTTGGGAGCGTTCTCTCTCCCGTTGGACCGAAACCGAAGTGGAACCTTGCGGATGGTGACCTCCCCAACTGTATGGGTTGTTGAATTTGGAGACTCAGAACGAAATTCCGGGTAAATGGATCAGCACCACCGCATTAGAGTTGGAGTTATCAGAGCGGGATGGGTGGCCACAAACTGGCACCTGCCAGTCCTGGCAGCAATGCCGCAAGTGGAGTTGAAGTGGATCTGCGACATCGACCGACGCCGGGCGGAGAACTCCTGGCAGTCGGTCGCGACGGCGTATGAGGGGTTATATCGCGAAGCTTTGGCGCAGCACGACCCGTCGCAACAGCACGAGCCGCGAGGATCGCTCAAAGGCCGCTAAGCACTTGCTTTGCGGTGGTCGCCATTTGGCCGGGCGACTGGCGCTGACGGCGGGCCCTCGCTCCCGAGCGTCGACGATACCAAATCGTCTGCCCAAATCTTCCCGCGCCGGCGGCCGGCTACCAGTCCGAGCCGGATTATCTTCATTGCCGCGGCTTGCGGCAGAAGCGCGACGAGCGGAAACCAGAGCGTGTGAAAGAGCCTGCTTCGAAGGTTGTATGCAGAATTACGCCAGGAGGACCTCATTCCCATGAGCATGAGGCGCATGGGCCGATCGTCCATCATCGGGTGATGGGTTGGGTCGACACGCAATGAGGCCAGTCGATACTTCAGATGAGCTGGCTCGCGCGCGGCCCAATTGCGTGGGATTGTGAACCCTGCCCGGCTGGCGAACTCGGATAGAGCCCATTCGCGCTGCAGATCGACGATGACCTTGATGCGCAGCTTGCGTGAATCCAGATCCTCGCCCAGCATGTAGTTATTGGACTCGTGAATCCGGTAGCAACCGAGAGTTTTTCTGAGCGAAACGAGTTCGCCCAAAAACGGTGCAATTATTTCAAGCGAGGTGTCGGCTGACTGAGGCCACTGTGGCTCGGGCAGCGGCAGGAGGCGGTCGAGAACCGTTCGCGCGAAAGCGTTCCCGCTGGTGGGAACTCCGATGTAACCGCCTGCGTCGAGTATCAAAGCCCTGATGTCGCCCTCCGGCATTTGCGCCGGCGAATATGGAACGGTTCCTCCAAGCGCGCGCCCCTGCGCGTCGATATGGGCCAGAACGAATTGCGCCTTCGCTACCCCGGGGTGCCACGCCCGCACGACCTCCTCGACGGCGTTCGGCAGCAGCACATCATCCGAGTCGAGAAACATCACGATGCTGCCGTGACTCGCGCGGAATCCGGAGTTGAATGCGGATGCGTGCCCGCCGTTGGGCTTGAAGACCGCGGATACTCTGTCGCCATAGCTCGAAATCACATCGCGGGAGTTGTCGGTCGAACCGTCATCGACGACTATGACTTCGACGGGCGCATAGCTCTGCGCAAGCGCGCTATCGATCGCCGCGCTCACAAAACGCGCGTAATTGAAGTTGTCAACTATGATGCTGACGAGCGGCTTTACCTCTCCCGCTTGCGCCTGAATCTCCATGAGAGAGCTGCTCAACGCAAACGTCAGCCGCAGTATCCGGCTGCACCATTCGTAGTGGCGAGCGAAAGTCTCGCGTTCGATAGGAACCCGATCGGCTGCATCGAGTTGTTATCCGGCCTGCGATCGAACGTCCGCGCGACCATCGTCAAATTTGCGGTGCGCGCGAGATTTCCAGCCGGAAAGGTCTCTCCCTGTGATTAGTTCAAGCTCCTCGATTTCAGGGAGCATCATCGCGCGGATCTCGTCAGCCGATTCCTCGCTCAGCGGCGGGAACTCCTCGACGAATGGCCGCCGCATGGTCTTCCACAGCGCGGTACGCTGGCCGAGTTTGATTAGTGGACGCGCGCCATGGCGAGAAGCCCAATCGACGGCCTCGACCACACGCCGGGCAATCGCATTGGAGCCGGCGGCCGCAGGAGCCGAATATACTTTCGCGCTCCCGACCGTGGAGCGATCCAGCGCGATGCGGCGCGCTCCGATAAAATCGCAGACCGCGTCCAAATAGCCTTGCGGATTCGAACTTAGATCTTCATAGAACAGCACCAGCACCCGCGACTTTCCAAACGTCGCTTGCCATCGCTTAAGGTGAGTCGCATAGCTGCACAGATCCGCGCCGCAGTTGATCTGCAAGCGCCAAAATCCTTTGAACGTATGACTCACGGGACGGCGCGACGATCGGATCAGCCGATACAGCGAATACAATCTGGCGGCCGGCTCTCGGAAAGTGACAATAATTCTGCAGTCCGAAATTTGATGTTTGATTCTTTCCCGCGCGATCGCATTGGAGAAATAGGTGGGGCCCATCTCTCCCGCCGGACCATTGGCCGGATACTCGCCAAACAGGCCGCAATACCACTCGACGCCGCGATCGTAATGGAGATCGAAAAATCGCGTTTCTTTTTCACTCGGCAAGCCGATGTGATCCTTCAACACCTCGTGCAACCAGGTTGTACCGGTTCGAGGCGGGCCCACGTGAATGAAATTGGGCAATCGCAATATTTTTCCGTTACTCATTTCGCTTGACATCAGACTCCCAGGTGCCAAAGCCGGCCCCGCGGCAACGCACTATTCTCTCATGAATGATCAATCGGTACAGTCAAATGACCCGCGTGTAGGTGACCGCCCCCGCATGGGCGAGCCTAGCACATGTCAAGTAGCCATCGCCGACAATCAATTCACATAGCGCATCGATGATTGGAAGTGAAGGAAATGACGGATTCTCAACAACAGCCGCAGAGCTCGCAATCTCCAGGGTGCATTCACGCACGCGAGAATCCATCAATTTATCTTGTAAACGTGAGCCTGAAATGGAGCATAAGTATCTTTGAATCGAGAGCCGCCTTGGTCCGCCGCAATTGAGCGATTTTCGCCGTACGATGATACCGCGCGAGCGGGCCGCCGCAGCGTGAAGCTCGCTTCGACGCTGTCACCGCTGTGATTGTACGAAATGAGGTAGCGGCTTCCGTCCTTGAGGTTCTTCTCCTTGGTAATCACGATGCCGGAAGCCGAATTTGCGGAGAGCACAGGACTGTCCGGCGCGAGCAATACCGGCTCAAGCGCACTGATTCCTCGCGTCACGTTGACCAACTCGTCGTAACGCTGCTGGCGAAGCACTGGATCCCGTTTGCCCCAGTCGAGTCCGCGCAGTCCGTATGACCAATAGAACACCCCGCGCGCGCCTTCGGTGATCGCCATCCAGCTCATATCATGGACTTCCTGCTCGGTTGGAAAGTGCGATAGCGACGTGAACCAGAAAAACTGGATCACCGTCCACACCGGCCGCGCGCCATGCACCGCATCGATCACCTTCCGGGTCATATCGCCGACATAGCTTTCAGGATGGCGGCTGCCGAGAACGTACGGGTCGACACCGAGCACATCGACGGTGTCGCGCCAGAATTGAAATTCGTTGGGGTAATTCTCCACCGCGAAGGTGATGCTGGCCGGGTCGTACTGTTTGATCAGGTCATATTGATGAAATGTCCGCGGCTGCCTCTCGCCTGCGCACTCGTCACACGTGTAATAGCCGACCACGCGCGAATCGCCGGCCAATCCTTTACTATATTGAGCAATCACCTGGTCCGGGCCAACGTTTTCCGCTTGCGCCCACTTCGGATACGATCGCATCTCCGGGAAAAAAGCGCTCACAGTGGCCAGGTAGAAAATGCCGAACGGCTCCATCGCCTCGGTGTAAGCATGGATCACATCCGCGCGGCCGTTGGCGATATAATAATTTATCATCAGATTGATCGGCGCTTTGGCTATCGCCTTCAATCGCGGAGTGTAGTAATCGGGCCGAAGCGCATAGCCGGTCGTATCGTACAGCCCGATAACAAATCGCGGCCGGCCGCCCATGTGAATGATATTGTCCGAATCGATCCACGCCTTCATCGAGGCGCGCGTCTCGCTGCTGACCTTGGCGATCGTGTAGGACGATTGTGCGAAGATCCTCTTATTGCCGGGCCCTTCCAGATATCCGTGTAGCTGATATCGTCCAAGCGGAAGACTAGCCATGTCGATCGTCGCGACCGTCGAGCCACCCACCGGCGGCGACAGCCGATGGGTCGAAAGCACCTTTCCGCCCGGATCCATCACTTCAAGCACGACGTGAAGCTGCGCCATGGTTGCGTCCGCCGGCGCATGAACATCGATTGCGACCCGCGCGACCTGGCCCTGGTCGCTGAACATCATGCCCCGATAGTTCGGATACAGCAGAAAGGTTTCCAGCGGCGGGGGATTCTCGCGGCGCAGAAAAAGTCTTCTGAACCATGATGTTCCAGCCACCGGTCCCACGGTTTCCGCACGGAAGGCACCGATGCTGCCATCGGCGACCCCGGCGTGCGCTTTAACCGCGTTAGTCCAATCGGTCGTCCCGACACTCGCACTAGTCATCGTCCATTTGTTCGCAGGCATTGCCAGCAGCCGGATTCGGGTTCCGCCGAGCCGCTTTGGCACGGTGAAGGTCGTTTGAGTTTTTATTTCAGCCGAAATCGTGTACAGGCCAGGCGGACATTTAAAAGCATTCTGGGCGAATGGGTAAGGCTGGGCGCACGGTTCCTGCAGCCGCATGCTGGCGGTCTCGCCGCTTCCTTCGAGGCTGAAGCAGGAAGGGTTGAGCGTCCACCCTTGTAGTCCAGAGCGCAGATCTCCGTTGACCAGCAGATTCGGCCCCAAAGTGTAGCCCGTTTCCGGCACATCGAGCCCTCCGGTAACGACACCGTCACAATACCCGGAGCTAATGAGCGTGATCATCGAGACACATATAACGACCAACGCAATAGCTATTTGATTAGTCAGTTTGAGCACAACTTGATAATTCCTATGCAAAACGTAAAGTTTATTCGCGGATTAGAACCCGTTGGTGCCACTGTCGCATTGGCTGGAAACCTCTGCAAGCATCGCGCGGCTGCATCGGCGCGACTATCGTTTTGACGAATGGTTGCAAACGGCTGTTTTCCCATGCTTTGCCTAGGTGCCGGCGACTGCAGGGATCCAAGATCGGGTGAGAGGTCGCGCGCCGGGAGGAATTTCAAGGATTCTGATGAGCGATAATCATTCCGTTCGCGGGACCGCCTGGTCCCAAATGTGGCAATCGCTGGATCGATATTTGGGCCGCGGCTCATACTATTGGCTGAAGGATCGCATTCATCCGCAGCGCGAATACACCCAGCTGACCTATGCGCGATTGATCGGCGAGGTGCTGACTCCACAAACGCGGTGGCTTGACGCCGGCGGCGGCCATAAGATTCTGGAGACCGCGACACCCGAAATGGAACTGGCGATGGTGCAGCGTGTCAGGCTGGCTGTGTGCTGCGATCGAGTCCTCGATGCAATCGCGAAGCATCGCAGCATTCGTGTCGGCGTCGGAGCCGCACTTGACCGCCTTCCGTTTCGGAGCCAATCAATCGACTTGATCACCCTCAATAATGTTGCCGAGCATCTCGAGCGGCCACGCGAGGTGCTGTCGGAGTTTGCGCGCATGCTCGCCCCGGGCGGCCGCGTGATCATTCACACCCCAAACGTCTCGAGCTACGCAGTGCGCATCGTGGAGCTGGGGCGTCGTATTTTGCCCAAACCGTTCATCATGAAACTGATTCGCTTCATGGATTTTCGCGAAGAAGAGGACGTGTTTCCGACCTATTATCGCGCAAACACCGATCGAGATCTAAGAGCGATCGCGGCTCAGGCCGGACTCTCATGCGAGCAAGTCCTGTTGATTCCCGCGCGCCCACTATTTTATTTCATCGCACCACTGTGCGCCGCCGAACTCGCCGCAAGCCGACTGCTATTGCGCCTGGGAGCATCGCGATTCGCCGCGAGCGTAATCCTTGGCGTCTACCGCAAGCCTATTCTGCCTGCACAGTAAGCACCTCGGCGATTTTTTCGACATTCACCATGCGTTCGATCTGATCTGGCGAGAATTGGCGACCGAACTCCTGTTCGAGACTGACCACGATGTTCACTTGGGCCAGCGAATCCCATTCCGGATGCAACTCCGGCGATGACCGCGCTGTAATCGATTCAAATGGCAGCATCGTCATCTCCGCCACAATTCCCCGAACACGGTCCAGCACCGAATCAGGCATGAGAAATCGTTCCTTCGGACCGACATTCGATCCAGCTGGGCGATTCCATCTTCCGACTCAGATCGTATTCGAAGAGAAGGCGACTATTCTCCTCGCGAACGAGCCGGAACTGACGGCTCGGATAGAAGTCTCTCGCCGGAGCATTTCGGGCGGTCGGCACGAACCAGGCTTGCAGCAGGCGGGCGCCCCGCTGGGCGCAATCTGCCACGATATGGGCGAGAAATGCCATCTCGATCGTGCGTCCCATCGCACGACAACTCAGCAAGAAACTGTCGATCTCGCAGACCTCGCCGGCTTGTGAGGAAATCGCCATTCCCACCAATCCGTAGTCGCCCAAGCGATCTGCCGCTGACAGCGTGTACACCTTCCAGCCATCACGCGATGTCAATTCGGCAATCTTCTGTTCGCTGTATCGCTTCGTAGTGAGGTTGAATTGGTTCGTCTTTTGAGTAAGCTGCACGACCCGACCTAAGGTCTCCGCGCGTACTGCTCCGATAGTTACCCGGATGTTAAGGGACCGATAGTAGTCTTCCAAACTCAAGGCACTGGTCTTGAGCGCCACCCGCTTTCGCTCGGCCTGATAGTGAGATGCGCGCACCTTGTCTTCCGCGGAAATCGCGAGCCGTTCAAATACCGGCGCCTCGCGCAAGGCAGTCGCGTAGCCCGCTGGATCGGAGGGCAGATCGATTACGTAAACTTCGGGTGCAAGTGCGCGGACCTCACCGCGCTCTTTGGGGTCATCGTCCACAAAGGCGAGCGTGGAGGAGTCGATGTTCAGTTCCACGGCAATCTCGCGTAAATTTTGCGCCTTGTTGTTCCAATTGATCCGGTTCGCAGCAAAATGATGCGGACGCAGAAGCATAGCCGGATGCTCGCTGAGTACCTCTCGCGCGTCCTCCGGGTTATTTTTGCTGCAGATCGCAAGAATTACCCCGCGCTCATACAGATCGAGCACGGCGCGCTGAAATTCCAGGAACGCATTGCCCGGATAATCGTCACCGAGTTTTATCGCCTTGGGTCCGTCTTCACCGACGATTCCGCCCCACAGAGTGTTGTCGAGATCCACGACTAATGCCTTGCAAATTCGCCCCGCAAGCGGCAGCAGAATCCGCGTGTACTCCGCGGCAAGATGCGGCAGCGCATCGGCGCGCAGCGGCAACCGGATGCTCAGCCATTTCGCTTCGTCGTACCATCTCAGACGCCCAAATCTCGCAATCGCGCCGTCGTAGTCGAATACGTAGACGCCTGCGTTCTCGGAGCAAATTCGCACTATTTCGCGATTGATTGTGCGCAACGCCTCCACCTGTCCGACATTGCGCTGGGAGTCCAGCACTCCAGCGCGAGGAAATGGCGGCGCGTCGAAGGTATTCAGCACCACATGGGCCTGACTATGCGACCGGACTGCGTCGATAAACGCCTGCAATTCGGAGTGCGTCCGGTCCAGAAGACTATCGAGGGCGGAAGAGCCCACCTCGACAGAATCGTTCCACAGCTCCGGCAATACATCGCGCGTCTGCGTCGCCAGCCAGATTACGTCCGGCTCGAAGCGGTACAGGTCGCCCGCCGGATCGCGGACCTCTTGCGCGTAGGTGTTGAATCCTCCAACCTGCACGGCCAAGTCGAGGCTGTGAGACACCGCTTCGGCGCGAAGGAGCGGAACCAGCGGCTCGACCGTATACGTGCGCAAGATTGCGGCTCGCAAGCAGGGCAGATCCATGTTGGGTTTGATCCGTTCGAACTGCTTGAGGACAAACTGTGCGTTGGAAAGGGTTCTCGAGGAACGATAGAGAGCGGACATCAGCTGATGAGCCAAAGAATAGTCGCGGGACTCAATCGCATTGAAAATTAGCTCGCGGTCGGTAGTGACGCCATTTTTCATCCGAACTTGCCCGGCGAGCCGTCACACCACCGCGAGGAAGCGACTCATAATAGCCTGAAGGGAAGCGGGAATCTCGAGAGGGTCAGCCTTTGTCCCACTCGTCATGCACCTTTCCGACGACTCTTGCGGGCGATCCTATAACCATGACTCCGGCAGGCACGCTCCGCAATACCACGGAACCGGCACCAACTATCGCGCCGGCGCCGATGCTGACACCCGGCACTATGATCGCGCCCGTACACACATACGAACGGGCCCCAAGAGTCACCGGCTTCAACAAATCGCTTCTCACGTTATGGCATTCAATGATTACACGCGGGGCAAGGCAAACGCGATCTTCGAGCGTAATCATCTCGGGAAAAACCGGATCAATAAGGCAATCGCGGCCAATAAAATGTCCGGTACCCCGGAATTTCACTCCCATTAGGCGATACCCGAGCAACCGCATCCTGGCCGGCAACATACTGACGAAATATGGGACCGTCTTAAGAACCAGCCGATGGGTGAACGAAGACTTCCGGACCGTGCTGTATTCCCTCAACCCCATACCGGGGTGCCACGCACCGTCGCCGGAAGCTTTTCTGTCGTTTTGAGCGCCCGCAGCATCGTGCATTGCACGGGAATCAGACGCCTTCGCCGTGACAAGTTCCTCGCGTCTCTGTTCAACACTATCCGGCATTCATCCGACCCCGAGCGAACCTGCGCTTTCCATACCTGCTTTGCTTTCCTTGCTCGATAGAGTCGCGCCAGGGTTCGACTCAATAAAGGCGTTAACGCAATAAAGGCACAATGCTCATGGCTATTCTGCCAGAGCGTATGCGCGGCTCTCAAGAGGGGGACGGCTGCGCACTTGCTGCCGGAAGAATGGCCGGTGTACTTTGGCTCTGATGAGCACTGTCAAGCACACAAATCTTTCGAATTCCCGACACGATCCATCGCGGCTTGCGCAGCCAGCAATCAGGCTTTATCTCGATCTCTTGAAACGCTCGTTGACAAATACGCTGTTCGAGACGGAACCCGACGCCGATCAGGAGAATGAACTGCGCTTCGTGCATGGCTTTATCCATCACTATATCAACGGTTCCGCGGTTTCGATGTTGCCTCTGAAGAGATTCGACCATCTGCAATCCTGCATCGAGGATGTTCTCGCACGCGACATTACTGGCGATCTAATCGAAGCGGGAGTTTGGCGCGGCGGCGCAACCATCTTCATGCGCGCTGCGCTCAAGGCTTACGGCGCCACGGATAGGACCGTATGGGTGGCTGATTCCTTCGAAGGGCTGCCGGAGCCCGATGCCGAGAAGTTCCCCCTTGAAGCGAAGGCTCATCAGGGGCCGGTTATGACGAAGACCTACAAGCATCTCGCGGCAAGTCTTGAGGAAGTTCAGCGAAACTTCCGCGCCTACGGGATGCTCGACGACCAGGTTCGGTTCCTTAAAGGGTGGTTCAAGGACACCCTTCCGAATGCCCCGATCGAAGCGCTCGCGATTCTGAGACTGGATGGCGACTTCTACGAATCGACCAGAGACGGGCTGGTAAATCTCTACGATAAACTGTCGATCGGCGGATATGCGATCGTCGACGATTACGGCGAGACTTCGTGGACCTATTGCCGGAAGGCGGTCGATGAATTCCGCCGAGAACGTGGGATCGAGGAGCCGCTGGTCCGAGTCGACTCGAAGTGCCATTTCTGGCGCAAAATTCGGCACGCAACGAAGCAGCCGCCCGCGTAGGAGCTGCGCTCAGGCATGCGGAGCCGAAATTTCTGGAGCCGAATCGCGATCAACTGTACGAATTGGATCAACCTCGCGGACGCCGTCGGCGATGGCGAAAGAATGCACCTTCGCTCCGAGAAGACTTGCTGTCCCAACGTCGTGAGCGGACGAATCTCCTAAGAAGCGCTTCGCCGAGAATCGCAACGCTGTACGACCTGCCGACTCAGGTCGGGACGCGTCGCCTTGTGTGCGCGAGTTTGACAACAATCTCGTAACATGGCTAAAAACTATAAGTTTGTGGCGAAGACAGTGAGGCATTGAGACTCTAGGGCGAATATAGGAGACCGCTGCCCGATGCCTCGGGATGCTGGAACGACACCGACGGTTCATTGCGCATGTTGAATCCGGAAAATAGCAGGGAAGTCGCAGAGCGAATTGCCGACGCAATTTGCATTTTTGTCGGCTACCTTGTTGCCACAGAAATCGCCCTGGCGATGCACTGGGGCAGGATTCAGGTATTCCCGCACGGCAGGGCTTCCGAAGCGCAATCGCAGTATTCGGCCCTTTTGATCCTCGCGATCCTGTCTTGGCTGACGCTGACCGCATACACCGAAACCTATCGACCCCACCGTACGGAACGGCTGAATTTCCTTGTTCGCGGGCTGATAAAGACGTTGCTGACCTGGTCCCTCGTGACGATTGCGGCGATTTTTGCACTGAAATTTGAATTTCTGAGCCGGCAGTTCACCGTTTATTTCATTGGCACGTCGATGGTTTTCATCTTCTTCAGGCAGCTGGGAACCACGCTTGTGTTGCGCAGCTTGCGCCGCTCATCTCATAAGTGGCGGACCGCAGTGGTCATCGGCGACGAGGCAACCTGCGAGCACTTCGCGGGACTTCTGACTGCCACGCATCCCATGGGCTATCAGCGGGCAGTCGTTCAGCCGGCCAAGCGGGCGGTTGATTGCAACGGCAATCGAGCGGAGTCCGGGTACGACTTCGATGCAGCTTCGCTTGCGGAATTTGATGACGTCTTTCTAATCGGCATGAACGACGGGGCGGATTCTCCGGCGGGGGCGGAGCGCATCCTCAACCTCCTCAAGCAAGGCAAGTCCGTCCACATCATACCCAGCCTGCTCAATACCAGGCTGTTCCGCCAGTCGCTCGGCGACGTCGCCGGGATTCCGGTGCTTTCGGTGAGCAAGGGTGAGTTGAGCCCCTTTCA
>CAAGKR010489901.1_pt1 | contig 14099 bp, 11 predicted proteins | sample 2556971 | NCBI WGS metagenome assembly CAAGKR01 (sample SAMEA5207829, study PRJEB30636) | soil metagenome | biome: forest; feature: boreal; material: soil | place: USA | collected 2011-09 | depth 1 m | reverse complement strand
CGGCAGCGGCCACTGGCGCGAATCGCCTCGAGCCCCTCGAGAGTCTCCTCGATCGGTGTGCCGTCATCGGGCGCATGGGTGAGCAGGAACTCGACGGTGTCGACGCCAAGTCGTTGAAGGCTGCCCAAGACCTTCTCTTCGAGAAAGGCGGCGTCGAAGCGGCCGCTTGGCCCGTCGATGTCCGGCGGGGCAACCTTGGTAGCGAGACGAACTCGGTCGGTGACGGCCGAGTCGCGCTCGACCAGCCAACGGCCGATCATGATCTCGCTCGCACCGTCGGCGTAACGCTCCGCGGTGTCGAACAGTGTGATGCCCAAACCGACCGCTTCGTCCATCGTCGCGAACGCCAACGGCTCGTCCAGCCCGCGACCCACGAGTTTCGTGCTCCCGCCAATCCCGCCGAACGTGCCGCAGCCGAGCACGAATCTTCCGTAGCTCCAGATTGGTGGCGCGGTCACTCTCAGCACTGTAATGAACCACGTCGGGCGCGGATGCCGGAACGCCCGCCGCCGCGGTGTCGCCTGAGGTGAATCTTCGCGGCCTGCAGTTGCGAGCTGCACCGGCATCGTGGATCGTCCGAAGCAACTTCGGGTGGATGGTGCGACATCGTGCGGAGTGCCGGTTTCCGGTTCCGACTATCCGGCGTGGGTAATCCCGGCGCTGCTGCCCATCGCATTGGCGAGCGCGAGTTGGCTGCATGGGTCGTCGAGCGGATCCAGCACTGACGTACATTGGTGCACGTGTGGTCCGAATCGGAAGCCTTCATCAGAAACGCGAAGATGGCGCTCCAATCGGCAGTTCTTGCCACCTCGATCTGAAACAACATCCCGTTCCTTCCAAGCTGGATGTCGCGAGTTCGAGTCTCGTCTCCCGCTCCACCCCTCCATTCGGGGATTTCGTATCTCTTCTCGAGCGTCATCCTCTTAGCCTCGTTTCCCCGAAAGCGCTCCACGACAGTCGGCGGCGGGAGCACGGCTAGCACAGGTGTTGGGCGCGCCCCCGCACATCAGCCGGCCAGCGCAACCTCACGGCGCGCGAGCATGCGCAGTGCGACATCGAGCGGGCCTTCGGTCCCATGCCCCTCACCGACAGCGAGCGGCACGTCAACCCGCGCCACCCCAGCGGAGTCGTGTTGCAAGCGGGCACCCAGCCGACGCGCCAGCTCGAGGACGTCGTCGTTCTCCCACTGAACATAGCCAGAGAACCGGTCGATGCCGTTCCGCACAGCGATGAGGGCGCGTGCCCTGAGCAGGATCGTGGCGATGCCACGACGTTGGTAGTCGTCGAGGACAGTCACCGCAACCTCTGCGCAGGTCGGATCGTCACGGAGCCTGACGTATCGGGCGATCGCCACTCCCGGCTCGCCTGCATCATCAATGGCGGCGGCCCCCAGTGCAACGTGGTTCGTGTAGTCGATCGACGTGAGGTAGCGCAGCATCGACTGGCTCAAGCGCGCCGGCGGGTTGAAGAATCGGCGTACGCGAGACTCTTGGGACAGGCGCTCGAATCCACGGACGATCTCATCCTGATCGGCGATCAGGATGGGGCGGATGCGAATGCGGCTTCCGTCATGGACGGTGACAATGGTCGTGTAGGCGGCGATGCCAGGATCATCAGTGGTCGAAATTCCCATTCCCGGCTGCTGGATGCCGCCGGCGAAGCCGCTCACCCGAGCATCTCGAGCCTCACGTCGTCCGGGTGGTCGGCGGCCGGTCAAAGCGCGACCGCTGCGTATCCGTTCATGGCGCCGTTTCCGGCACCGATCCACATGAAGACCACGAGGTCACCTTCGTTCACCCGTCCGGCGCGGCGGTCCTCGTCCAGCAGGATCAGGGTGCTCGCAGCGGACGTGTTGCCGTAGTGGTCGACGCTGATCGGTACCCGCTCAGGAGGCAGGCCGAGCATTTCGATTGCCTGACGGACCACAACCCCGTTGGCCTGGTGCAGGTACCAACGGGCCACGGCGCCGACGTCGAAGTCGTTTCCGGTGAAGGGCTTGATGGTTGTCGGCCAATCATCCTGCAACATCTGGAAGTCTCGCTGCATCAAGGGTGGGAAGACCTCGGCGACCTTGACGCCGTCCATCAAGAAGACGTGATCGGCCAAGTTGGTGGCTGCCGTGTGATGCAGGCAGCCGCCCGCAGGGTAGGTGACGAGCTCGATGTCGGGGCTGGTCTCATTGCGCACCGACAGCAAGCCCGTGGGCCGGTTCTTGCTGTCACGCGGTGTGGAGCGCCAGATGGATGCGCCCGCACCGTCGGCGAACATGAGCGGCGCCAACCATCCCAGGCCGGTCTGGTGTTTGAAGTAGTAGTCGTGCACCTCGGGCCCGAAGTAGCCCGACGGACAATTGCTCGCCACCACCAGCGCGGTGGCGGGTGCCATCGAGATGAGCGAGCACGCGGCAGTGCGAAATCCGGATGACAGCCCGGCGCATCCGAGATTGTGGTGGACGAGGTCGACGTCCCGACGCAATCCGAGCTCGGTCATGAGATACCGGAAGTGGTCCTGGCAGGCGATGAGGTCGGGTGTGGTCGAAACGTGCACCACGACGTCGATGTCGCCGGCATCGAGCCCGGCGTCGGCGAGGGCGGCACGGGTGGCTCGAATCGCCAGGTCACCGTCGTAGAGGCCGCCCTCCGCCCGGCTCCTCTTGTGCCGCCCGCCGAACTCGTAGTCCAACCGCCGTTCACAGATACCGAGGTGTTTGACGACCCACTCGGGCTCGAGAGGCCGGCCATCAGGGCGGACGGGACGGAGGTAGTCGAGAATCTCCCGGTTTGAGACGCGACGCTCGGGAAGGAAGGAGCCGGCGCCCACGAGGGACACAGAGACCTCCGACGCCAACCTTGGAATCCGAGCGCTTGTCATCGAGCCCCCCCGCCATGCATCGAAGTCTGCGATTAGGTTTGGTGTCCCTTCGGCGTCTTCCTCGCCGCGACGGGCCCTGCGGCGCGGCGCACCGCGGCGCGCTTCGGCGTCCTCGAGGCCCCGTTCGTCTTCTCGGCATGTCTCGCAAGCGGCGGCGTGACCGTTTCAACGAGTCCGCGAAGTACCTTCCGCTGTGTCTCGAGCACGCGCTCGGCGAGGCCGTACGCGGCCGACACAGCGTCAGCTGCGGTGGGTATCGAGCGGTCCGAGGCCACCTTCGGCGTCACGCTCTCGAGAAGCGGCACGAGAGCCTCGCGCTGCGCCCTGAGTGTTCGCGTGGCGAAGGCGATGGCGCTGTCGACCATATCCGCCGGTGCGGGCACGGTCTCGATGACCTTGGTTGCGGCTTTGAGCACGGCTCCCTCGTTGCGGGCGATATCGGACCAGGTTTCGCTCAGCAGCCTGTCCTCGGGCTTGAGCGTCCTGCGGGGCTTGTGCACTGGCTTTGCGGTGGGTGTTCTCATGGGCCGCCTCCTCTTGCTGGCGTTTCGCAATGATCACGATCCTCGGCTGGGACCGGTCCGAACAGAGGCGAAGGTCCCGTCAACCATGGGACCTCGGCAGCGATGAGCGGCGGACCACACCCTCGGAGCGGCCTCGCTCCATCCGGCCTCCAGCCGGTTGGCAGGTGCCCACCGCGCGCTATCGTCCTTCCTCGGGTCCTCGATGCCAGTCCCGCTTGGAGGTCTGCCATGGCAAACGAGCTGAGCGCAATCCTTGAGATCGCCGCCGATCGGGTGGACCGGCTGGCGATCACGCCGGCGCAGAGCTTGCACGCGGCTGTTGCCGAGCGGGTCTTCAAGGCCACGGGTGCGATCTCCACACCGCAGCGGGTGATTCACGATGGGATCGCCGGTGCCGCCTACTCGATGGCGCGCCGTGCCATGGTGGGGGCGGCCTCACTGGCAGGGACGGCTCTGGGCCGCGGCGTCGGCGCCCGGACGGACGGGTGCTCAGCCGGTCGCCGGGCGGGCGCTACGCCATCGGTGCCATCAATGCACTCTCAGCTCGGCGACGAGGTCTGTCGTGAGCTGGTCTCGACCGTGGATGGCAAGCTGCATGCCGGGAGCGAAGAGCACGTACCCGACCTTTCCGCGAGCCTTGGCCATGTACATCGCAATGTCAGCGTTGTGCACCATCGCCTCCGCGCCGTCCGTGTCCGCCGTGGCCATCGCCACCCCGATGCTGGCGGTCACCGGCACGGATCGTTCCGCCAGCTGAAACCGTGTGTCGAACGCCGCGAGTATCCGTTTGGTGGCCTCGATGACGGAGCTCGGGTCGGTGACGCTCTCGAGGACGACAGCGAACTCGTCGCCACCAAGGCGGGCGATGGTGTCGGCTGCGCGAACGCTGGACCGAAGGCGGCGCCCGATCTCAACGATGAGACGGTCGCCGATGGAGTGACCGAGGCTGTCGTTCACCGCCTTGAAGTCATCGACATCGATGACCAGCACCGCGACGGTCGCCTCGGCACCCGCGTGGCGCTCCATGGCGTGGGTGAGCCGATCCGTAAACAGCGTTCTGTTGGCCAAGCCGGTCAGAGCGTCGTGGAAAGCTCGGTGACGCAACTGGTCCTCGAGCCGTTGGCGCTCTTCGCTCACCCGTCGCAGCTGGCGATCGAACTCGGCGTTCATGCGCATCAACGCGGCGTCGCAGCTCGACCTCACCGTGCCGAGCGCGGCGGCGAGCTGCATGGATGGCGTGCCCAAGCGTTGTGCCTCCTCCTTGAGGATCTCCACGGTCGCGTCTCTCCAGACGAGGTATCCGCGAGCAACGTTGATGATGGACAGCCCCTCCTCGGCGGCCAGGTGACCTCGGAGACTTGTCCACGCCATCTCCCCGTCCTCGGGGCGGGTCGAACTGACCAGCCATCGCGCCACCAGAAGCGTTGCGAACCACGAGACCTCCTGCCGTCCGTCAACGTACGCCTGGCTGGGCGGCTGTCCCACCCACCTCGAGGCGTCCATGCGTGCGTCAACGGTTCGCGCGCACTCTTCGGCGCGCCGGCCGAGAGCCAGGCCGAGGTCGCCGCGCGCTCGATCCAGGAACGTATCCGGCTGGGCAGTGGTTGACATATCGCGATTCCTTGCGCCCCAGTCCAACAGACGACGTCGAATGGCTCCGAGGCGACTTCAGGCTAGGTGAGATCAGGTAGGCGGTTGTCTCCGTGGTATCGCAGCTTCACACGGTTCTGCGAGGGATCAAAGGCGTCGATCACATCACACGGTGGGACCGACACCCCGAGCCAGTCCGCGATGGCCCATGACGTTGCAGCTTCGGCAGCACCCCAATTCGAACATCTGCACGTCGTGGAGCCGGACCGCACTCCTCGATGGCGGCCGCGGACCAAGCGGGGGGAGGGGCGAGGACGTCCCGAAGCCGCCCTTACGGGTAGATGCCGCGGTCGGTGGTCGCCTCCGCCACCCGCTGGATCGCGAGGAAGTACGCGCCGTGACGGAGCGAGACGTTGTGCTCCTTGGCGGTGTCCCAGGTCTCGGTGAACGCGCGGTGCATCACCTTCTCGAGGCGAGCATTGATCTCATCCTCGTCCCAGAAGAACGACTGCAGGTCCTGCACCCACTCGAAGTAGGAGACGGTGACCCCGCCGGCATTGGCCACGACGTCCGGCACAACTGTCACGCCGCGTTGCTCGAGCAGGATGTCCGCGTCCGGGGTGAGCGGGCCGTTGGCCGCCTCCAGGACGAGCTTGGCTTGGATGCGCCCCGCGTTCTCGCCGGTGACCTGATTCTCCAGGGCGGCGGGTACGAGCACGTCGCAGGCGACCTCGAGGACCTCGTCGCCGCCGATGGCGGTGGCGCCCGGGAAGCCGGCGACGCTGCCGGTGGCCTTCTTGTGGGCTATCACCCCGTCGACGTCGAGGCCAGAGGCAGAGTGGATTGCGCCAGTGCTGTCAGAAACTGCCACCACAGTGAATCCTTGCTGAGCCATGAGCTGTGCCGCGATCGAGCCCGCGTTGCCGAATCCCTGGACGGCGACTGTCGAGGCCTTGGGGTCGATCCCCAGACGCTGGCAGGCCTCGAGGGCGACGAACATCACGCCGCGTCCGGTGGCGGCATTACGACCCCGGCTGCCGCCGATCGAAAGCGGCTTGCCGGTGACCACCGCGGAGATCGAGAAGCCGTGCTCCATCGAGATCGTGTCCATGATCCAGGCCATGATCTTCGGCGACGTGTTGACGTCGGGAGCGGGGATGTCGTACTCGGGCCCGATGATGACGCTGATCTCGGTGGCGTAGCGCCGGGTCATCCGCTCCAGTTCCCCCTCGCTCAGCCGCTTGGGGTCGACCACGATGCCGCCCTTGGCGCCGCCGAAGGGAAGACCGGCAATGGCGCACTTCCAGGTCATCCACATCGCCAGGGCCTTGACTTCGTCGAGCGTTACGCCGGGGTGATATCGGATGCCGCCCTTCGCAGGGCCGCGCGCCATGTTGTGCTGGACTCGGTAGCCTTCGAAGACGCGCACCGAACCGTCGTCCATCTTCACCGGAAAGCTGACAATCAGTTGGCGTTTCACCTCGCGGAGCACGCGTCGAAGGCCAGGGTCGAGCTTGATCAGCTCTGCGGCCTGATCGAACTGCCGCTGCGCGTTGCGCCACGGGTTCTCCGCAGGCACGGTCGATGTCGGAGCGGCTTCGGTCACCTGTCTTCCTCTGCGGGCCGGCGGCTGCTCTTGTCGCAAGGCGGCTCCGCGACGGCGGAGCCTACATGAGTCGGCCGCAGTCTGGGTAGGTCCGATCAGGCGAGGTTGGTCGACCGGGGATACGAGACGGAGGGATCGGTCAGCACGTTGACGAGCGCCGGTCTGCCCGCCCCCAATGCGCGCTCGAGGGCGGGGCGCAGCTCGGTCGGCGTCTCCACCAGTTCGCCGTGTCCTCCGAGAGCCTCCACGACGAGGTCATAGCGGGTGTGTGGGCGCAGCGTCGCGGCAACCGAGTAGCCGAAGAGCGACATCATCGGGTGATGTTCCAGGCCCCACATGCCGTTGTTCCCCATCACACCGACGACGTTGACCCCATGTCTCGACAGCGTGTCGAATTCCATTCCCGAGAACCCGAATGCGCCGTCCCCGACCAGTAGGACGACCTGACGGTTGGGGTGGGCGATCTTGGCGGCGAGCGCGTATCCCGGCCCCGAGCCGAGGCAGCCGAATGGGCCCGGGTCGAGCCAGCACCCCGGCGCAAAGGAGTCGATGACGCGACCTGCGTACGAGGCGAAGTCGCCGCCGTCGACGACGATCACCGCATCGCGGTCGAGGAGGCCACCGAGTTCCGAGTACACACGCAGCGGGTGCAACGGGGCTCGGTCGTCGTCGAGCTGAACCCGCTCGATCTTGCGTTTCTCCCTTTCGATCTCCCGAAGATGGGCAACCCAAGCGTCCGTGGAGTCGGTGTCGCCGCCACGCGGACCGCGCGGCCGCAGGGCGTCGAGCGTCGCCGGAAGGGCGCCGTACAGCTCCTCCGCGACCGGACGCGGGTACTCGCGGGAAGGGGGTGCGACGTCGGCGACGATGATCTGCGCCGCCGCAGCGATCGCGTCGCCGAAACCGAGCCGGAAGTCCATGGGCAGGCCGATGAGCAGCACCAGATCGGCGTCTCGCAGTGCCGCCGAGCGGGCGCGGGAGAAGAAGAGGTGGTGGTCGGCGGGAATGCATCCGCGGGCAAGACCGTTGAGGAAGACGGGGACCCCGCGCGCCTCCACCAATCCCAGGAGGGCATCCTCACCGCGGCCCCAGTAGAGATTCGTCCCCGCCATGACAACGGGACGCTCCGCGTCGCGGAGCAGGCGCGCGGCATGGAGAAGTGCACCGTCGTCGGCGACCGCCGCCAAGTCTGCTTGGCCCACCGCGATCTCGGCTTCGCCGCTCTCCATGAAGGTGACATCGACAGGAAAGTCGAGGAAGGTCGGGCCGAAGGGGTGCGTCATGGCCACGTCCAGCGCCTGCTCGACGAGACCGGGGATCTGAGCGGTCTCCTGCGCGGTGGCCGCCATCTTCACCAGCGGGGAGACAAACGGGATGTGGTCGATCTCCTGAAGCGACCCCCTGCCCCAGCGCATCTTCGGGGCGCGGCCACCGAGAACCAGGATCGGTGAGTTGTTCTGCTGGGCGGATGCGAGCGCACTCATCCCGTTGGTCACCCCTGGGCCCGCAGTGAGCGCGGCGACCCCGGGAGTACGGGTCACCTTGGCCCATCCCTCAGCCGCAAACGCAGCGGTCGCCTCGTGGCGGACATCGACGATGGTGATCCCCTCCTCCCGGCAGCCATCGTAGATGGCGAAGAGGTGACCGCCGGAGAGGGTGAAGAGATGGCGGACGCCGTGGGCCTTCAGGCGGCGAGCCAGGAGGCGGCCACCGTGGCGACTGACCCCCTCACCTGCCATCGCGGCCATGGGCAATTCTATGCGCCCGTCCGGATGGCTCCACTGGTCGCCCGATGATCCGCAGGAGGCCGCGTGATGCCACGGCGTGGTGCAACCTGCCGTCGGATCGGACTGCACCCGCGGACGAGTCGTGGCTCACCACCACCTCGACAAATGACACCCGGCAATGGAGGGGACAATGAGTCAGTAGTCGCCGGCACAGAAGAACGCCATCAGAGTCTCTGGTGAGCACCGGCCCGACGAGCGAAGGGGAGACCGCCACTTTCGGCGACCCTCGCCGGCCAGGAAGTTAACGCCGCGTCATCCGGCTGTGGTCTGCACATCGAGACATTGAACCGTGTACCGCGCGATGCGCCTATCTGCTGTGACGATGGTGAGTTGCCGCGCCATCGCTTGAACAATGAGCAGACGGTCAAATGGGTCCTCATGGTGACGGGGAAGCGATCTCAATGCCATCCCGTCCTGAAACGTGACTGGAACCATCACCAGATCAGCGGCGCGGATCTGCTCTTCGAGGTCATCCGGGATGTGGAGCTTGTCGAGTGCAGCCTTGATCCCGATCTCCCAACCGCTGACTGCGCTGACGAAAACGTCATTCGCCGGATCCTGTATCGCCTCTCGGACCGAGGGCGTGAGCCGTTCGATGTCTCCCAGCGCCCAAAGCAGGACATGGGTGTCGAGCAAGTACCTCACGAACGCTCGCCGCGCAGCGCCGCAGCCAGCTCGTCGGGAAGATCGTCGAAATCGTCGGCGATCCAGATCTGCCCAGCGCAGGAACCGAGCTGCCGAGGACCGGTAGGCAGTCGATAGAGGACCAGCCGTGCGACCGGCTTGCCCGCGCGACCAATGACGATCTCTTCGCCGCGCTCCACTCGATCGAGAAGCTGTGAGAAGTGCGTCTTGGCAGCGTGGACGTTCACAATTTCCTGCATGGACTAAGTCTAGTCCAGTCCTACGATGCACGTCAAGCCCGTTCCGGCGGACGATCCTGGATTCGGCGCCACGTTATCGGGACGGCCCGTCCAACTCTCCCACGCCCACCTTCGGGACTGGTATCCGGCGCGGAGCGCCCGCCGCCGGAAGTCGGAGCGCGCGGGGTGGTGGGTCGCCGATCACGCCGTACAGTTCGAGCAGTCGCTGCGCAACAGTCCGCTTGACAGCCGCCGGCGCCTGCACGCCGCCGCGCACGCGCACGAGACGGTTGGCCGCCGCGTGGACCGCATTGCGATTGAGCTGACCGCCGAGCCGCCGCGGCTCGTATACAGGCAGCTTGCAGCGCGCCTTGCTCTGCGTGCACCCGAGCTCGTTCTCATCGATGAGACAGGCGTCGCAGTACTCGGCTGCGGTCGGGTAGCTGGCGCTTGTAACCTCAGACCACGGGCGTTCGCTGATATCGCTCACCAGGGCGATGGTCGGCGTGGCAACCGCCCATGGCGCGGACATTCTGACGGTCGCCTCAGCCAGCTTCAGGGAATGGTGCGGTCAGCACGCGCGGGTTCAAGAACCGGATAGGGTGCTCCATACGCGGCATTGCAACACCCCGGTCTCAGAGAGGCTCCCCTTGCTTGCGACCTGGGTGTCGCGGGTTCGAGTCTTGTCTCCCGCTGCACCCGAGTTCTTTCGCGGAATTGCTCTGCCGGGAGAATTCAGGCTCGCGCGGCCCGGTCGACCGCGGTCTGTCCAAGACCGCGGCCGACCGCCCGCTGTGTGACTCAGCCCACTCTGACCGTGCCAGTGACGATCGGCCCGGCGCCTTGTCCGGGGAAGGCGGATCCCGTCCCGCTGAACATCACCAGGCTCACCGTGTAGGCGCCGGCCCTGGCGTACTTGTGCTGGGGTGTGGCACCGCTACCGGTGGATCCGTCGCCGAACTCCCACAGGTAGTTGATCACGGGCTGCTTGCTCACGTTCCTCAAAGCTCTGAACGTCACGGTCTGATGCTGCACCGGATTCGTCGGCTGGACCGTGAACCCGCGCGTGAACCCGTTGCGGCCGGTTGTGACGACCGCGCCCATGCCGGTGGAGAGCCCGTTCTGGGCGTAGATCGTCAAGCCGATGGAGTACGCACCTGCCGCCGGGAACGTGTGCGTGATCATCGGCGTGGTCTGCTCGACGGTCTGAGCGCCGAAGGAGTCGTTGAACTGCCAGACGTACTCGGCCACGCCTCCCGGCGCGGTCGAGCCGGTGGCGTCGAAGGTCATCGCAAGGCCGCCGCCGGTGCTCGCTGTGAACTGCGCCGTGGGCTTCGTGCCGGGGGTGAGCCGCTGGAGGCACTTGTGACCCTGGTTGCTCCACTCCTCCTGGTGCCAGTAGAAGTGCCCGTTGATCACCTGGTTGTACTTCGCGCCGTTGGGTGCCAGCCCCAGCGGGTTGCCCATGACGCCGTCGCACAGGTCGCCGTCCTCGAATCCCTGACCCGCCCCGGCGCCGTCCGTCCAGGCGTCGTTGGGGAGCGGATCGGTGATCGACTCGTTGTGCTCGTGGCTCAGGCCGCCGATGAGCTCCCCATCCGACGGCCCATTGGGATGGTTGCCGTCGTCGCAGCCCGGGTTGCCAACGACGAAGGGATCGTCAGCGTAAAACAGCATCGTGGAGAGGCTTGTGTTCTGGTGGTACGCGCAGTAGAGCGCCAGATTCCCCGGAACCTCACCCGCCGAGCATCCGCCGTACGGCGGGTTGTCGTTCGGATTGTTCGTGAAGCAGCCCTCGACGTGCGGCGGCGTCATCATGAAGTACTCGTGGCTCAGGTCGGTCTTGAAGTGGTGGGCGGCGACGAAGTGCACGAGCTCCTGCTGGAACTGGGGGTCGGTCAGGCAGTGGGTCACCGGTGCGTTCACCGGACACTGGCTCGCCGGGTAGGGGTCGGTGTCGAGCACCCCCCCGCCGAACGTCACGGCGTAGCGCGAGGTCGCGCCGGTCAGGTCGTTGTACTGCGTGGCGACCGAGTCGACGTTCTGATGGCCGCCGCTGTCGTGGGCCAGATCCCGGAAGAACCGCTCCAGCCCGGAGACGTACTCGGGACCATAGGCGCCGAGACCGCTCGGGCTCCAGAACACCATGTAGTCCGTGTTCGACGGCATGAGCGGGCCGCCGTTGTAGTCGACGTTTCCGAATACCACGTCGCGCGGGCCGTTATGCAACGCACCGCGGAGGGGTACGTAGGACGCCGGATGCACGATCGGGCGCTGCGCCGACGCGGCCGATACGCTCGGCGTCGCGGCCGGGCCCAACGCGATCGCTGCGGTCGCTGACGCGACCAGAAGGCTCCATCGCCGATGCATGCCCACGTGCACTTCCCCCTCTCGCCGCCCAGTATGTGGGCCGGATCACAGCACCTGCCCACCGGTCGGCACAAGCCTACGGGGCATAGTACTGGTACGGGTTACGCTCCAACGAGAACCTGGCCGCCCGACGGTCGGCGGGCGGATCTTTGGGGGAGCGGCCGGCCCCGCAGCCGGAAGTCAGCGAGCGCAGGGTGCAGCGGGATGGCCGGCGGTGTCCGCACCGGGCTGACCGGCGCAACGTGCAACCGCCATGGAGCCAGTCACGCTCTGAATCGCCCAACCCAATCCGTCGGTGTTGGCAAAGATCCAGAAATGCTTCCCGCGGCACCGGTCCACTCGTTCGCTGAATCACCCGATCCCGCGCTCGAGACGGTGCCACCAGTTCCCTGGCATCCGCCGTTGCTGTCGTAGAACCCGGGTCCGGCCAACCCCGGCCCGGTGATCTGCGGCCGGTTCGCGCCGCCACCGGCGCTATAGGAGGTGTCGAACCATTCGCTGAAGAACTGCTGGAGCCTGGACCTGCACGAAGCGCTGCGATTCGGCATCCATTGGTTGAAGCTCGCCTCCAACTGCGCCTCGGTTATGTTGCCCCCGCCGTAGTCGCGCTGCAGCTGATACATGGCCTGCGTGAAGTTGGTCGCTCCGAGAATCTGGCGGAGAGCAAGGTAGGTGGCTGCCGGCCGCACGTAGGTGGCGGCGCCACTGAAGAGGCCGAAGGGCGTGGGGTTCGACGGCGCGGCAGTCCAGAACCGTCCGGTGTTGGCATACGTCTGATTGAACAGGGTGATCAGGGTGCGATTGAACGCAGCACGTCCAGCCGGCGAGAGCGGGCCGCCGGCAGCCGTCTCTGCGTCTCGCGCCAACATGAGGTATTCCCCGAGCGTGGCGAACCCTTCCTTGAAGAACGTGAGGTTGTAGCCACCCTCGCTGACATTGTCCCCCCACCACTGGTGCATGTTCTCGTGGTACAAGGTGCGACGGTCGATGCGTCCGCCGGGGAAGGTGATCATGGTCTGCATCTCCTCTGCGAAGCTGGCGTTGGGAGCGCCGACGAGGATCCCATCGGACGTGAATGGGTACGTCCCGTTGAACTGGCTTTCGAAGCGGGTGATGTCCTCCTGCTTGTTCATGATCGCAAGGTTCTTCTTCTGTTGCGCTGCGCTGATCGAGCTGTCCTGTGCCTCGTAGTACGTCACGCCGTTGGCAGTTCTCCGCACCGTCAGGTGGTAGCTGCCGACACTGTTCTCGACCAGGTAGCTGGCGACGGGAGCTGTGGAGCGCCAGTGCCAGGTCACGGAGCCGGCCGGAAAGTTGACATCTGGTTGGTTGAGCTTGGAGGAGATCAGCACGCCATTACACAGAGCCCGTTTGCCGGCATGGACGGTGTCGAAGAAGTCATACGTGGGCTTGGCTGTCGGGTAATCGTTGAGCGGCATCCAGTCCTCTGTGGCAACCGGCTCGGTGGTCACGAAACTGCCACCAGGAGCACGGAACCAGCCTTCCGTCGTTCCATCGCCGTCGTTGTGCACCCCCGGTCTGCCCGTGTAGCTCACGGTGATCGTGAACCGAGAGCCCATGGCGATCGGGCGCTGCGGCGATACCACCAGCTTGTTGGCTGGACATTGCTGTCCATTCTGCGAATTCATGCGCGCCGGATCGGTCGACATCAGCTCCGGTGAGCAGGCGGGCGGGAGTGGATTGTTGTCCGGTCCCCCGACGGGGTTCACCTGTGAGACTTCATGGGCCAGAGGATTGGTGTCATCCTGGCCGTGCGGGTCGCCTGGGTAGGTTGGCTGCACGAAACGGAATCTCGCCGGCCGGCCATTCACCGTGATGGAGTGGACGACCATGTCCGGTCCGTCGGCGCGATTGGCCGATCGACGCTCGAAGTCGAGGCTGAAGTCGAGGAGGCACTGCGTGGCGCGCTCGTCAAGGACCACGTGGTTGCCCGCGAGGAACGTGTTGCTGGCCGCGTCATAGACCATGTGAACGTCGGTGTGAACACTGGTGTATCCGCCGTTACCCGTATCCGGGTAGAGGCGCGCCCCATACGGTGACAGTGTGTGGGCTCCCGACGAACACTCTGCCTCAGACGGCGAAGGCCCGACGGCTGCAGCGGCCGGCAGACTGGACCCCAGGCTTGACAACAAGACCGCGGCACACGAGGCGACTGCGATCTGCCAACGGTGACCAGTCATCGTGATCTCCCCCGGGCCGCCGAGCCAGCCAAGACGGAATGTTCGACGAAACCATTGCCCAAACGCGGCCGCATACGTGGTCGACGTGTACTGTGGCAGTCGCCCTCGCGGGTCCGCAAGAGCCTGGCGTGCGCTCGCCGGCAAGCCCAACTGGCGCATCGGGCCGGCCCCGTTGTGTGTGGGCCGCGCCACTGGATCGGCACGAGCGCCCGCGGCGTCAGTTGTGGTCGACGTCCCCGGAGCTCCCCGCGGTGCCCGCGACGCCGGCACCACCGTCGGCTCCGTGT
>CAAGKR010402751.1_pt1 | contig 14105 bp, 18 predicted proteins | sample 2556971 | NCBI WGS metagenome assembly CAAGKR01 (sample SAMEA5207829, study PRJEB30636) | soil metagenome | biome: forest; feature: boreal; material: soil | place: USA | collected 2011-09 | depth 1 m | reverse complement strand
GCCGCACCGAGATTTACTGTCGTCGTGCTCTTGCCGACACCGCCCTTTTGATTGACGAGTGCGATGATCCGCGACAGGTGGGACTCCTTAACTTGCATTGCGGCGCGCGTCCAAATACGCTTCGATCAGCGTTTGCAGCGTGCCCGGCTCGTTACGCTCGGGTTGTTCGGTAACCTGCTCAAAAAGCTCGCGCAATGCCTCGCCGACACGCGCGTCTCCGGCGAATCCCGGCTGCGCCAGGTCCTTACGTACCATCGCCTCGATGACGTCTTTGCCGCCGATGCGCAGATCCGCGATCGAAAAAGGCGGCTTCCGTGCGAGTTCGGCATAGACGCGCGCTTGAAAGCGCTCGTTCGAATCATCGCGCTTGGGCAGGCCACTGCCGGTGATGTCCGCCGCGCGCACTGCGAATTGGCGATCCACGTTATCGGGGCCGATGCGCCGGATCAGGCGCCGCAAGGCAGGATCGGAGAGGTCTGGATCGCCGACATACATGTGCTGGCGTACCAGATGCGCGACGCGCTCGATGACGTCGTTCGAAAATCGCAAGTGGGCCAGCATGTCGTGCGCCATATCCGCGCCGATCTGCTCGTGCCGGTAGAAGTGCGGGCCTTCCTTGGTGCGCGGCTTGCCGACATCGTGCAAGAGTGCGGCCAAACGCACGATCAGATCGCCCGCAGGCGAAGCATCGAGCGTGGCGAGGCTGTGGCGGTAGACGTCGTAGGCGTGCCACTGATTCTGCTCGACGCCGACGCCTTCGAGCAGTTCCGGCCAGACGTGCTTGAGAACGCCGGTTTCGCGCAGCAGCTCAACGCCGATCGACGGACGCTCCGCGAGCTCGAAAAGCTTCGTGAATTCGTCCGCCATACGCTCGGCTGAAACGGTCTCGACGAGCGGCGCTGCTTGCACCATCGCGGCGCGCGTGCGTGGCGTGGGCTCGTAGCCAAAGCGCGCAGCGAACTGCGCCGCGCGCAGCATCCGGAGCGGATCTTCTTCGAAGCTGCGTTCGCGCAGGATGTCGATGCGGCGCGCGCGGACATCAGCTTCGCCGCCATGGGGATCGACCAGCTCCCCCGAGGGCAGCGCCCGGGCGATCATATTCATGCGAAAGTCGCGGCGGGCAAGGTCCTCCTCAAGCGTTACGTCCGGACCGCTCTCGACCTTAAAATCGCGGTGGCCGGTCCCCACCGAACGCTCGCGCCGGGGCAGAGCGATGTCCACCGTAATGGATTTGATGGTTACTTTAAGGATAGAGAACGAAGCCCCGACCAAATCCACGCGTCCCAGTGGACGGAGCCGCGCTTCAAGTTCGGAAGCCGGCAGGCCGGTAACGACGTAGTCCAGGTCTTTGAGGTCGGCTCGGGCACCTTCCAGCTCACCACGGAGCTCGTCGCGAACACGGCCGCCGACCGCGAAAAGCGATTTAGCGGGCAGCGCCGCGGCCAGCGCTCGGTCGATTTCCAGAGGCTCGAACGGGTATAACATACTTGACTAAAGTACCTTAAACCTGTATGCTTGGGGTATGGATACGCAGCCCCTTCCTCAGACTATGCAGCAGGCGGTCGCTCAGTTCTCGGACCCCCAGATCGCCCAGGACTTCTTTGTCCAGATTCGCTTCCCGTACGGCGTGGCTTGCCCGCGCCTGGGCTGTGGGTCGGCTCGGGTCGCCTATCTTGAGAAGGTTCGCCGCTGGTACTGTAACGAGTGTAAGCGACAGTTCTCGGCCAAGGTCGGGACCATCTTTGAGGATTCCCCGATTGGCCTCGACAAGTGGCTCCCCGCGATCTGGCTGATCGCCAGCAACCGCAACGGCATTTCGTCCTACGAGATCGCCCGTGCGTTGAAGGTGACGCAAAAGACGGCATGGTTCATGCTGCACCGTATCCGCGAAGCCATGCGCGAAGAATCGTTCGAGAAGTTTTCGGGCCCGGTTGAGGCTGACGAAACCTACATAGGCGCAAAGTACGTCAGGCAACAGGATCACCATGGACGCGGCAAGCGGAAGCTGAAAGCAAAGACCGCGGTTATGGGCATCGTGCAGCGCGGCGGGCGTGTTCGAGCGATGGTGATTCCCAATAGCGGGACGATGGCGCTCTATATGCGTTTGCGCGATCACGTTCAGCCCGGCGCTACGCTATACACGGACGCATGGCGCGGATATAACGCCGCGGAAATGCGTTGGGTGCGGCACGTTATCAACCACTCTTATGAGTACGTTCGCGGTCACGTTCATACGCAAAGCATTGAAGCATTTTGGTCCGTCTTTAAGCGCACGATCAAGGGAACATATATCGCGCCGCGACCGAAGCATTTGCAGCGGTACGTCGAGGAGCAAGTTTTCCGGTTCAACGAACGCGAGGAATCGGACGGGCCGCGCTTTGCCAAGGCAGCGAAGGCGGCGGACGGGAAACGGCTGACCTACAAGGCTTTAATAGCGAAGCCGAGCTAGAATGAAAAACCTTAACGGGCCGTGGGTACTGCTTGCCGTTGCGTTGCTCGTTTTGTACTTGATCACCCGACCTCATCTTGTCACGACCTATAAGGTCGTGGATGATAGCGGGACATTTTACAGCTCCGAAAGCTCTCTGATGGACTGCGAAGCGACGGCCCAAAACAACAATAAGAACTACGACCCGTCGCTCTTAGCGAATCCATCTCCTCAGCCTTCCGCCTCGGCTGATCCGTTTGCAGCTTACCAAAAATCGTCCAAGCACTACCGCTGCGAATCGCACGTTTCATTGGTCTGGGGCTGGTAGGCGGCTAGATTTCGTCCTCAGAGAAGTCTTCATCAGAAGGCCATTCCGCGCCGAGCGCGTCGCGCAACGCCCTCTCAAAAATTGCTGGTGCTTCCCAGGCCGCCAGATGCAACAGAAGTCTTCCGAAACGCTCCATAGGCAGTCGCAACCTTCGGCGCATCCTCTCAAGCGCGGCAAAATCTTCATACGGAATATCCCGGATGGTGAGCTGCTTGAGCGTCTTTTTTTCTTCTGGATCGGTGGTGACCATGGGGGGCCTCAGTATAGGCCAAATCGAACGGATCACGCAAGATTTCGATCTCGAAACCGAGCGGCCGAATCGTGGCTCGCCCAGATTTGAGCTCAAATCCGATTGACGGGTTAAGGTGGAGAGGCTATACTAAGACTGGACGCGGTTAAATACCAGTCACAGCAAGGGGCCTCGCCGAAAGGCGGGCCTCTTGCCTTTTATCGAGGGCATCCTGGCGGGTATACAGGGAAGCATTTAATCCCAAAGCCACGGACGTTGCCGTTGCGCGCGGCGCATAACTTAGGCAGGACAATATCCTTAACGGTTCGCGTTTCTCTCGCATCGAGGCCGTAAACGTGCCGCGTTATCGGACCAGCGGCTAGATCGGCGACTTGCAAGCCGCTGTCATTGTCAGTCTTTTTGAGAAACACTATCATCGGATCAAATGTCGCGCGAAGCTCCGCCGCAGAAACATTGTTTCGAGGATTTAGGATTCCGCTGCCGCAACCTTGCAGTTGCAGTCGAAGCAGCTCTCTATTCAAGTCATCATTTAAGCCGGTTGCACGATCCTCAGCTATGATTCGCCAAGTTGCGCCAAAGTGACGGCGTTCCATCACCACTCGTTCGAGGATCACCTCTAGCCCATAGTAATAGGGATGAAATGGATTCGGGTATTGCCGTTGCATGTCTAGCTTGTGAAAAGCGACAATAATCACCCTAAAATCGTATCGGTTAAGTAGGGCGCTCAGATCGTTGCGAAACGCGGTCCAACGCAGCGGATCGCGTAATATGTTGAATGGCGCTTTCTTTAGGTCGCGCAGGTCAAATTCATGAATAGCGACGACGCTAGTGCCTAGGTGCCTTTGTTTTAGCGTCTTGAAGTCCGCATCAAACGCAACATAGTCTGCGCGACGAAACAGGACGCCCGATAGTCCGAAAGCTATTGTAAACGGCGGGTTCCGACCCGCGGCGATGGCCGCGTCACAAAGGACTAGATCGGCGGGATCAAAGTAATTGCCTGTTCCTGTTTCATCGAGGAAGAGAATAGCATCGGTGTCTTGGGGGAACGCGGAGCCTAGGACCGGGCTCACTTTCGAGTGAGTTTACGCTTGCGTTTCAACGTCTTGCCCTTCGGCTTCGCGATCCGGTCCTTCGGAACGGCGATCAGGCCGCGCACTACGTCCTTGAGTTCGTCCAGCGGGATCAGCGGTTCGAGAGGCTTCTTCTTCATTCGCTGGCATTATATCAGAATGTCCCTGCTAACGCGTGAAGTCCGATGCCCTTAGTTCCGGCAAAATGCCGCGATTGTGGCTTAGTGTTTGAGGCTGCCGGTGGAATATCCATCGAAAACGCCACTAACTTTACGATTCGCGGAAGCACGTTTAGGCCGTGCCCACGCTGCGGCGGAACAGCGGATTTTCTCGAAGGCACGTTTGACGTTGGGCGCGAGTTCTTCAAGGTTATCCAGGCTCCGGAGAGCAGCATCGAAATGCTCAGAGATCTGCGCCTGCTCTTGATTGAAAGCAAGGATGCTGAGGAACCACCCGAGGCGACCGTTCGTAAAGTTGAAGCGGTATCTCCGGGATTCGCACAAACGCTGCGTGGGGTCGTAAATGACCCCGACCGATTTACGAAGGTCCTCGTCGCCCTAATCGCCTTGCTCACGTCCATAGTGGAAAGCGGGCATATCGATATCTCGGTCAGCGCGTTCAATACGTTCGTGACCAATATCGCGCCCATATCAGCGCACGACCAGCGTAATGATTCGGGCGAACGCGAGGGCCGCAAGGACCCCAACTCCTCCGAGGACCGCCCCAAGCAATAGGCTGAGGCCATCGAAGGGAGCCCGCCACCTCGGCTGCTGCCGCCCTGTCATAGGGCAGGGTAGCCCAGAAGGGTCACTTTAGTCAAGTATGTCATACCCGCTCGAACACTTTCGAATAGTGTAGCGCAAGCTGATGTTCCCCGGGGAACATTTAGCCGCAAAGAGGCCGCTTTTCCGGGATCCCCGCCCGGCGCGGGTATCGATCCGGCGTTGGGGAGACCTTCCGGACGAGAACCAGACGCCGCTTATCCTCCAGCGCTACTTCGGCGTCGACGGCGCAACCCAGGATCAGCGCGGCACTCTCGAGCGCCATCCTCTCGCTGGTTTCCATGGCTCCGCGCTGGAGAATTGCGATTCCGTTGACCCCCAGCAGCGGGGCCGAAAGCTCCAGAGCCGTAGCGATTGAGGCGACTGCCCTGGCGGTGGCGCTCGCAAACTGTTCGCGGAATTCGGGCTTGCGGCCGGCGTCTTCGGCGCGAGCGTTGATTACACGTGCGTCGACATGAAGTGCGGCGAGAGCGTCCGTTAAGAAGTCGGCTTTTTTGGTGGTAGCCTCCACGAGCACCGGCTGGATTCCCGCGACGATCGCTGCCGGAATTCCGGGGAGGCCGGCCCCGCTGCCGACGTCGACATACGGTGGCCGAAGGTAAGGAACCACCGTCAGGCTATCGAGGATGTGCGGCACGAACTCCTCAACGCTGCGGGCGCCGGTGAGATTGAATTTCCGGTTTGCTTCAAGGACCAGCGCAGCGTACTGCGCGAGACGCGCGAGGTGCTGCGTCTGGACGCCGCCAGCTGCAAGCAAAGCCTTCGCGCGTTCCTCTTCCGCGCTCACGCGGGCGCGAGTTCGGCGCCCTTGGCGTAGAGGCTGAGGATTGCTATGTCGGCTGGCGTGACCCCGGGGATCCGCGCAGCCGCGCCGAGCGTGGCCGGACGTCGAGCTCCGAGCTTTTCCCGGGCTTCGCGCGATAGCGCAACGACCCGGCCATAGTCGATGCCGGCCGGCATGATCGCGCTTTCAGTGCGAGCGGTTTTCTCGATTGCGATTTCCTGGCGGCGAATGTAACCTTCGCACTTTACTTCGATGGCAAGTCGCTCGCCGGTGACCGGGTCAACTTCCGGCAACAGCGGGGCTACGTCCGCGAATTCGACCGCCGGACGCCGCAGAAGATCTGAAACCGTCAGTCCCCCCGCGAGCGGCAGTCCTCGAATCTGCCAAACGCCGATGCGCGTGGAGTCAGCTGAGCTGCGCGCGCGCTCCAAAGACCGGCGCCGTTCTTCAAAGCGCCCCCAGGCCGCGTCCTCTACTAATCCGAGCTCGCGCCCAATCGGCGTGAGCCGCGTGTCCGCGTTATCGTGGCGCAGCACGATGCGATGCTCCGCGCGCGAGGTCAGCATGCGATATGGCTCGTCGACGCCCTTGCTCACGAGATCATCGACCAGCACGCCTATATATGCCTCGCTGCGAGCCAACCGCAAAGGATCGCGTCCCTGCGCGGCGCGAGCGGCGTTGATTCCCGCGATCAACCCTTGCGCGGCGGCCTCTTCGTAGCCCGAGGTGCCGTTGAGCTGTCCGCAGTGGTAGAGCCCGCGGACGCGCCGCGTTTCCAAGGTGTCGTACAGTTCGGTCGGCGGAACCATGTCGTATTCGACCGCGTAACCCGCGCGCAACATCTCGCAGTGCTCCAACCCCGGCAGCGTGCGCAGCATCGCAAGTTGCACGTCGGCGGGAAGCGAGGTTGAAAAACCGCCGACGTACCATGTCGGCTCGTTCCACCCTTCGGGTTCGATGAAAACTTGGTGCGTCGGATTGTGCGCGAACTTTATAACTTTGTCTTCAATCGAAGGACAGTAACGCGGACCGATGCCTTTGATGAGATCGAGGCCGTACAGCGGCGAGCGGTGCAGGTTGTCGCGAACGAGTTGATGCGTGCGTTCGTTCGTTTCGGTTATGTAGCACGGTAATTGCAGGCCGGCGAAACGCGGCTCACTGTTGTAAGAAAACATCAGCGGAATCGCGCTTGCGGGCTGCACTTTCATCGCGTCGATATCGACGCTGGTGCGATCGATGCGCGGCGGCGTGCCGGTTTTCAAGCGCTGCGTCGGAAAGCCGAGCTCGCGCAGGGAGTGCGCTAGACCGATCGCCGGCGCCTCACCGAGGCGGCCTTCGGCTTGCACGACGTCGCCGCGAAAGGACTTGCCGCCCAGAAACGTTCCCGTTGCGAGCACGACACGGCGCGCATAATAGTGCAATCCGTCCGCGCATGCAACGCCGCTAATCTCACCGTCGCTTGCGATTAATGACTCGACCATCGCGCGTTCGATGCGCAGGTTCGGCTGCGCGCGCAACGTTTCGATGGCCAAACGCGCGTACGCGGGTTTATCGGCTTGCGCGCGCAACGCGCGCACCGCGGGGCCCTTCGATTCGTTCAAGAAACGCGAATGCACCGAGCATTTGTCGATGATGCGCGCCATCTCGCCGCCGAGCGCGTCGATCTCGCGCACGAGCTGACCTTTCGCACTGCCGCCGATCGACGGATTGCACGGAAGAGTGCAGATCCGGTCGGGATCGCCGGTGAGCAGCAGCGTGGAAACGCCCAGGCGCGCCGAAGCGAGCGCGGCTTCCAGGCCCGCATGACCGCCGCCGACAACGATGACGCCGGCGTCGTCCGTCAGCGCGTTACGCCGTCCGCCCTGCGAGGCCGCGTAACCGTAAGGAAAGGCCAATCAGGAAGCCGCCAAAGAGGACCGCGTAGATGCCGATGATCCACACGACGGCAAGCGCTCCGCTCAGCGGGCGAAGGATGAGGATGACGCCGAACGCGATCGATGCCAGTCCGGCGAGTACCCACCACAGCTCTCCGGGCAGGTGGCGGCGCAGTTCGAATGCGGCAACCAGCTCGAGGATGCCCGTGACGACAGCCCATGCGGCGATGAGATAGAGCAGAGCGAACGCGGTTATCTGCCAGAAGAAGAATGTGATCGCGGCGACCAGGATCCCGAAGATGCCGACGAAGAGCAGGTGCGCCCATCGATTGTGCGCCTCGGCGGCGCGCACGGCGGCAATCAGCGCAAAGACACCATCGACCAAAGCGTAGGCTCCAAAGAGTATGACCAGCGCGAATAGCGCGATTCCCGGCAGAGCGAGCACCAAAACTCCGAAGAGCACAGAGGCAACGCCGCGGATCGTGAGGGCCCACCAGTTGCGTGAAAGTACGTCAAGCATAGGACCCGGGCGTTCGCCGCCCCGACCCTATTTCCCGATGCAGAAGCGCGCGAAGATCTGCGCTAGCAACTCCTCGCTGGCGGCATCGCCCGAAAGATGCCCAAGCGCCGCGAAGGCGCGCTGAAGTTCGCCCGCGATGAGGTCAGGCGGATCGCCTTGCGCGAGCGTGTCGTCCGCGCGATCGAGCGCTTCGAGCGCCTCCGCGACCGCGTCGAGCTCGAAGAGTGTCGCCAAGTGGGGCCGCTCCAGGTTCGGGAGCTCGCCGCCCCACCCAATCCTTGCAATGGCACCCCGCAGCGCTTCGAGCGATGAATGTTCGTAGACAGAACCGACGACGTCCGCGCGGCCATCGAGCTCGCGCGCCCCGGCGTTGCCGAGGTCGGCCTTATTGCAGAAGACGACGCGCGGGCGCTCTGCCGTTTGCGCCAGGATGGTTCGCGCCTCCGAGCCGAGTCGCTGCGATCCGTCGAGCACGACGAGCGCGACTTGCGCTTCAGCAAGCGCGCGGCGCGTCCGTTCCATGCCCGCAGTCTCCAAACGACCGGCGTGTTCGCGGATGCCGGCTGTGTCGATCAGGCGCACTTGCACTCCGGCAACGGCGATCGATTCCTCGATCGTGTCGCGCGTCGTGCCCGGAATCTCCGAAACCAAAGCGCGATCCTCACCCAGCAGCGCGTTGAGCAGCGAAGACTTGCCGGCGTTGGGCGGACCGACAATCGCGATGCCGACGCCCTCGCGGATCAATCGCCCGGCTTCACCCTCCCGCTGCAGCCGTCGCAACTCCCCGCCGATCTCCGCGAGCGCAGCTTTCAGATTCGCAGGATCCGGATCCGCAACTTCATCCGGAAAATCGATCGCCGCTGCCAGTTCCTCCAATATCGCCGAAACCCGCGCCCGCAGCTCGCGCACTTCGCGCGCAACGCCGCCGCCGAGATTGGCCGCGGCCGCACGCGCAGCGGAACGCGATTCGGCCGCGATGAGATCCGCAACAGCCGCCACTTCTTGCACGTCCATCTTACCGTTGAGCAACGCGCGCCGGCTGAATTCGCCCGCATTGGCGTAGCGCGCGCCGCACGCCAGCAATGCGCGCACGACCTCGCGCGCTACGATCGGCGATCCGTGAATCTGCAGCTCGAGCGTATCTTCGCCGGTGTAGCTGTGCGGCGCGATCGCCAAGATCGCGACGCCGCGATCGATGGTGGCGCCGCGTTCGTCGACAACAGCGCCATATGTTGCAATGCGCGGCTGCAGTTCGCCGCGCGCATGAAAAAGGCGCGCTGCCAAGGCGCGCGCCTGCGGACCGCTCACGCGCACGATCGCGATCGCGCCTACTCCCGGCGGCGTCGCAATCGCACAAATCGTGTCTTCGTTCAATAAAAAGCTACTTGGGAAAAATGACTACCCGGCGTTCGGGTTCGACGCCTTCGGACTCGGTGCGCACGAACGTGTTCTCCGCCAGCGCGATGTGCACGATCTTCCGCTCGGACGGAAGCATGGGTTCGAGCTTTTGCGGCGTCTTCTCGCGGATGCAGCGCTCGAGCGTGATCAGCGCAAGGTTCTTCAGTTGATCGGCGCGGCGTGCGCGATAGCCCTCGGCATCGATCGTGTAGTATTTGCGGTCCGTTTTCACGCCGGCGTTGAGGATATTGTTGAAGACGAGATTCAGCGCTTCGAGCGTGTTGCCGTGACGGCCGATCAGCATCGCGAGATCCGGCCCGGTCACTTCGAAGTACTCGCCTTCGGGCCGGGAGAGATACTGGAGCTCGGCGTGAGGCACGCCCATCTTTCCTAAGATCTCTTCAAGCAAATCGCGAGCCGGCTTGGCCGCTTCGGGCATCTCCGCTTTGACGCGCTTGCGCCCAACCGGCGGGGAGCTGCGGCGCATGCCGTTCGAAGGGGGACGGCCCCCGGCGCTTGAGCGCCGGACGCGCGAACCGCTGCGTCCGGGGATCTCCCGATCGCGAATCTCGGCGGGCTGCTGCTCCTCGGGCTCGATGTCGTCTTCGAACATAGTTACCTTCTTGCGCCTCTCTTTTTCTTTTTGTTTCTGCGTGAGCCGCGCTGCTGCTGCCCGACTTCTCCGTTCGGATTCGCCAGAGCTTTCGTCTGCGCATCCGGCGTCAGCTCGGTAATCGCATGGAAGTCGTCCAAAGCCGAGAGCGGCTGATGATACTTGCCCAGCAGATAAAATTGCTGGCCCATCGTGAACATGTTGTAGGAGAACCAATACAGGACCATCGCAGACGGCCAGGTATACCGCAATCCTAAAAAGCCGAGCATCAGCGGCGAAAAGATCGCCATCAGTTTTTGCGTCTGCGCTTGTTGCGGGTCCGTCGACGGCATCGTCGCGTAACGCGAATAGAAGTACATCGAGATCGCGTAGAGCAGCAGCAAGATGATATCGGCTGCCGCCAAATTCGGGGCCAGCACGTAGGCTTTCCAGAGCAGCGGCGCGACGTGTTGCGTGAACGGCGCCCCGATCCAGAGCCAATGCTCGTTCTTGTAGAGATCTTTGTGCGCCCATACGGCGTAATAGACGCTGATAATGATCGGATACTGGACCAGCATCGGCCAGCAACCCGCGAGCGGATTGGCGCCATGCTTTTTGTATAGCTCCATCGTTTCTTTTTGGTAGCGCTGCGGATCGCTCTTCCCAAATTTGGCTTGCATCGCTTTGAGTTGCGGAGCGAGCTTCTGCATCTTGATCATCGCCATGAACTGCTTGGTATTGAGCGGCCACGAGATCAATTTGAAGCCGAGCGCGAAGATGACCAAACTCCAGCCGCGGCTGTGGACGACCGAGTTGATCGCGTTGAGGATCGCTGTGATGCCGTTGACGATCGGATCGAGCCACGACGCGGCTAGGATAAAATGCAAGGGTTACCTTTCAGCCGGGACTGGATCGACGCCGCCCGGATGCCACGGATGACAGCGCGCGAGCCGTTTTGCCGAGAGCATGCTTCCGCGCAAGACGCCGTGTTTCGCGAGCGCCTGCGCGGCGTACTCCGAACAACTTGGATAAAAGCGACAGGCCGGCGGAAGAAACGGCGAGACGATGCGCTTGTATGCGCGCAGCGCCACTACCAAGAGCGCGCGCATCATGCGAATGCCCCCGCCAGCTCGGCGTGGAGATCGCGATAGGAGGCCGCAGCCGTCGACGGTCGAGCCACGACCAGCAGACGCAGCTGCGGATCGGCCGGTATCAGCTCGTGCACGCAAGCCGCGATGCGGCGCCTCACTGTATTTCGGATGACCGCTTTCCCGACCGCGGTCGAAACGGTAATGCCCACCAAGGGCCGTTCGCCTTGCGGCGCGCCCTGACTGCGATAGATGGTGAGGTTCGGGGTGGCCGTTCGCCGGCCGCGCTGCCGCAAGCGGGCAAATTCCGCGCGGCGCCGCAGGCTGGCAAAGCGTCGCATCAGACGCTCAGGCGCTTGCGGCCCTTCCTCCGGCGGGCAGCGATGACGCGCCGGCCGTTCTTCGTGGACATCCGCTCGCGGAAGCCGTGAACGCGCTTGCGCCGGCGGTTATGCGGTTGGTAGGTCCGCTTCATCTCTTGGATCTACTCCTGGGAGCGTGCCGCGGATGCACCCGGCGGCACAGCCACTTAGTATAGGACCAGCAAGCTCGCAGCGTCAAGCAAAGTTTGCGAAATGGCCGCTCTCCACACGTGTGGAGAACGCTGTGGAAAGCAGCACTCGGACGCTTGCCAAACTTGCCCCCAAAACGCCCATACCACGGGACTTTTCACGCCTACCAAGAGCTCACTTGGAGCGGTGGATGATGCGCGTTTTGAGCCGCAAAATCGAGGGTTCTGCACCTGTGGATAAGTGGATAAGAATCTCTTATTTTACCGCAGGATACGCCCCCGATAGCGCCAACCTGTGCGCCTCCAAGAAGGGACTGCGTCAACCGACTTTTGTCGGTGATGAGGTTCTGAACTAGACGAAGACGGGACGGATACAGGATGGCGCTTGCGGTTGGAACCTCAGATATTTCGATTGAACTCTGGCAATCCGCACTCACAGCGCTAGAACGAAGATTCTCCAAACCGATCTACGAGATGTGGATCAAACCGTTGCGGCTGGTTTCCTTGAATGGAAACGAGCTGCTGCTGGCCGTCCAGAACAACTTCGCCCGCGACTGGGTGGAAAATCGCTTGAAGACCCAGATCGTGGAAGTTCTGGCCGAGATCTTCGGAACCGGCTTCGAGCTGCAGTTCGTCGTGGTCGAGCAGCCCGGCGAAACGCCCGCCCCGGAAGGCGGAGCCGCCGTCCAGACGGGGCCCGCGCGCCTGCAAACCGAGTTCCGGCCCGGCAACCTGAACTCGCGCTACACGTTCGAAGAGTTCGTGATCGGCAATTCCAACCGGTTCGCGCACGCCGCCGCCCAAGCGGTAGCCGCCGCACCGGCACGAGCTTACAATCCGCTCTTCCTGTACGGCGGGGTGGGATTAGGCAAGACGCATCTGATGCACGCAATCGGTCATCGCGTCTTGCAAGACATCCCCGACGCCAACGTCGTATATGTTTCGAGCGAAAAATTCACCAACGAATTCATCATCGCAGTGCAAAACAACAAGACGCTCGAGTTTCGCAACAAGTACCGTTTGGTCGACGTCTTGCTGATCGACGACATTCAGTTCCTCGAAGGCAAGGAAGGAACGCAAGAAGAGTTCTTTCACACGTTCAACGCGCTGCACGAATCGGGCCGGCAACTCGTTATCTCGAGCGATCGGCCGCCCAAAGAGATTCAAACGCTTGAAAACCGCCTGCGATCGCGATTCGAATGGGGACTGCTCACCGACATCCAACCGCCGGACTTGGAGACGCGCGAAGCGATTCTGCGCAAGAAAGCGGAGTCGGAGAAGATCCCGGTACCCGACGAAGTGACATCGTACATTGCGAAGGTCATTCCGTCCAACATCCGCGAGCTGGAGGGCGCGCTGATTCGCGTGGTCGCCTTCTCATCGCTGACCAAATCAACGATTACCGTTGATCTCGCCGCCGAAGTATTGAAGAACGCCGTCGCGCAAATGCCGCTGCGGCGCGTAACGATCGACACCATAAAAGACAAGATCGCCAAAGCGCACGGGCTGACGATTAAGGAGATGGACAACCACCGGCGCGATCAACGCGTGGCCGGGCCCCGCCAGATCGCAATGTTCGTCTGCACGGAGTTGACCGATTGTTCCCTGCCGCACATCGCGCGCGAATTCAACAAGAAAGATCACACGACCGTGATGTACGCGCGGGACAAGGTTAAAGACCAAATGCAACGCGACGAAGCCTACCGTAACAAAATTCGCTCGCTCGTCGCGCTCTGCCAAACCGACTAGCATTTCACCATCTCATACACGCTTGGATGCACAGGGCGGATTTGAACGGGTGGATAACTGCTCGGGGGCAGCGACCGGTGCAGATGTGTAAGAACCTCCCCGAGGTCTTGCACAGGTTATGCGGGACACAAACCCGCATTGTAACAAGCAAATCGGCGGTTCTTCGCAGAATGCACCGCCTTATTACTAGTACTATTAGATCTTTTTATTAAAAAGAGTGACCCGGAGCCAACAATGAGTGTGGAATGAAGTTCACCTGTAACACCAAAGACATCTCGGGCGCCGTCGGCGCAGCCAGCAAGGTCGTCAACACACATACGACCGTTCCGATCCTGTCGAACGTGCTGCTTAGCGCAGATAACGGCAAGATTTCCGTGCGCGCGACCGACCTCGAGGTCACGCTTGAGCACGCTTTCCCGGCGGAGATCAGCGAATCGGGAAGCGTTACGATTCCGGCAAAGCTCTTCAGCAGCTATTTAGGCAACTTACAGGCCGGCCTCATCGAACTCACCGGGACTCCCACTCGGGCGAGCGTTAAGTACGAGCGCAGTAGTTACGATTTTCACGCGTTGCCGGCGGAAGAGTATCCGCCGCTGCCCAGCGCACAACGCGGCCAGAAATTCCGGATCTTGGCCAAACGTTTTCGCGATGGCGTGAACGCAACGATCTTCGCGGCTTCGAGTGAGGAGGCACGAGGCGCGGTGTTGATGGGCACGCTGCTGGAAGTCGAG
>CAAGKR010258559.1_pt1 | contig 14107 bp, 8 predicted proteins | sample 2556971 | NCBI WGS metagenome assembly CAAGKR01 (sample SAMEA5207829, study PRJEB30636) | soil metagenome | biome: forest; feature: boreal; material: soil | place: USA | collected 2011-09 | depth 1 m | reverse complement strand
CTGCTGGCGGAAAAGCTGGGCGTTGCAAACGTTATTGATTTTTCCGGATGCCCGGGCGATTCCGACAACGCCAGGTTCCCCAGTTGGTCGCCCACGCCGTGGCCTCCTGACTTCGGAGAGCTTTTGAAGTGGCAGTGGGAAAAGAAAGTGATTCCCTACTGGAAAAAGCGCGCCAAGTTTTCCGAGGATCATGGCGTGCGGGTGGCCATTGAGATGCACCCCGGCTTCGCCGTCTATAACCCGGAAACCATGCTCAAACTACGCGCCGCGGCCGGCCCCGCGATCGGGTGCAACTTCGATCCCAGCCACATGTTCTGGCAGGGCATCGATCCCTGCGCCGCCATCCGAGCGCTGGGCGAGGCGGTTTTTCACGTCCACGCCAAGGACACGCGGATGTACGCCGTGAATTACAAAGTGAACGGCGTGCTTGATACGAAACCTTATAGCGATGAGAAAAATCGCGCTTTCCTCTTCCGCACCTGTGGTTACGGTCACGATTCAGATTTCTGGTGCGACATGATTTCCACTCTGGAGATGGTGGGCTATGACGACGTGCTCTCCATCGAACACGAGGACAGTTTGATGTCCACCGAAGAAGGTCTGAGCAAGGCGGCGGCTTTCCTGGGGCAAATCGTGATTAAGGAAAAGCTGAAAGAGATGTGGTGGGCCTGAGCGCGAAGCGCTCAGGTGTCCGTTGTCAGTTGTCAGTAATCAGTCGTCCCTAAAGTACGGTTTGTATACAAGCGCACGACTAACAACCATTCGCGGGCAACTGACGACTGACAACGGACCACGGACAGTGAATTTGCGGAACATGGAGATTGAAAAATGGCAGAGGTTAACATCGCACTGCTCGGCTACAAATTCATGGGCAAGGCGCATTCGAACGCCTACCGCCAGGTAAGCCACTTCTTTCCGGGTAAACTCACGCCGCGGATGAAAGTTATTTGCGGGCGCGACCGCGCCGGGGCGGAAGCGGCGGCAAAGCAATTCGGCTGGGAAGAAGTCGAGACGGACTGGCGCAAGGTGGTGGAGCGGAAAGACATTGACGTGATCGATATTTCGACTCCGGGAAATCTGCACCACGAGATGGGCATCGCCGCGGCGCAAGCCGGCAAGCACATCATCTGCGAAAAACCCCTGGCCAACACGCTTGCGGAAGCAAAGGACATGCTCCGCGCTGTGGAAAAAGCCGGCGTGAAACACATGATCATGCACAACTACCGGAAAATTCCGGCCGTCGCCTTCGCCAAGAAATTGATCGAGAGCGGAAAAATCGGCGACATGTATCATTACCACGGCGCGTATTTACAGGATTGGATCATGGACCCGAATTTTCCTCTAGTGTGGCGGTTGGAGAAAAAATTTGCGGGCAGCGGAGCGCTCGGCGATATCGGCGCCCACGCCGTCGACTTGGCGCACTATTTAAATAGCGACATCCAAGCCGTCACCAGTCATGTGACGACTTTCATCAAAGAGCGGCCGCTGGTGGGCGTGGGAGCGGGGTCGTGGGGCGCGAAAGGCACCAAACGCAAAGGTCGCGTCACCGTGGATGATGACGCGAATTTCCTGGCGCGCTTTAAGAACGGAAGCGTTGGAGTTTTCGAATCGTCACGATTCTGCGGTGGCCGCAGAAACTACAACACGTTTCAGGTTTACGGCAGCAAGGGCAGCCTGGCGTTCAATCTCGAGCGGATGAACGAACTGGAATTTTACGACCGGACGGAAGCCGCCCCGGACCAGGGCTTCAAAACAATTCTGGTGACCGAGGGCGCACACCCTTACGTCGGCAACTGGTGGCCGCCCGGACACATCATCGGGTACGAGCACACCTTCGTCCATGCGATTCATGATTTTCTGACGTGCCTGGAAAAGGATAAGATGCCGTCACCCAATTTCCGCGACGGCGTAAAAAACCAGGCGGTGCTGCACGCCGTTGAGCACTCGGCGAAGTCTGGCCGGTGGGAGAAGGTGAAGTAGTCTGTAGATAGTAGAAAGCAGACGGGGCCCTCCGGCCCTTACACCTCCTATCTACCGTCTACCGTTTACTGTCTACTATGTCTTACATGATGGGCATCGACGTTGGCACCACGGGGACGCGCGCCGTGATCGTTCGCCCGGACGGGCATGTAATAGCCGCCGCTCTGGCGGACCATCAGCCCATGCGCATGGCGCAGCATGGCTGGGCGGAGCAGGACCCGGATGATTGGTGGCAAGCGGCGCTGCTCGCTGTACGCGGCGCATTGGACAAGGCTCAGCTTAAAGGGTCGGACATTGCCGCGGTCGGTCTTTCCGGACAGATGCACGGCGTGGTGCTGTTGGACAATACTCACGCCGTCCTTCGCCCTTCGCTCATCTGGTGCGACCAGCGCAGCCAGGCACAGTGCGATTGGATAACCGCCAAGGTTGGCTCCGACCAATTAATTCAACTGGTATCGAACCCCGCGCTCACTGGTTTTTCCGCTCCAAAAATTCTCTGGGTGCGCGACCACGAACCGAAAACTTACGAGCGCGCCGCGCATTTCCTTCTGCCCAAAGATTTCGTGCGCTTCCGCATGACGGGTGAATTCGCCACCGATGTTTCCGATGCGTCCGGGACTTTGCTCTTTGACGTCAGTCACCGTCGATGGTCAAACGAAATGTTGTCCGCGCTCGAAATCGATTCCAAAATCTTGCCGCGCGCTTACGAGTCACCCGAATTTACAGGCGAGATTTCACGCGAGACCGCGCTGGTGACAGGGCTTGCGGCCGGCACTCCTGTGGTGGCGGGCGCGGGCGACCAGGCAGCGAGCGCCGTGGGTAACGGGATCGTGCTGCGCGGGCTGACCTCGGCCACGCTGGGAACTTCGGGCGTGATTTTTGCTTACACGGACGCGCCGAAGCTCGACCCGCGCGGGCGCATCCATACTTTCTGCCACGCCGTGCCCGGGAAGTGGCACGTGATGGGCGTCACGCAAGGGGCAGGACTTTCACTGCGCTGGTTTCGCGATTTATTTGGGACCGCGGAAGCGTGGTACGCCGGACAGACGGGAGTGGACGTTTATGATCTCATTATCAAGCAAGCCGAGCGCATTCCGCCGGGAAGCGAGGGCTTAATTTTCCTTCCTTATCTGATGGGTGAGCGCACACCGCACCTTGACGCCCGGGCGCGCGGCATGTGGTTTGGCCTGACGGCAGCCCACACACGCGGACATTTAATTCGCTCCATTCTTGAGGGCGTGGCTTTTAGTCTGCGAGACTCACTCGAGATTTTTAAGGAACTGAAAATTCCGGTGGAAGAAATCCGCGCCTCGGGCGGAGGCTCGCGCAGTTTTCTGTGGCGCGAAATTCAGGCCGATATTTATGGCAAGGAAGTCGTAACGCTGCGGGAGTCGGAAGGCTCGGCGTATGGCGCGGCGCTGCTGGCGGGCGTGGGCGCCAGGATTTATTCTTCGGTGGAGGAATCGGCGCGACAGGCGATCCAGGTGCGCGAGCGCATGGCGCCGAAGAAGCGTCAGGTCGAAATCTACGACCGCCAGTACGAAGTGTATCGAAGTCTCTATCCCACTGTGCGTGATATGACTCACCAGCTCTCATCCATCAGCGCGGACGTACACGTGCGAGGGCGAGAGGCGAACTAATGACTTTTGAATACCAGTGGCGCTCGATGGGCGCACTGACCGGCGCGATCGCAGATCGCGCTAGTGAACCGTAGACGAAAAGGGCTGATGTCAATCCATAAATCAGCAATCGCTTCACTCGTCGTTCTCCTCAGCACTTCCATTGGAGGATTGGCCGCGGGCAATTACAGCGTCACGAAACACGTTGTTGAAGGTCACACCACCTATCACCTGCTTGATTCGGGCCGCAAGATGGATTTCGGCGTCGTGCCAGACATCGGCAACTTCGCCTACGAATTCAAAGTGAACGGGAAGGATGTGCTAATTCCTTCTCCATCGTTTAAAACTTACCTCGATAATCATAAGTTCTGCTGCGGGATTCCCTTCCTCGAGCCGTGGGCCAACCGCATTGACCACGATTACTTCTATTTCCAGAACAAGAAATATCTGCTCAACCCGGACATGGGCAACCTGAGGCGCGACCAATTCCAGCAAGTGATCCACGGACTGCTGGTATACGATACTCGATGGGAAGTGGCAAAGACTGGCGCCTCAGACGCGGACGGCGCATTCATCACATCCCGCCTGGAGTTTTACAAGTATCCTGATTTGATGGCCCAGTTCCCCTTTGCCCACACGATTGAGATGACCTACCGGTTGAAAGACGGCAAACTGGAAAACAGCACGGCGATCAAAAACGTCAGCCTTGCAGCGATGCCAATTCACATCGCCTACCATCCCTACTTCCATCCGGACGGCGACCGCGAGACGTGGACGGTTTCGAATGGAGCGCAGAATTACTGGGTGCTGAACGATCGCCTGACGCCGACGGGCGAGAAGCGGCCCGCAGAAGAACTGATGCCTAACAGGGAGGATTACCTCGTTGGCAAAAAACCTCTCGACAACCTTTTCTCCGACCTCGAACGCGGAGCGGACGGCCTGGGCCACGTTTGGGTGAAAGGCATGACGGAGAAAATCGAAATGTTGTATAGCAAGGAGTACGACTTCGCGGTGATTTACGCGCCGCTGCTGCCCAGCCCGCCGCTCATCTGTATTGAGCCGCAGACCGGACCAACCAACGCTTTCAACCTGAACCACGATGGCAAATTCCCGGGCCTCGTTGCTCTCGAGCCGGGCAAGACTTTCACCGCCAGGTTTTGGATTGTCCCAACAGATTTTTAGATTTTGGATTTTCAATAGGCATTTTGTTTCTAGTCTGAATCGTATCGCAATTCATTCACGGGCTGGAGGCTGGTTAATGAATACAACTTTTCAGCGCGAATTATCCGGACGAATCGCTCTCGAAATTACCGAATTCAAAATTACAACATACAAATCCAAAGCTCTTTTTGTTTCACTTTGTTTACTCTTTTTCACGAGGCTCACCATGGCGGCTCCGACAACTTCCTATCAAGCCAAACTCGAAAAGACCACTTACAAAGGCTGGAATGTTTATCGGCTTTCGAACGGCATCATCAATCTGATTGTCGCACCGGACATCGGCGGCCGCGCCATCCAACTCCAGCTCGGCGACCAGGAATTCTTTTTCAACAATCCGGCCTTTGCCGGAAAAGTTCTTCCGCCCGGGCAGAACAATGTAAAAGCAGGATGGGCCAACTACGGTGGGGATAAGGTCTGGCCGGCGCCCGAAGGCTGGATGAACGACAATGAGTGGCCCAGCATTCCCTATTACATCCTCGATGGGAGCAAGTTTAAATCTGAGGTAGTCATCGAAACACCTTCTGAGGTCGCGGTGCGCGTCACCAGCCCGCCCGACCCGCGCACCGGCGTCCAGTTTGTGCGAACGTATCACGTTTACGCCGGAACCACGCGCATCAAAGTGGACCAGATGATGCGCAACATCAGCCGCCGCCAGATTCGATGGGGCATCTGGCATTTGGTGCAGCACGATGCGGCGGACACGCACGATCCCTCCAAACCCAACCCCGAGCTTTACATGTACGTGCCGCTGAACCCGCACAGCATGTTTCCCACCGGATATTACAACCCTTATGGGGACGCGCGACACCCGAGTTACGAACTGCAACACGGCGGAAATATGCTGCGCATTCATTACCTGTATCGCGTGGGGAAAATGGCGGCGGATTCCAACCGAGGATGGTATGCGGTGGTGAACGGCCAGAAAAATATCTGCTTTGTCGAAAACTTTAAATATTTTCCCGGCATGGAATATCCGGATAACGCATCCATCGAAGCCTGGAACGACGGCCCCGGGACGATTTCTCGCGTGGCGTGGGACCAGACATTGGCGGACGATCCCAAACAAACTCCCTACTTCCTGGAGTCGGAAGTCTTGAGTCCGTTCGCCACGCTCGATCCCGGCGAAGAGTACTCATTCATCGTACATTGGTCGCCGACGCGCGCGCCGAATCCCATTCGTAACACGAGTTGGGCCGGCGCCATCAGCGAATCGCTTACCGCCAAAGTTGAGGGCGGACAAGTCCAACTGAAGGGCGTCTTCGGCGTGTTTACTCCAGGGACCATCGGAGCGGTGTTTTATAACAATATGGGAGAAGAGTTGAGCCACGAAATTTTGCAGGCAGTGGACCCGCGAGAGGTCGTCAGAATCGATAAATCAGTTCCGTTACCGGCCGGAGCATTTCGAGTCAGCGTGGTGGTGCGCGACGCGGATGGAGAGAATCGCGGTTTCCTGGGGAATGTGGTTTTGAATAAGTGAAAATTCCCCGCGACCACCCTCCCAATTGGGAGCAGCATCGAACTCAGCGAGGCAGACCTCTTCTGCGGCTTTACTCTCGGCGCAACTTAATGTATTTTATCGTTCTCGCGAAGCCTTTGCTCGCGGTTGCTGCGGCAGCGCTCTTGCCCGCCTGAGTGATACGCAGTATCAATGAACGGCTCTTCAGGCTCAGGTATCGAGTTAGCATACAATGATTCCGGCGCAGTCGGTAAGGGCCTGCGCTTCGAACAGTGAATAAGTTGATTTTTAATTCTCATGATCGCGTCAGGAGGGACAAAATATGGCCAAGGTCAAACAGATCACAGCTTGGGCCGACAGCATGCCCGGAGTTATCGGGCGAATCGCCAAAGGTTTGGCGGACGCCAAGATAAACGTCACGGCGTTTACGGCTTACGGGACGGGAGGTGAAAGCCCCATCCGCATGCACGTGAGCAATCCCGCTAAAGCCAAAAAAATTCTTCAAGATCTTGGCTTTCGCGTTACTGAAGAGGAGGTCCTGCGAGTCACCGTGCCGGAGAAGCCTGGCATGTTGGCGGAGATCGGCATCCGCCTGGGCAAAGCTCACATCAACGCGGATTACGCGTACGCCACGGTGGCCAAGGGAGGCAAGAAAGTAGACGTGGTGATAGGTGTTTCCGACCTGGCTGGCGCCACCAAGGCATTGCGCGGTCTCTAAACATCCATGTCCGTTGCGGCGCGGCGCCGCTCCGGTGGCGCGGCCGTCCTGGCCGCATGTGGGCTAGAAGCCCGCGCTACTATGAACTGGGCCTAGGCGAAAGGATAACGGTTCAACTCCAGCGCTCGATTGGCGACACGCCGCTTGAGCTCGATGGAGTCAGGCGGCGTGCGGCGCAGGAATCGTCTGAGGAGGGCCAACTGGGCGCGGAGTGTGTCGCCCTCCGCGATTCGCGCCAGGCCTCGCCTTGCTTCTTGTTCCATCCTGTCCGCGGCCTCATGGATGTAGCAGCGCGTGGCATCGCACTCTGTCGCACAAGACTCGGGCATGCTTTTGCCCAGCTTTTTCTGGGTCCGCAGCAGAGCGCTTTCCATAGCGTAGACTTCCATCACCAGGTTGCTCAAAACGCCGATCACTTCCTGCTCGTCGGCCAGCGCCTGCATGTATTTCTGCACCGCGCTCCCCGCGACCAGGAGGGCCACTTTCTTCGCGCCCTCAACGAGCCCAGCCTCTTCCGCGAGCGGCCTGTCATCTTCCGATTCTTCCGGAGGCGACATGTTCAGGACATCGTCCAATAATTTTTGGGCCGCGGGAATTAATCCCAATTCGCCTTTAATCGACCGCTTCATCAACATATCAGTAATCAGCAAGCGATTGATTTCGTTCGTGCCTTCGAAGATCCGGTTCACGCGCTGGTCGCGGTAGCCGCGTTCCACTTCGTAATCGCTCGAAAAGCCGTAGCCACCGAAAATCTGGACGGTCTCATCCGCGACGAAGTGAAGAGACTCGGTGCCCATGACTTTCAGAATGGAACATTCCACCGCATACTGTTGCAGCGCTTCGAGAATCTGTTTGGCTGCTGACTGCGAACCCTGATCGACGCCCTCGAGAAGCTGATCGATCATCCCGGTGGTCCGATAGGAGATGCTCTCCATGGCGTAAGTCCGCACCACCATCTCGCCCAGTTTTTCCTTGATCATTCCGAAGTCCGCGATTTTGTGGCCGAAAGCTTCTCGCTGCTTCGCCCACTTCAAGGCTTCGGCGATTAAATATTTCGATCCGCCCACGCATCCCGCGCCCAGCTTAAGGCGGCCCATGTTTAGAATATTGAACGCAATCTGGTGGCCCTTGCCGATTTCGCCCAAGACATTTTCAACGGGAACAGGCACGTTTTCCAAATTCAGCGGTGTGGTGGAGGACCCGCGGATGCCCATCTTGTGTTCCTCGGCTCCGGGCGAGACGCCAGGGAAAGCGCGCTCCACGATGAAGGCGGTGAACTTCTCTCCATCGACTTTGGCGAAAACGATGTAGACATCGGCGATGCCGCCGTTGGTGATCCACATCTTCGTTCCATTGAGAATGTAATTCTTCCCGTCAGGACTCAAGGTGGCTTTGGATTTGCAGTGCAAGGAGTCAGAGGCGGAAGTTGCCTCGCTCAAGCAGTAAGCGCCCACCCACTCGGCACTCGCCAGCTTGGGAACATACTTGGCTTTCTGAGCGTCGCTGCCAAAGAAGGCGATGGGAAGAATGCCGATGCCTGCCTGCGCGCCCAGCGTGGCGGCCCAGGCGCCGCTGCGCGCCATTTTTTCCGACACGATGATACTGGAGATTTTGTCGAGCTCCAGGCCGCCGTATTTCTGCGGCACATCGGTGGCGCACAATCCCACTTCAGCAGCCTTTTTCAGGAGCTCGCGCAAGACGCCGGGCTTCTTGTCTTCCATCTCCTGGATGCGCGGCACGATTTCTTTATCTACGAACTCCTGTGCGGTCTGGGCAATCAGGCGGTGCTGGTCCGTGATGTCTTCCGGCGTAAAAATCTCTCCCGGCAAGCGCGGCTCAATCAAAAAGCTTCCGCCGATGATCTTTTTCGGAGTCGTTGTGGCCGTGCCCATTTTTCTTTCTCCTCGATCTGCAAAAATACCTATTGTAAATTCTCAAAAATTCCTGCGGCGCCCATGCCGCCGCCCACGCACATCGTCACCATGCCGTAGCGGGACTTGCGCCGCTTCATTTCCGCGAGCAGGGTGGCCGTGAGCTTCGCTCCCGTGCAGCCAAGCGGATGGCCGAGGGCAATGGCGCCTCCGTTCACATTCGTTTTCTCCGGATCGAGCCCGGCCAATCTGATCACCGAAAGAGCTTGCGCGGCAAACGCTTCGTTCAATTCAATCAAATCAATATCGCCGAGCTTCAAGCCCGCGAGCTTCAAGGCTTTGGGGATGGCATAGACCGGGCCCACGCCCATCTCTTCCGGGAGCGTGCCTGCCGCCGCGTAGCTGACGAACCGGGCGAGGGGTGTCGCGCCTAGTGATTTGGCTTTCTCCATCGACATCACCACGGCGGCCGCCGCGCCGTCGCTCATCTGCGAGGAGTTCCCTGCAGTGACGGTGCCGTGAGCGTGGAACGCGGACTTAAGTTTCGCCAGGACCTCAAGCGAGGTGTCGCGCCTCGGGCCTTCGTCCGTATTAAACACGATCTTGCGCGTTTGCGATTTATCTTTTCCGTTCATACTCACTTCAATGACTTCCAGCGGCACCACTTCCTCCTTAAATTTTCCCTCTGCGATGGCCCCGAGCGCCCGCTGATGGCTGCGCAGCGAGAACCGGTCCGCCTCCTCGCGCGTGATTTCGTATTTTCGCGCAAGATTTTCTGCCGTGAGACCCATGCTCAGGTAAGAGTCAGGGTAATGATCCATCAAGTAGGGGTTGGGAGAAAAGTGGTATCCGCCCATGGGAATCATGCTCATGCTTTCGGCGCCGCCGGCCACGATGACGTCCGCAAAACCCGCCATAATGCGTTCTGACCCGAGCGCGATGGACTGGAGGCCGGAAGAGCAAAAGCGGTTGATGGTCATCGCCGAGCACGAAACCGGCAGACCGGCGCGCAGAGAAGCAACTCGCGCCACATTATTGCCCTGTTGCGCCTCCGGCATAGCGCACCCAAAGATCACGTCTTCGATTTCATTCGCGTCAAGCCCGGCGATGCGCCTCACGATTTCCTGAATGACCGTGGCGGCCATGTCGTCCGCCCGCGTGCTGCGCAGCGTGCCGCGCGGCGCCTTGCCCACCGCCGTCCGGGCGATGGATACGATGACTGCTTCTTTCATAAAAACCTCCGCACAATTCTCTCGCCCTCATAGTTTTATCCGCAACGCCGTCGAGCTAAAGAATCGGGCAGGATGTGCCAAAGAGTTCGATAGCGGCTGATTGCCCCAGCGCCTCATTCTCCGATTCCCGACACTCCTTATTAGATGCTTCCCGAACCAGAACGATTGAATCCAATAACGTGAGTACCTTCTGCCTTCTCTCTCAATTCCTCAGCGGCCTCCCCTTTTTCAACATGTACTGCATCCGCTCCACGGTTTTCTTCTGGCCGCATAGGCTGACAAAAGCTTCGCGCTCGAGATCTAAAAGGTACTGCTCGGAAACCCGCTGCGGTGACGTGAACTCTCCGCCGCCGGAAAGGATTTTAGCCAGGTGCGTCCCAACCACTACGTCATAGTCTGAGATATATTCGGCGCGCCGCATCAAATGCAATCCGAGTTTCATCTTCGCCAACGCCGCTTGCCCGAGCACCTGGATGTCTTCGCGCGGTTTCCCGGGGCGATGCCCAAGTTTCACCAGGTCGAGCGCCAACTGCTTGGCGTCCGCAATCTGTCGATCGCGGTTCATGCTGATGGAATCGCGCACGGAAAGATAGCCCAGCTTGCGCGCCTCTTCGCCACTGGTGGAAACTTTGGCCATGCCGATCTTCAAGAACACTTCTTTGACATAGGTAAACGGGTCCGCCTCATCGTCCTGCGGGGCGGCGTCCATAGCGCGGACAAGCATCTCTTTTGTTCCCCCCCCTGCGGGGATAATCCCCACGCCAACCTCTACCAGTCCCATGTAAGTCTCGGCGGCGGCGCGCACGCGCGTCGAATGGAGACAAATCTCAACTCCGCCGCCCAGGGTCATGCCAAACGGGGCAGCCACTACTGGTTTGGGCGCATACTTCAGCGCCATGTTGGCATTCTGAAAAGCGCGCGCGGCCTGATGCAGGTCATCCCACTCACCTTCCTGAACCGCCATCAGCACGAGCATCAGGTTGGCGCCCACGCAGAAATTGGCCGCCTGATTGCCAATCACCATCGCATCAAACCCTTCGTTCAGCGCTTTCAGGCCGGCGTGGATCATCTGAACGGCGTCCGCTCCAATCGAATTCATCTTGGAATGGAATTCGAGGCACACCACGCCGTCGCCCAGGTCGATGAGGCTCGCACCCGCATTTTTCTTAATCTCGTGTTTGGCCGCTTTGAGGGAGGGGAGCAAGATGATGCCCGGGCTGTCTTCAAGCGGCTGAAAATCGCCACTCGAAAAATCGAAGTAATGTGTCCGACCGTCCGCCTTTTCGTAAAAAGTCTTCCTGCCCGAGGCCAACAATTTTTCGACGAGCGGCGGCACCGGCCGATTGTCTTTTTTCCATCTCTCGGCGGTCGCCTCCACGCCCACCGCGTCAAAGAGCTCGAACACTCCGCACTCCCAATTGAATCCCCATTTCATCGCGTTATCCACGGAGACGATGTCGTCCGAAATTTCTGGAATGCGGCTCGCGGCATAATGAAAAGTGTCGCTCAGAACTTTTTGGTAAAACTGGCCCACACGGTCCGTGGATTTTATGAGTGTGGCCACGCGCTGGCGAGCGTCCTCAATGTTTTGCGCCATTTCCAGGGCGGGCAGCTTCGCTCTCTGGCGCGCGCGATATTCAAGCGTCTCGAGATCGAGAGTTTGAATTTGGCTCGCGTCTCCTTCCCCCACCGCGCTCTTCAGTTTCTTGTAAAAGCCCTGCTTCGTTTTGTCGCCCAGCATCTTGCGTTCCACCATCCGGGCAACAAACTCCGGGACTTCAAACAGTTCGCGCCGCTCATCGTGAGGAAGCGATTGGGACAGATTCTTGACCACGTGCACCAGAACGTCCAGCCCCACCAAGTCAAGTGTTCGAAAGGTGGCCGATTTCGGCAAGCCCATCGCGGGCCCGGTGAGAGCGTCAATCTCCTCGATCGAAAAGCCTTCCCGTTGCATGATGCGCAGGACATTCATGGTCAGAAAGGTTCCGATGCGGTTGGCAATAAAATTCGGAGCGTCCTTGGCAATCACAATGCCTTTGCCCAGCGCCCAATCGCCAAAATGCGCCACCGTTTGCACAGCTTCCGGCAGCGTGTCCCGCGTGGGAATAATTTCCAGCAGCTTCATGTACCGGGGCGGATTAAAAAAGTGAGTGCCCAGCCAGTGGCGTTTGAAATCGTCGGAAAACCCCTCGGCAATACTGGCGATGGAAATGCCGGAAGTGTTCGAACTGACGATGGCATGGGGCGCGCGCAGCGATTCCACCCGGCGAAGCAGCGCGCGCTTCACCTCACGGTCTTCCGTTACCGCTTCGATGATCCAATCGCAATCTTTAATCCGTGCCAGATGATCGTCAAAGTTCCCAATCGAAATCAGCCGCGCGCCTTCTGGAACATAAAAGGCCGCGGGGCGGGACTTCAGCGCCCCATCCAAGCCCGCTTGCGCCAGCCGATTGCGCACTTGCGGGTCATTGAGCGTGAGGCCCCTGGATTGCTCTTGCGGCATGAGCTCTTGCGGAACGATGTCCAGCAAAACACACGGAATTCGCGCGTTAGCCAGATGGGCGGCGATGCGCGCCCCCATGGTGCCCGCTCCAAGGACGGCAACTTTCCTGATGTCGCGCAAATGAACCCCCCTATGATTGCGGATAACGGCTGAGGCATTATGTGGGAGTAGGATACGCGCGGTCAAGTTGATCGGATTGAGCTCTAAAATGAGGGGCCGGCAATGTGCCGTCCGGCTGAGGAAAATCAAACTCCGGTCACTTATCGTTCGTCATTCACAATTTACAATTTATAATTCATTTCACGACTGTCGCGAGAAATTTGCCTGGAACTGTTTCATCGCTGCGTCGTTGATCTTCAGCTCACCGGAGTGGAGGAGTTGAAGCTTCAAGTTCTTCTTGTAAATCTCGAACGCCAGGGAACGCTGTTGTTCCACGAGCTCTTCCGCAATCTGATCCTGCTGGTGAGGCAAATCCGTTTCATTTGCCGGGGTGTGAGCCACCACATTGAAGACAACATTGTTCGCACCGACGGGGACAACGTCGCTCGCTTTACCCGGGGCCAGAGTGAAGGCGGCGGAGAGGGCCGAGCCCGCACCAACGTTTTCCACATATTCCTGCTGGGCGAAGTCCTTGCTTTCTTTCACCGTGAGTTTGAGGGCGCGAGCGGCAGCCTTAAAGTCCTGCGTCTTGCATTTATCGGCGAACTGGTGCGCCGCATCGGCCACCAAAACTTTGGATTGTGCCGCGCGGTAATCCTGCTCTACCTGTGCGCGAACTTCATCAAGCTTCGCCTGATGCTCTGGGACGGTTGAGGTGACCTGAATAATCGCCAAACCCTTGGGGACGGTAATGGGCTCGCCCACTTCGTCCTGCCGGAGTTGGAAGGCGAGGTTGGCAAACGATTCGCTATTGCCGAAGTCCGGAACCGTCTCTTTGTATTTAAAGAGCGGCGTCTCCTTCACTTCAAGCCCCGCCTGGCGCGCCACGTCCGCAAACCCTTTCGGATTTTGTTTGAAGCGGTGTCCGAGGTCGTCACTCATTGCCTGCTGCGCCCGATCCAGTTTTTGCTTTTGGAGGCTTGGCCGGATCTCATCCTTCACTTCGTCCAGCGTTTGCAGGTGCGCCGTCTGTTTGTCCAGGACTTTGATAATATGAATGCCGTAGATCGTCTTGATCAAGTCGCTCACTTGGCCGGGCTTCATGCTGAAAGCGGCATTTTCAAATTCCTTCACCGTCTGGCCGCGGACGATCCAGTCGATATCCCCGCCCTTCTGCGCGCTCGAATCCTCTGAATATTGCTTGGCCAGTTCGCCAAAATCTTTGCCGGACTTGATTTGGTTTAAAACATCACGCGCGGTATTTTCAATTGTGGTGACTTCCGCTGGGGTCTTGCCCGTCGTCTTGAAAAGGATGTGGGCCACGTGAACGCGGTCAGGGACACGATAATCCGAAGGGTGCTGATCGTAGTACTGCTTGATTTCTTCGTCGCTCACTTTCGCCTGAGTG
>CAAGKR010300087.1_pt1 | contig 14108 bp, 9 predicted proteins | sample 2556971 | NCBI WGS metagenome assembly CAAGKR01 (sample SAMEA5207829, study PRJEB30636) | soil metagenome | biome: forest; feature: boreal; material: soil | place: USA | collected 2011-09 | depth 1 m | reverse complement strand
ATGTGGCTACCGTCGACGTCGGCGTCGGTCATCAGAATAATCTTGTGGTAGCGGAGCTTGCCGGCGTCAAAATCGTCTTTGCCGATGCCGGTGCCCAGCGCGGTGATGATGGCGCGAATTTCCTCGTGGCCAAGCATCTTGTCGTAGCGCGCTTTTTCAACGTTGAGAATCTTACCTTTTAGCGGCAGGATGGCCTGGAATTTGCGATCGCGGCCCATTTTGGCGGAACCGCCTGCGGATTCTCCCTCGACCACGAACAATTCGCAGCGGGCGGGATCGCGCTCCTGGCAATCGGCGAGCTTACCTGGCAAGCCGCTCGAATCCATGGCAGATTTGCGGCGAGTGAGTTCGCGGGCTTTGCGAGCGGCTTCGCGCGCGCGGGCTGCATCAATGCATTTGCCGATGATCCGCCGCGCAACTGTGGAATGTTTGTCGAACCATTCGCCGAGTTTTTCGTTCACCAATTGCTCGACGTCGCCCTTGATGTCGCTGTTGAGTTTCCCTTTGGTTTGGCCTTCGAACTGAGGCTGCGGCAAACGCACGCTGACAACGGCGACCAGGCCTTCCCGAACGTCGTCGCCCGAAATAGTAACTTCGTCCTTCTGCTCCTTGAGCATGCCCGCATTGGAAGCGAAGTTGTTGATGGTGCGCGTAAGCGCAGAACGAAACCCAGAGAGATGCGTGCCGCCATCGACGGTGTTGATGGTATTGGCGAAGGCAAAGACGTTTTCGCCATACGTGTCGTTGTACTGCAAGGCGATTTCAATTTCTACGCTGCCGCGCTTCCCTTCCATGTAGATCGGCGAATCGTGCAGCGTGGTTTTGCCGCGGTTAAGATGCTTAACGAATTCTGCGATACCTCCAGTGAAGCGGAACTCCGCGGTTTTTTCCGTACGCTCGTCGGTCAGGGTGATCTTCAGGCCTTTGTTGAGGAAAGCGTATTCGCGCAGACGGGTCGCGAGAATGTCATAGCTGAAAACGGTTTTCTCAAAAATGCTGGGATCGGGATGGAACTTTACCGTGGTGCCGGTCTTACGAGTTTTCCCGGTCTGTTTCAGTTTGGTGGTCGGCTTTCCTTTTTCATAGGACTGCTCCCACACCGCGCCATCGCGCTGAATTTCGAGTTCGAGGAAATCGGAGAGCGCGTTGACTACGGAAACGCCGACACCGTGCAATCCACCCGAAACTTTGTAGGTGTCGCTGTCGAATTTCCCGCCGGCGTGCAGCACGGTGAGAACGACTTCAGCGGCCGGACGCTTTTCGGTAGCGTGCATATCAACGGGAATGCCGCGGCCATTATCAACCACCGTGACGGAATTGTCGGCGTGCACCGTGACGTTCACTTCATCTGCAAAGCCAGCCATGGCTTCGTCGACGGAATTGTCGACCACTTCCCAGACCAGATGGTGTAGGCCCGTTTCACTGGTCGAGCCGATATACATTGCGGGGCGCAATCGAACGGCTTCCAGTCCACCGAGCACTTTGATGGATTTTGCGTCGTACTGATGACCACCCGCTACTTTTCCGGTTTCCTTGTCGCCCATTTATTCTCCTGACGTGCGAGCTGCGGAAATCAAAAAATCACGCAAAGCACACAGCGTCCCGCTACGGCTCCCATAAACGACGAAGCAGTTTAAAAATTTGAAGCTAGGAAAGGCGTGAAGTGTGAATCCCTCATGCGTCGCCTGACCCTTTGACCCCGATACCGCGAGAGGCTCGTAGGGCTCCTGCTTCATCCCATCTCGCGCTACGAGACGTGGCGAAGACTTATGTTCTCCAGGGTGCTGCCCGCCCTCTGGCGCGAGGGATTTTGGGTCAACTGGTCCTGGCGGACGTGTCGAAGTGGAGGAAAAACCACCGCTCGACAACACTCAAATTCTACTGGAAAACGGGTATTTTCTCAAGTTTGTGGAATGGTGTTGTGGATAACTAAGTATTTTATTTACAGATACTTAGGAATTAGATGGCGCAGTGCATATTGGCGTTTTCTCGGATCGGATAGGAGTGAAAACTGAACGCTCTTTCGGGAAAGCGGGAGTCTCCAAAATCGGCTCGATGGTTGCAAAACTTGAAATCACAGTTTGTGATTTCGACTTGTAGAGCGCGAGTTATTTGGACTGCTCAAATGCGCATGGGCATGATCACGTAACGGTAACGGTAGCTGTCGTCGGCGAGCGGGCGCATTTGGCCGGCAGACTGTTCATCTTTTAGCTCTATACTTATCGGGCCATCGGCCGCGGCGGCGAGAAAATCCAAAACGTACGTGGAATTGAATCCGATGGAGATCGCGTCGCCCTTGTATTCCTTGTCGATCGTTTCCTTGGCTTCGCCGTATTCGGGGCTGGAAGCGGAAATTTCTACTCCTTCGGTCGAGACGGCCAGTTTCACGGCGTGCGAACGTTGATCGGCCAATTGTGAAACGCGGCGGACGGCGTCGCTCAACTCGGCGCGTTCAAGAACAACGGTCTTGTTGTTTTCGCGCGGGAGCACTGCTTCATAATTCGGAAATTGGCCGGTAAGAATTCGGGAGATGAGTAGGCGGTGTTCCACTTGAAAAAACAGGTGGCTCTCATCCTTTGCAAATTCCAGAAGAGCATCGGCGCCGGCGGCTTTTGAAAGCTTTTCCACTTCATCCATAGCTTTCTTTGGAATCAGCACGCGCACTTCACCATTCAGTCCGGCGAGTTTCTGATCGGTCTCCGCAAGGGCCAGGCGGTGCCCATCGGTTGCCACCATCGCCAGCGTGTCCGGCTTCAGGATGAGTAGTCCGCCGTTCAGGGTGTAGCGAGACTCTTCCATCGAAATGGCAAATTTTGTTTTGGCGATCAGACTCTCCAGAACCGTGGCGGAAATTTTTACCAAGGTGTGGGGCATGACGGGCAGCGCCGGGAAATTCTCCCTGGCCATGCCAACGAGTTTGTACTTTTTCTTTTCGCTAACGATTTCTACCCAATGGTTATCAAGCAATTTGAACTTAATTTCGCCTTCGGGCAGCAGGCGGACCAACTCCAATAGTTTCTTAGCCGGAATGGTTCCCGCGCCTTCTTTCTTAACTTTTGCTTCACACGAGGTGCGGACGCTCAATTCGAGGTCCGTCGCGGTAATGGTGAGCTGAGAGCCTTTGGCTTCGATAAGTAGGTTAGAGAGTATGGGAATGGTCGTCTTGCGCTCCACGACGCCCTGCGTGGTATTAAGTTCATTCAGTAGAACGGATTTCGAGACGCTGAATTCCATTGATTGGCTATCCTCGCGTGCGGTTCCTGGTGTGGCGGCCATGTGGTCTCCCCGGGCAAACTTCTACCGCTAGCGTACTGTAACCGTTTTTTGGCCAAGTATAAAGTGCGCAGATGCAAATAAGCCTGTGGAAATAGGGGTAGGAGAGCTAGCCAGTTGTGATGAGATTTCCGAAGGTCCAAAAATTTTCACAACCACAATCATCACTTCAAGATAGTTCTCGTAAAAAATCAATTAATACCCCTTGTTGTTGTGATGACACTTGTGGATCGGTGGATAAGGTAAAAAAACGCATCGCTGATTGGTAAATACGCGGCCCATGTTGAGTGAATTTCCAGGCAGTCCTGCGGATAATTCACTCCCCAACCCTGCCGACAGGGATGTGAAGGAATTAATCAACAATTCGTCCGCACTATTCCCACTCCTTGTTCACATGTTCTACACAACCTTGTGCGTGACGAAGAACGACGTAACACATCCAATAGATGACGTAGAACAGAATATTTCCACCGAAATTCCAGTGGTCTCCACCCCAATTTAAATTTCATCCAGAGCATCTGGCTTTGGTCAGAAGGAGAAAGTATGTCGACAGTTTTAAGGGCCAATCGCGGCCTTGGCCTGGAATTTGCGCGGCGACCGGAAAAAAGTGCGGAGTTACGCAAGCTTAATGGCGAATTCTTGGAGTTAAGCCTTTATAAGTCTGGACATCACCGACGATGAATCGGTTCAGGAATTGGCCAGCGCGCTGGATGGGAAGCCGCTAGACGTCCTAATTCTCGATTCTGGTATTCATTCCTCGCGAAGGACAGAAGATTGGCCAGATCGACTACGCTGGCTGCCGAGAGGCATTTGAGACCAACGTGCCGGGCATCGTTTGCAGGCCGGAAGCGCGTGGTTATTGCAGCAGAACGTCGAGCGCCGATGGTTTTGGTAAGGATTTAGTTGGCGGACCGCCTCAGAAGCCGTTCCCTACACAAGAAAGAGCAACGAACCAGTCTAAAGACTGTTCACTACATAATTAGAAGGGCTATTGCAGAGCGTCCATCAATCGTGTGATGGTGCGATTGAGTTCCTTGTCGGAGCGGCGCAGCTCTTCGATCTTGTTGATCGAATGCAGCACGGTGGTGTGGTGCTTGCCTCCGAACTGGCGGCCGATTTCCGGGAGCGACGCGGTGGTGAGCTGCTTCACGATGTACATGGCCACCTGGCGCGGGAAAGCTATGGCGCGCGTGTTGCTACGAATCTTCAAATCTTGCTCGCGCAGGTTGAAATGTTCACTCACGCGTTTCTGTATGAGATCGATGGTTACGCGTTTTTCCTGGGACGCGATGATGTTGCGCAAAACCTGTTGCGCGGTAGCCAGCGAAATGGTCGTTCCGGTAAGCGAGGCATAGGCCATCAGCCGAGTAAGAGCGCCTTCGAGCTCGCGAACGTTGGATTTGATCGCGCGCGCGATGTATTCGGCGACTTCATCGGGCAAGCCGAAGCGATCGTTTTCCGCCTTCTTCTGCAAAATCGCTATCTTTGTTTCCAGATCAGGCGGTTGAATATCCGCAATCAAACCCCATTCGAAACGCGAGCGTAGCCGCTCTTCAATGGAGTTGATATCTTTCGGCAGGCAGTCCGAAGAGATTACGATCTGCTTCTGTTGTTCGTACAAAGCGTTGAAGGTATGAAAAAACTCTTCCTGGGTGCGTTCTTTCCCGGCGATAAACTGAATATCGTCGACGAGCAGAACGTCCACGGTGTGGAATCGATCGCGGAAACTGATCATGCGGTCAAAGCGCAATGAGTTGATGACTTCGATGGTGAATTTTTCGGCGCTCACGTAACTCAAACGCATGGCCGGATTGCGCTTCTTAATGGTGTGCCCGATGGCATGCATCAAGTGGGTTTTGCCCATGCCCACGCCGCCGTAGAGGAACAGCGGGTTGTAGGATTTTGAAGGCTGCTCCGCCACCGCGCGAGAGGCCGCGTGCGCGAACTCATTCGATTTGCCGACCACAAAGGAATCGAATGTGTAGCGGGTGTTCAGCTGGTGGTCGCTGCTTTCAAAATCAAGTTTGGATTGCTTGGCGTTGGAGACCACCGGCGCGGCCTGGACGGGTTCTTCCTCGGTGCAAACGTATTGAACCTTCAGGTTGGGAGTTCCCATCTGGTGGAACACGGCTTTAATGATTTCGCCGTAAGTGCGCGTGAGCACCTGCCGGAAGACCGCACTGGGGATCTGGACAAACAGGGTCTCGCCCTCGCCGCGGTTCAAGCGCGTGGGTTGAAACCAGGTGTTGTAGGTGTTGATGCTGACGCGGGACTTAATTAGTTCGAGAAACTTGTCCCAGATGTTTTGTACTTCGCGTTCCCTGCCGAGTTGAGTTGCCGTTGTCATCATTTTTCAGAAAATACCAAGCCCGGACAATTTCCACAGATGTGAATATGCTGTGGAAAGCCAGTTTGCCCTAAAGCTTCTCGCTTTGGAGTTCTTGCTCGCGCCGGGAAGATCGCCCCTGGTGCCCCGTGGAATCCCGTGCGGCCCTTTCAGAGTTGCTGGACCACATCTCGCTCTATGAACTGCGTTGGATTCTCGCGCACTGTTCGGGTGGGAGCAAGCGAAAAGTGTAGGGAGTCAGGTACGAACGTTCACACAGCATTCACAACTTTTCCACAAGCACGATAAATGTGCAAGTCCTCCTAAAAACTTCCAATTTCCGGCCGATTTCAGTGTTTTCGATTTTCGAAAATTGCGCGCTGCCCTATTGTAGTGCAGTTAGCCCTGAGGAAAACGCCAACTGTTTTTCATTGTTTTCGGTCGGGGCGGTGAAATTCGAACACGCCGAGAGGGTCGGAGCCGATTAAAAGACGATCTTCCTCGACCAGGATTACCGTGCCCTCCAGGCGCGCGCCGGCAAGAGTGTAAATCTGATACTCGGAACGACGGATGCCGTCCTTGTCAAAATGAAGAAGGGTGTTGTGCAAACACATCCAGACGTCACCATTGATGGGATCGACACCAAACGCGGTGAGGATGGGATGAAGAAATGGCGCTTCGACGCGATCTTCCTGACGCTCGATCTCTTTGCGCGCAGCGCGGCCCTCCGAAAAGGAACCCAGGCCTGTGAATTCAAAATCTATGCCAACACGACCTAAATGATCGTACTGGCGCACGCGCGGCTCCGGCAAATAGCTGTAGCCGTAATAAATGCGTCCTTGTGAGTCAGAGCCGAGTCTGCCGAGGCTGAGGTAGCGATTCATTTCCGGTCGCGCGGATAAATCTTCCAGGTCGCCAAACTCGCGGATGAGGTTCCCATCGGCGCCGTAGACAGAAATCAGGCGCTTACCCTGAAGAGTTGAAACGCCGACTTCGCTTCCCGGCAGAGCGATGACAGAGAGCGGGGAGGCTACTGGAAAGGAGCGAAGCAGCTTGCCATCGGGAGAGAATTCTTTGACGAGATTGTCGGCGCTTTCGGTGACATAGATGTTGCCATTGGCATCCACGTCGCAGTCGTCGCCCAACGCTATGGGAGAGCGTCCCGCTTTATTGTTTACCGGTTCTCCCGAAGGCGCGCCAATTACGGACAGTTGTTTACCTTGGGCATCGAAGACCACCAGGCCCGCGCCGGGAGATGCCAGCAGATAATACTTTCCGTCGGCGCCGCGACGAAGAGCGCGAAGGCCTGGGCCGATATTCTTGAACAGACGGCGGCTGGCGGAGAGTTGATCGTCCACTTCTTCCTGCGCTCTTGCCGGACAATAGAGTCCCGGAAGAGAAACGAGCAACAGCAGTGCGAGGTAGCGAACTCTTTTTAACGAAGCTCTTGGCATGGAGTTCTGATTTCCGGAGATTCCCTTCTGGTTGCCTAGGCCAGATCGCAGCTCGGCCAGATTGTGGCTTAATCCGGCGAGAAAGTAGACGTTAATCAGCCCGCAAGCGCAGGCGTTCGATAGTTCTTGCGCTCAGGCGGCCGGCTTCGTTGCGTGGGCCGTCGTCGTCCGTTTCGATGAGCACGGCATTCATCTGCACATTGCCGGTGGCAACTTCAAAGCGGGCGGGGAGCGCATCGAGAAAGCGTTTGAGCACTCCGGCGCGATCCATGCCGATCACGCCGTCGTGTGGGCCGGTCATGCCCACGTCCGTGATGTAGGCGGTACCTCTCGCGAGAACGTGCTCGTCGGCAGTGGTTACATGCGTGTGAGTCCCGACTACGGCGGTTACCCGGCCATCCAGGTACAATCCCAGCGCAATTTTCTCGCTGGTGGTCTCCGCATGCATGTCCACCATGACGAAGGATATGTCGGCGGGTATTTTGGCCAGCTCCGCGTCGGCCTTTTTAAACGGATCGTCAAGGGCGGGAAGGAAAATACGGCCCTGCAGATTGAGCACTGCGAACTTAAACCCATTTCTAGCGGTGCCCATGTAGAGCCCTGCGCCGGGGTTGCTTTCCGGAAAATTGGCGGGGCGCAGCAGGCGTGGTTCGTGGGGCATGAACTCCATGATTTCCTTGCGATCCCAACTATGGTTGCCGCCGGTAATCACGGCGATGCCAAGCTGGAAGAGTTCTTCTGCGATGCGAGGGGTGATACCAAAACCAGATGCAGAGTTTTCGCCGTTGGCGATAACCAGGTCGATGCCGCGCTGTTGCACCAAGTCGGCCAGGCGCTCTCGTACGATATGGCGGCCCGGCGAGCCGACAATATCTCCAATGAACAGAACCTTCATCGCCGCGTGGTGGTGCCTTTCGGAGATTTATTCGCCAACAAATAATAAAAGAGCGGACTGCTAAGCCGTGGGAGGCTAGGCCGTGAACCTCCGAATTAGGTGGGCACCACGAGCCAACCATTAGGCTTTCCTGCCCCGCTCGCCGGTTCTTGCTAGAACCCGCCAACGGGACAGGCCGTGCACACAAGCTGGCTTTACGCAGCACCCCAGAGATTCATTACGGTTCAAACGGCTTTCGCTTCCACACCTGCCTCGAAGTACCGCTCCATGAATATTATCCTATCTGCCGCGGTTGGCGTCCAATTCGGGCTAGAGCCGAGCGAATCGAACTGGCTGCCGCCGGGTGCTTTCCTTTCGACGTGCCAGGCCGATACAATGACGGTGAAGTTCATGGAGAGTCGCGATGAATTACCGCCGGTTTGGACGCACGGGCTGGAAAGTAAGCGAGATCGGTTACGGGATGTGGGGTTTGGCGGGGTGGACGGGATCCGACGATTCGGAAACTCTGGCATCGCTGCACCGCGCGATCGAACTGGGCTGCAACTTTTTTGACACTGCATGGGCCTACGGCGCAGGAAAGAGCGAACAGATTCTTGGAAGGGTGTTGGCCGAAACCAAAAATCGCACCAGCAGCGGCGGGCCAGACAAACATCTCTATTTTGCCACGAAGATTCCGCCGAAAAATCAAAAATGGCCCAGCCGGCGGGATTTCTCCCTGGACGATTGTTATCCGCCGGAGTATGTCGAGGAATTCATCGACAAGAGCCTGAAAAATCTTGGTGTAGACACGATCGACCTGATGCAATTACATACCTGGGAAGATCGCTGGTTGAACGACGAACGATTGCCGCGCATGATCGAAAAAATGAAGAAGAGCGGCAAAGTGCGCGCGTTTGGGCCGAGCATGAATCGTTGGGAGCCCACGAACGGTTTGCGCGCAGTGCTGGAAGGGTACGCCGATGCCGTTCAGGTAATTTACAACATTTTCGATCAGAACCCGGAGGATGCCCTGTTGCCGATCTGCCGGATGAAAGGTGTCGGCTTCATCGCGCGCGTGCCATTCGATGAAGGTTCGCTCACCGGAACGTTGACGATGGATTCCAGGTGGCCGGCGGGGGATTGGCGCAACGGATACTTCGGGGAGGAAAATCTTAGGGCCAGCGTTGAACATGCGGAAGCGCTTCGGCCGCTGCTCAGCGGCGGAATGACCATGGCGGAGCTGGCGCTGCGGTTTATCCTGACCAACAAAGACGTGAGCACGATCATTCCAGGGATGCGAAAGATCAAAAATGTGGAAGCCAACACCGCGACGAGCGCCGCTGAACCGCTCTCCGCTGAACTGCTCAAGAAACTTCGCTCACATCGCTGGGATCGCAATCCCACTTCGTGGTCGCAGTAGCGAGGGGTTTATGATTATGGCCACAAAGGTACAGATTTTCGGGCAAAGTTACACGATCGCCGGGGAACTCGACGAAGTTTATGTGCGGGAATTGGCCGCTTACGTGGACGAAAAGATGCGCGCCATCGCGGAAAATACGTTGACAATCGACACACAAAAAGCTGCGGTTCTGGCGGCCTTGTCGATTGCCGACGAACTGCACAGTGCGCGGAAGGAACGTGGGAACCGCGAAGAGTTGTTGAAAGAACAGGCCGAGCGTTGCCTGACGCTGGTCGAGCGCGCAATTAAACAAACCGACTGAAGTGTTAGGCTTAATTCAAGTTGCGCGCAAGGAAGCGCCGAGATTTTTCTCCAACGCACCGATAATTCGAGCGGAAAAATCGTTCAGTTGTGATTCGGTCAACGTCGCTTCACGGCTTTGGAAAGCGATGCGCACCAGTAAGGAGTATTTTCCAGCCGGAACATTTTTGCCACGGAACAGGTCAGCGGCCTGGATCGACGCGATTTCCGCGATGTGCAGCGCGCCGATCGACTTGGTAACTTCCTCGAACGTGACGCTGTCTGCAAGGAACAGCGAGAAGTCCCGTTCCACGCCTGGGAAGCGCGGCAAAGGATTGTAGTGGCGATTATCTTTCACGCCATAAAACATGCAGTAGACTGTGCCGAGATCGATTTCGGCGAGATAGACGTCCTGGCGAAATTTTAGTTTCTCGGCGACGCGCCTGGCCAATTGACCCGCGACGCCAACGGACTGCAAGCCCTCTTTTCCGAGAAAGAGCACTCCGCGTTTTGCCGGGTGCAGCCAATCCGCGCCTCCTTGTTGCCACTGAAAGCCGCCGGAAAGCGCGCCGACAGAATCCAAATCACCTTTCAGATCTGCGAAATTATATTCGCGGCTGGCGTCATAGAGACCCTGGGGCCGCGCCAGGCCGGTTGCGCCGATGGCAAGAGTGCGTGTTTCGGTAGGCTTGCCGTTCACAAAAAGATAGTGGTGGCCAATTTCGAAGAGGCGCGCATTGCGCTGTCCGTGATTCAGGTTCCACTCGAGGGCAGCGGCCATAGTGACGACCCCCGTGGATCTCAGCACTCCAGCCTCTTCGGAGAGCGGATTTGCGAGTTTCGCGGGGGTAGCTTCGGCGGAGCGGAACAAATCGTTGCGCTCTTGGCCGACATGCGGAATGGTGACAATTTCCTGATAGCCGAGGCCGATGAGCCGCTCGCGCAGAGACATTTCCGCTTCGTAATGCGGAAGGCGCGCTGCGCCGATGCGAGCGGCCGGCAAACGCGGCGGAAATTTGTCCAGGCCGTAGATCCGCGCCACTTCTTCGATCAAATCGATTTCGCGCTCAACATCCGCTCGCCAAGATGGTTGTGTGCATTCCCAGGCCGCAAGGAGGGAATTGGCCGCGCCGCGATTATTGTCGATGCGTTTGGGGGCAAAGCCAAGTGCGCTGAGTATCGCCTCAATCTCTTTGTCGGGAACGTCCGATCCGAGAATGCGAAGAAGCTCCGCGCGGGTGAGGACGATTTTTGTCGCGTCGCGCTTGTCAGGGTAGACATCAACCAGGCCGGAGAGCAATTCTCCGCTCGCCAGTTGCAAAATCAGTTCGGCGCAGCGCCGCGAGGCGACCTCCGCCATCTCCGGGTCGACGCCGCGGCCGAAGCGCGTGCTGGCTTCGGTGTGAAGTTTCAAGAAACGCGCCGCGCGGCGAATGGCGATGGGGTCGAACCTGGCACACTCGAGAAGGACATTTTTTGTGGAAAAGGAAATTTCGGTTTCCGAGCCGCCCATCACTCCGCTGCCGATGGCCCGCGACCCATTTCCATCGCAAACGAGAGGCATATTCGGTTCCAACACGCGATCGAGTCCGTCCAGGGTAGTCATTTTTTCGCCGGGTTTCCCGCGACGCACAACAATCTTGTGCTCACGCACCTTGTCGTAGTCGAAAGCGTGAATCGGATTGCCGAGTTCGAACATGACGTAGTTGGTGGCATCGACAACATTGTTGATGCTGGCAACGCCGATGGCTTCTAGGACCGCCTTCAACCAGAATGGCGACGGTTGAATTCTCACGCCGCGGATGATGCGCGCCGTGTACCGCCCGCAGAGTTCGGGAGATTGAATCGTGACGCTGATGGCATCGGAAGCCTTGCCAGCGGCGCTTTCCGCTGGTTTCGGCTGGATACTTTTCAGGGGCAGGCGATAAATTGCCGCGACTTCGCGAGCAATACCAAGCATACCCAGGCAGTCAGGTCGGTTCGAAGTGACTTCTGCATCGATCACTGCCCCATGCACACCGTTTTCCACGCTTCCAATATTGGTCCCGGAGAGTGCCAGGTGCGAGGCGAGTTCTGCTGGAGTCGCGGTAACGTCGACAAACTCTTTCAGCCAGTCGTAAGCGACTTTCATGCGCCAGTTCCTGTCGTGTCCAAATTGCCGGCATAGATTCTGGTCCGATAATCGAAGCGAACGACACCGTTCTTCTGATAAGCCGTGAAAATATGGTTCAACTCGTTCATCATCTGCGGAAAGTCCGGATGGCCCGCCGCTGGCGCATAGGAACTGCTGCGCAAACGGCCGCTCAGCCCGTCGAAATCAAATTCCTGCAAATTTGGTAACTCATGCGAGAGGTAATTGTGGCGGCCAAAGAAGCCGTCCATATCTTCGGGCACAGGATAGCTGTCGCTGACGCGGGCATAATCGGTGCCAAATCGACGCAGAAGCGCTTCATAGTCGCGAAGAAACGGAGTCGAATCCGTCTGCCGTTCATTACAGACCACCACAACCCAACCACCGGGTTTCAGAATGCGTGAAAATTCCTTGCGGCTGGCGATTGGGTCGAACCAATGGAACGCTTGCCCTGCGGTTACAGAATCAATGCTGTGTTCCGCTAGCGTAGTCGTTTCGGCAGACGCGAGAATGCCCGCGAAATTCGGATAAGAACGCAGAAATTCCTTTCCGGCTGCCTGCATTTCGGCATTTGGCTCGACGCCGTAGACGTGGTTTCCATTTTCCAGAAACAACATGCTGAGCAGGCCGGTGCCGGAGCCAATGTCGGCGATTACGTGCTCGCGGTGCAGGCTGCACTTTTCCTTGAGAAAGTTCAGCACCCCGTACGGATAGCTCGGCCGGTAGCGGACGTAGTCCTCTACGCGATTGGAGAAGCGCTGTTTGGCGTCGGCAAATGTCATCGGAGTATTTTCATCGGGTCAAAAATTACGGAAATTGCAGCAGAAAGCGCACATCGTTTTGAAAAAACACCTGAATATCGTCGATGCCGTACTTCAACATGGCCAGGCGGTCGATGCCTATGCCGAACGCGAAGCCGCTGACTTTTTTTGGATCGTAATTCACGAAACCGTAGACCGCGGGATCGACCATGCCCGCTCCGAAAAGTTCGATCCAGCCGGAGCCCTTACATTTGCCGCACGTTCCGCCGCTCCCCGCACTGCCGCTGCCGCCGCAGAAAACGCAGGACGCGTCGAACTCGACGGACGGCTCGGTAAACGGGAAGTAACTGGGACGAAAACGAGTCTTAACATTTTCGCCGAAGAATTGCTTTACGAAGTAATCGATGGTGCCTGTGAAATCGCAGAAGGTGATGTCCGTGTCGACGGCCAGCCCTTCGATTTGATGGAACATGAAGGAGTGCGTGGCATCGGGATTATCTCTTCGATAGACCTTGCCGGGAGCGATCACTCTCACCGGAGGCTGGCGCTTTTCCATGGTGCGAATCTGCACGGGCGAGGTGTGCGTGCGTAGCAGCAACGAACCCGGCGCGCCTTTCGGCAGTTCCAAATAAAAGGTGTCCATGTCATCGCGCACAGGATGGTGTTCGGGAATATTCAGCGCTTCAAAATTGTAATAAGGAGTTTCTATTTCCGGGCCTTCGGCAACGGAGAAGCCGATCGAGAAGAAGATGTCTTCGATCTCCTGAAAAACCTGCCGAATCAGGTGATGAGTGCCGACCGGACGGATAACTCCGGGAAGTGAAAGATCGACGCGCTCTATCGCGCTTGCCGAGACTTCCGAGCCGGATTCTATCGAAGCCTGTCGCGATTCGATCTGAGCATCAACATGTCCACGCAGCTCGTTGAGCGCCGCACCGACCGCGCGCTTCATATCCGGTGATGCAGGTTTCAGCCAATTATCGGTGATGAGTGTCAGGATGCCAGACTTGCGAGCCAGCCACCCAGCCCGAAAAGTTCTGAAAGAATTCTCATTCGTTGCGTGAGCGGCCTCCGCATCGAAGCGCACGCGAAGTTCAGCAAATAGTTGCTGAACTTGTCCGGCCGAAGAAATGCCAAGCGCGGCCAACGTCTGTGCGAGTTTGGATTGCGGAGTCGTCATGTTTAACGCTTCAGAATACATCGCGGGGACGCGAAGTAGCGCGCCCCTACGAGAAATTTCACGCGGCGCAATTTATCCTTGCGCGCGTGTAACAGAAGTTAAGTCTTCCGCGGCTTCTTGCTGGTCTTGACCTGCGGTGGCGCGGCGGCGCGGGCTTTTTCGGCCACTTGCGCGAACCCTGCGGCGTCCTTCACGGCCATATCGGCAAGAACCTTGCGGTCCAGCGTAATGCCCGCTACTTTCATTCCGTTGATCAATTGGCCGTACGTCAAGCCAGAGAGACGAGCGGCAGCGCCGATACGCTGAATCCACAAGCGGCGGTATTGACGCTTCTTAACGCGGCGGTCGCGGAACGCATAGCGATCGGCGCGATTGGCGGCTTCCTGAGCGGACTGGTACAGCTTGCTCTT
>CAAGKR010302463.1_pt1 | contig 14109 bp, 10 predicted proteins | sample 2556971 | NCBI WGS metagenome assembly CAAGKR01 (sample SAMEA5207829, study PRJEB30636) | soil metagenome | biome: forest; feature: boreal; material: soil | place: USA | collected 2011-09 | depth 1 m | reverse complement strand
TTCACACAGCCATTCTCGGCCATCCGAAGGGAGCCGTCCTTCTTCCCACTTTCAACATGATCCGGGACATCCCCGCCAATGCAGGGGCGCTTCACGACAAGTAATAGGAGAAAACGCGATGACACCCACTAAGAAAACGAGTAAGCCTCTGCTCTCGCGCGTCCGCAAACTGCGCATTCCTGAGCTGAAGACAGTGCGGGGCGGCATGAGGGCCCAGTCGGGGCCCAGTGACGGAACCACGGGCGGGCCGGGCGGCGGAACAGTCTGCGCCTGCACATGCGCGTGCTAAGTTTCGTTCGAAGTATCAACTTCTTGTTCGCGTAGTCCCCACCTCGGGCGACGCCCACTCGGAACATCAGACCGTAACATGCTCTATCGAGGAGCGCCCCTGCAGGCTGAACGGTACGGTGCAAGAGGACGCGACAAGGCAGCGGCGAGAAGCGTCTGCGAACGGCCGGAAGGTCTCAGGAAAGGAGGAGTTCATGCCGGCGAAGAAACCGTTAGACGATCGTGTTCGCCTCTCGACGGCAGCTGTTACGAGGTGGATCGGTAAAGGCACGCATATAGCGTGGAACAGGTTCTTTCCCCGCGCGGTCCTCATTGACTCGGGAACGGCGAGTATTCTGAACCGCGCTGCCAGCGGCGAAACACCCGAGTCAAAGCTCCAGTCAATGTCGCGCCGTCAGCTGCTAGTGAACCGGCTCGCCTTCCGAGGAGATAGAGATCCCTCCGAGGCCGAGTTTGTGGCACACATCGGAAGGGCTGTCGATCGGGCACGTACTTCGATGAATGACTTTCTCGAGCGTAGGCAGGAGTACGGAGCCCTCAGCATCAATAACAACCGCTGCAATCTCACTTGCTCGTACTGCGTCCAGCGCCAGGCGTTTCGCGGCAGGGACACCGCTAGCGGTAACCCGAAGCCGTCACGAGAGGAGCGCTTGCGTAGGATACTTAGTGTTGTTGAGCAATTTCTGCAGCGCCGTATCGCTAACGGCCTCGGCAACGCCAGCATCTCGTTCAACGGCGGTGAGATGTTGATGGACTGGCCGGTTCTCGCGGGGGTTGTGAACCATCTCGCCGCAGTGCAGCCTTCGCTGAAGATCGCCTACGCCTTGAACACAAACATGACACTCATGACCCCGCAAATCGCACGCTTCCTCGCAGAGCGCGGCTTCGACGTACACGTGAGCATCGATGGATATCAGGAAGCACACGACAAGACACGCCAGTATCGTAATGGAAGGGGTTCGTTCCAAGACGTACTGCGTGGCGTAGCGATGTTCAATTCATCCGGTCCGCCGCGTCCTATCACAGGCTTCCAGGGAACGCTGAGCGGTGCAAGCAGCATTGAAACGAAACGTGTGCGGGCCATGCGCTGTCTAGGCTTCACCGACGCGCGCCTTAGTGTAAATCTCCTCGGTACATCTCCGGCGGAGGGGGTTGCTGGCGCCAAGCTTCTCGCTAACCTCTTTGAGCCGCAGATCCGGCCCGGGCTCCAAGTAATCGACGGGTACTTCCAGAAAACGACCAACGTGCTGCGGCGCAAACAGGACGTGTTCTCGTTCTACTGCAATGGACTGTGCGGAGTGCCGACTCGGGGAATCCAGTTCAACGTGTCAACGATGGAGGTGGCTCAAGCCTGTCCCTTCTTTCCAGCCGCCTATGTGTCCCTGGAAGATGTCAATGATGACATCTACCATCCCCGGATCGCCGAGACCGCTTTTGCCGCCTTTACCGCTCGCCTCAAAGCACTTGAAGAGAACTGCCTCGGCTGCGAGGTCGTTGGCATCTGTCGTGGTGGCTGCGTTATGAGTGGCCTCGATAGTGCAAATCGCGTCAATCCTGCAGCGTGTGCTTTCCAACGCGAAATGTGGCGCCGCTTCGCTCGAAATCTGGCAAGAAAGCAGCTTGCGGTCGAGCGACGAGGAAGGGAGCGCGAAGAAAGGACGCCCTCGTCGATGTGAGAACCGGAGTCTTCTCCTGCGGAAGCTTGATCAGCGTGTACTCGGTGGTTCGAGCGGAGGTGAAAACTGTTGAGCGAAAGACATGATGCGTCAATAGCGACCCGAGGAGCTCTCGTTTTCGAGAACGCAGCACGATTCTGCATGCGAAACCGATTACTGAGCAGCGCCGCCATTGTCTGCGTTGGGATCGCGGTAGCTGCGAGCACCGTCTTCTTCAATGTCGCCGACACTGTCTTCTTGCGCCCGCTTCCGTTCCCTATTCCCGAGCAACTGGTCGGCGTTCTTGACTCGAGGTCGCATGACGTGTCTCCCCTCGCGTATCTTGGACTTCGGGAACGGACCCATTCTTTTTCGAAGGCAGCTGCCTACATGTGGCGCTCATTCAATCTCTCGACGGGAGCCACAACGGAATACGTCTCTGGCGCCGTTGTGACGCCCGAGTTCTTCGCTGTCTTGCAAGCACGCCCGTTGCGAGGACGTACGTTCCTTTCCCCGGAGCAAAGCGACGAGAACTCCAGCGTGATCATTGGGGACGATATCTGGAAGTCAGACTGTAATGGACGGCCTGACATTATCGGATCGAGGCTGGTTCTGGACAGCGTTCCATACACCGTAATCGGGGTCATCGAATCAGATCAGCGTTTCCCCCTCGGTGCCTCGATCTGGATTACCTCGGGACGCGATCCGGTACCGCGGTGGCCATTTTCGGAGGACGACGAAGATCTTAGAAGCAGCACGTCCACATATCTGGGTGTTATAGGTCGCCTTCGCCCTGGTGTGACAGCGGCCCGCGCGCAAGCTGATGTCGACATCCTTTCGTCTGAGCTGCGTGAGCATTCGCGAGACGACAGTCGCCTCTGGCATTTAGAACTCCTTCCGCTGCAGCAACAATTGTTTGGCGATCTGCGAAAGACGTCGTTGGCGCTCTTTGGTGCGGGCTGTCTCGTCCTACTCCTCGCAGCTGTGAGTGTCGCGAATTTGCTGCTGGCGCAGGCACTTCGCACGGCACACGAACGTGCGGTCCGAGTCGCGCTCGGGGCCTCTCCTGGCGAGCTGGCACTTGAGCGATTCGTCCAAGGGTGTTTGTTGGGTACGGGAAGCCTTCTGGTCGGCGGCGCCCTCGCCACAGCGGTCGTAAGAATGTTTCGCCATGTAGCACTTCCAGTAATGTCGAAGGGTGCGTTCCTGCACCTAAGCAGTCGCGACGCGGCGTTTATGACGTGTGCAGCGTGTTTCGGCGCGATTGGCGCAGCTATGCTCGGATCAGCGCCCGCAGCTGGACGCGATACCGCGTCGCTGATTCGCGGTGGTCATCAAAGCAGCGGCAGGCGACACGTGCTTCTTCGCGAAGCACTCGTCGCGATACAGGTCGCGTTGGCGTGTCCATTGCTCGCAAGTAGTGCAAGCTTGTGGAAGGAGCTGCGGGGGCTCACGGCGGTGAAACCGGGCTTCGAGGGGCGGCAGGTACTGACCTTCAAGCTGCCGTTGCCGGTGAACAGGGCGCGAACGATGGAGGCTGCCGTTGCATTCCACGAGCGCGTGCGCGGGATCATTCAATCGTGGCCGGAAACGGAAAGCGCGTCCGTGACGAGCACGTTGCCGTTGAGTGGGATGCGGTCACGTAGTGCGGCCGGCCCGGTGATGGCGGGAGCGTCTTCGGTGGACCGTTGGGTAGAGCTGGTCCTCGTGAGCCCTGCGTTCTTTCGTAGTATGGGGATACCCTTACTTCGTGGCCGGGAGTTCCTCCCTGCAGATGATCTAGTGAGTGCTCCGGTTGCACTGGTGGACGAGACTGCGGCCAAGCAGTTTTGGCCGAACGGCGACGCGCTTGGCGCGCGCGTGTGGACGGCGCCCTCACGCGAGATGAGTCGTGAGGTGGTGGGGGTTGTTGGGGCGGTGCGGGCCGCTGGGTTGAATACGCCGCCGAGCTCGACGATCTATCTTCCTTACGCGCAGGTCTCTGGTGCCTACGCTGCGTCGTGGGGCCGGTTGATGTCTTATGCCGTCCGTGTCCGGGGGTCGGCCGAAGGTATCAAGAATGCCGTGCGACAGCTGGTTGGTTCGGTCGACCCAGATCAGGCGATCGCCGATCTCCGCACAATGGACGAGGTCGCTAGTAGGTCAGTAGCCACGCGGACCCTCCTGGCTGGTCTGCTGGGAGTGTTTGGAGGAGTGGCTCTGCTTCTGGCGGCGAGCGGCATTGTGGGCGTCGTCGGCCAGGCCGTTGTTGAACGTCGAACAGAATGTGCGATTCGGGTGGCCCTAGGCGCCACCACAAGGGACCTTCTCCGCGTTACGCTGTCCCGGACCCTAGGCGCGGTCTGTGTGGGCCTAATCGCAGGCCTTGGGGCGACGCTTGTGGTGGCGCGGGTACTTTCCCCGCTTTTCGGCGGCGATGTGCCTTTAGATGCGGCCGTATTTGTTTGGACTGCGATGGGGCTGCTGTTGGGCGCTCTCGTGACTTCCTTGATCGCTGCACGGGAGCTCCTGCGGGAGCGCATCGTAGAGGCGCTACGCTATGGCTGAGGAGTGTGTCGGACCTGCCGCGGTCGGAGTCATGCAGGATACTGCAAGCCCGAGACGGGAGGAGGTAGAAGACGCGGGCTACGACGGGTTATTTCGCGCCGAGGCGACCCGCGCTAAGTGGGGAGCTGAGCTCCGAGGATTTCTTCGGATTCCAGAACATGGCAGGACGCGGAGGCGACGCGTACCGATCATTCTGCAGACCACGTCATTAGACTGCGGCGCTGCGTGCCTCGCGATGGTGCTTCGCTCACTTGGGGGAGGAGGGTCTCTCAGGGCAGTGCAGGATGTGATCGGAGTGCATCGTGATGGCACGAGTGCGCTTGACATCATCGCGGCGGCCCGAGTGTTCGGTGTCCAAGCGGAAGGCATTCGGGTGGATCTGGAGGACCTTCAGTGGCTGCCGACCCCGGCAATTCTGCACTGGGAGTTCGACCATTTTGTCGTCCTAGAAAGCGTTCGGCGTAATCGCGTCGTTATTATCGATCCCGCGATGGGCCGCCGCGTTATGCGCGCGAGTGAGGTCAGCGCGTGTTTCACCGGCGTAGCAGTCACTGTAAGTGCCGTCGGAGGGCTCGTTGCGACCGAGCGCACACGTCTTGATTGGCGCTACTACCTTGCCGCAATCCTCGCACATCCACGAGCCCTGCTTTACGCGTTCGCGCTTACGGGAGTGCTCCAGGCGCTTGGCCTCGTTGTGCCAGCGCTAACAGCTGTAGTGGTGGATCGCATTCTCCCGCAGCGAGCCTTTGGCCTGTTAGCGACGATTGCGCTCGGCGCTCTATGTGGCGTTATGGCATTGGCCTGCGCGACGATCGCGCGAGGTGTAGTGCTGGGACAGCTCCAGGCGAGGGTCGACAAGAGCTTAATGGAGGAGTTTTTCAGCCATCTGCTGAGGCTTCCATACGGCTTCTTCCAGATGCGGTCCGTTGGCGATCTGATGATGCGGGTGTCGAGCAATAGCGTCGTTCGCGAGGTGTTGTCGCGCCAACTACTATCGTTGGTCACGGATGGCCTCTTGATCGGGGGGTACTGGGTCCTGCTTTTGAGCCTCAATCGCGCCCTGGGTGCTGTCGTGCTCTTAATCGCCGTGATTCAGCTGGTGCTTGCATACGTGGCACACCTCGCGACAACGAGCGTCGTACAGCGCGAAGTGCTGGCACAAGCCCGATACCAAGCGTATCTAGCGGAGGTACTTGCCGCCATTGAAACGGTCAAAGCGAGTGGGGCCGAGGACAGGATCATATCGCGATGGCGTGATCTGTTCGTCGTAGAGGTCGAGGCGTCGTATCGGCGGACCGTGCGCTCGGCTGTTGTCAATGGTCTACTAGGCGGAGCAACGTTCGCGTTCCCGATGATCCTGCTGCTCTTGGGCGCTGAGGCGGTTGGAAGGGGACAACTCACTCTGGGGCAGATGTTAGGGTTCAATGTGTTAGCGATGGCATCACTCGCGCCGTTGAGCGCGCTAATTTCCAACACGCAGGGGCTCCAGGTCATTCGCACGCATCTCGAGAGGTTGGATGAGGTGCGCCAGTGCCCGGTCGAAGGTGGTGCCGGACGGCAGCGGGCGGCTGTTCCAGATGGGAGGATTGAGCTGCGCGATGTGTCGTTTCGCTATTCACCGGGGAGCGAAGACGTGATCAAGAAGGTGTCACTGACGGTGGAGCCGGGTCGTTTCCTGGCGCTTGTCGGTGCGTCGGGGTCCGGGAAGTCGACGCTCCTCCGGCTTATGGTGGGCTTACACGAACCGAACGCGGGGGAAGTGCTGTTGGACGGGACGGATCTGCGCGAAATGGATCCTCGTGGTGTGCGTGCAATGATGGGAGTCGTGCTCCAGCGAAGCGCGTTATTTGCGGCTTCGGTGCGGTCGAACATTGCACTGAATCGTCCGTCCGCCTCGCGTGACGAGGTACACCGGGCCGCCCAGCTCGCAGGGGTGGCCCAGGACATCGAGGCAATGCCAATGGGCTACGAGACCATCGTGTCGGAAGGCGGGGGCAATCTGAGCGGCGGCCAGCGACAGAGGTTGTGTCTGGCTCGAGCATTTCTATCGGGCGGGCGGGTGATGATCCTGGATGAGGCGACAAGTGAAGTGGACGGTCCAACCGAGGCAGAAATCTACCGGCATTTGAAGGGGTTGGAGTGTACTCGTGTCGTTGTCGCACATCGCCTGAGCACTGTCCGCGAGGCAGATGAGATTATTGTTGTCGAGAAAGGGAGTATCGTTGAACGGGGTCGGCATGACGAGTTAATGGTGCGAGACGGTGTTTACGCACGCTTGGTCCGCAGCCAGGGAGCGGCAATGGTGGCGACGTGAAGGAACTCATAGAGACGGCCCGGCAGACACCGGAGCGCGGTGAGAGGGGAGAGGGGCGAGGTCGCGCGGGAATGGGCTTTCCTCTCCGAGGTCAGGAAGGACAGATGGACATTCAGCGGCCGGATCTGATGCGAGCATATCGGCGCCGCAGAGTAGTGCTGGTGAGCGCTGCTATCGGGGCTCTCCTCCTGGTGGCATCGCTTCTTGCTCGCGTCGGTTCGTCGGTGCCGGCGATTGAGCGCGCGTCACTTGTAATCGACCGCGTTTCGCGCGGCGAACTCGTTCGAGAGGTGCGCGCGGCCGGAGCCCTGGTTCCAGAGCAGGCCTTGTTAATTGCAGCGGAGGCACCTGGGAGGGTCCTGAAGGTGTGTCTCGCGGCTGGGGCACGGGTGACGCCGGAGACCACAATCATTGAGCTCGCGAACCCTGAAGTCGAGCAGGCATCGCTCGACGCGGCTAGCCGCTTGTTGATCGCCGAGGCGGAGCTGACGACCTTGCAGACGCAGCTGGACTCGCAGGCGATGACGCTGAAAGGCGATACGGCAACCTTGGAGTCAGACTGGACGCAGGCGCAGCTCCGATTCGAGGCGACGGACCGGCTCGCACGAGAAGGACTCGCCTCGAGTGTCGACCTAAGAATTGCCCAGGCTCGCTTGACGGAGATACGTGAGCGCTTTGCTCTGCAGCGAGAGCGAGAGGTTGTCCTTCGTCGCGGTGCTGAGGCGCAAAGGGTCGCGAAGGAAGCGGAGGTGAGTGCACGGCGAAATCTCGCAAAACTGCGGCGCGAGCAGCTCTCTTCTCTCGACGTGCGCGCGAGGATGAGCGGCATCTTGCAATCGGTATCCGTCGAGCCGGGCCAGGACGTACTGTCAGGCGTCCCGCTCGCGCGTGTCGCTGAGCCTAGTCGGTTGATTGCGCGCCTCCGTGTCCCGGCTTCACAGGCACGTGACGTTGCGCCGGGCTTGAAGGTCACGGTGGGTATTGGGTCCGCCGTGGCGACGGGTCTGGTGACGAGGGTCGATCCCGCGGTGAAAGACGCAGTTGTGGCGGTAGACGTGTCGTTTACCGGCGAGCTGCCGGCGGGCGCTAGGCCTGACCTCCCCGTTGACGGTACGATTGAGATTGAGCGACTAGCTGATGTATTGCGCATCGACCGTCCCGCGCTGAGCCAGGAGAATGCTACGGCATTCCTCTTTCGGCTAGAGCCGGGGGGAGCCTATGCGCGACGCGTTCAGGTGCGATTGGGGCGGGCGTCGGTGAGGGCGGTGGAGGTTCGGGAAGGGCTGGCTTCAGGCGAAGACGTCATTCTCTCCGACATGTCGGGGTGGGCGAAGCACGATCGACTTCGCCTTAAGTGAGCGGTTGAGGCGAAATCGGTGGGTACCTTGATGAGCGATAACAACGTAATCACAATGTCCGGTCTCGGCAAAACGTTCTATACAGACGAGGTTGAGACGCGTGCCTTGCAGGGCATCGATCTTGCCGTAAGTCGTGGCGAATATGTGGTGATCGCTGGGCCATCGGGATGCGGAAAGTCAACGCTTCTATCGATCATGGGGCTTCTTGACGAACCGAGCGTGGGGACGCTTGCCGTCGACGGTAGGGACGTTCGCGGACTCAGTGGCGCCGGTCGAGCCCGGCTGCGGAACCGTGCGATCGGATTCGTCTTCCAGAACTTCAATCTCATCGGTGATTTGACGGTCTTCGAGAATGTTGCGCTGCCGCTGGTTTATGCAGGAGTGGAACGCATGGAGCGCGAACGTCGCGTGGTGTCTGCGCTCGAGAGGGTCGGCGTCGCAGCGAGGGTACGTCACTATCCTGCGCAGCTCTCGGGAGGCCAGCAGCAGCGCGTGGCAGTTGCCAGAGCCCTGATCGGTGACCCGGCGGTTCTATTGGCCGATGAGCCAACAGGAAACCTGGATTCGCGAAACGGCGAGGCGGTCATGGCATTACTAGATGACCTGCATCGGAGCGGGGCGACCATCTGTATGGTGACGCATGACTCGCGATACGTGAGCCCTTCCTCTCGCGTCATTCAAATGTTCGACGGACGGGTCGTGGAAGACTCGGCTTCTCCAGCCGAGGGAGTGCCCGCGTAAACGCGGAGCGCGTGGCTGAAAGGCGCGAGTACCCGATGCGCTCTGGCGACAAATGGTCTGGGTGCCGGGCGGCCGCGACCTCTCCTTCCATAAGCTTAATAAATACACGACGCAACCACCTGCGAATGACTAATCAGGAGGGGCTGGCCAGGCTCGAGCTGTGCTTACTCCGAGGCACGCCACCGCAGCTCGACGTCAAGACCGTAACGCTCCGAGCAAGAGACAGTCGCGCGAAGTATCTCTTTCGCGCCAACATCGCGATAACAATCCCCGGCGCAAGGACTGCTGTTCTAGAAGCGCGTCACGCTGGCCACTCTCTATCCGGTCAAGGCGGTGCCGAGGCGTTATCCTCCCGCAGAGAAGAGTCTGGGATAGGGCTCCTTAAGCATACCTTTCTCCATGACGTCGTCAGTACGAGTGGTGTGTCATGAGACAAAGCACTTATCGGCTGTTGTCCCTGGCGCTCCTCCCCGTGTGCATTGCCGGTGGCGCCTGCCGCACCACACAGCCCGAGCCATGCCGTATCGCGTCCACCGCCACCCTCCAAGCGGCCGAAGGAGGCATTGACACCTACACCGCTGCGGGCTATCGAAAGGCGATTCGCGCTCTTGAACCACTAGCGAGATGCGACGACCGCCTTGAAGCTCGCCTTGCTGTCGCCTACGGTCTCCTCGCGCACGAGCAGAAAGACGTGGGACTGAACAATCTGCCAGCGTGGACCTCGGCAGCATACTACGCCGCAATCGGGGCTGCTAGCCAACCAGGCACTGCCACTGTTAAAGCAAAGGCAATTGTCTTGTTCGCCTGGAATGTCCTGACGGAGAGCGAATACCGGAGCGCACTTGAGCCCGCACTCGACGTCACTAAACCGCTCGCCAATCGGTTAGCCGAGATACGCAGCTTTTCTCGATATGCTTCGCATGACCGCGAGGCGGCAGAGCTCCTGGACGAAATTCTCCAGCGCCGCGACCCCGGTGACGATGAGGCGCGCCTCTGGCGTTGGTGGATCGACACGCCAGGCGACACAGAGTCCAATGATGCAAAAGCGCTTCTGCAGCGGTTCCCAGAACACCCGCTGATGCTGTTCGAGATAGGACGCCAGCGAGTGAGGGAAGGAAGGTACGTTGAGGCCGAGGAAGTGTTCACTCGCCTCACGGCGAAGGCAACTCATGCTCGAGCGTTTGCGGAGCTCGGCCAGCTAGCGCTCAATCGGAATGACATTTCAACCGCCGAGGCTCAATTCGAGCGAGCGCTCGCACTCGAGCCCGAACTTCCAACCGCGCTTCTCGCCAGAGGGTCTTTAGCTTGGGAAACAGGGCGGAATGCCCAGGCGGAGCACGACTGGGCACGGGCGCACCAGCTCACCCCCACATGGGAAGACCCGATTTACAACAGTGCTGTGCTACGTCTCAGCGACTACACGTGCGCGAGCGCGGCCGAGGATCTCGATGAGCTCGTGGCGCTGCACGGTCGGTTCGAGGCATGGGCGTATACACATAAGGCCCTTTGCGCGGTAGAAGAAGGACACGACGATGCCGCGGCCGGCCTCGCTGGCGCCGCCCTCATAGTCGCTCCCAACGACGACGCACCGGAATACATTCTCGGACTCGTCGCTTATCGAGCGAACAGGATGCGAGAGGCGGAGAAGCGGTTTCAACGCGCCGTGGCTCTAAATGCAGAGAATGCTGAGGCTCATCTGTATCTCGGCGAGCTTTACCTTAAGGAACGGAGTCCTCGCGAGGCCCATTCACATGCGAGCGCCGCCATCGAGCTCTTCACAGCACGATTGACTGAGATCGACCTCGAGCGAGAGAGGGCCACGGCGCAAGGCCGGATGGGCACGGGCGCTCGGCTAGAAAAGCAGCAGGTCGGCCTTAAGAGGCGTCTCGAGCAAGCGAGCGCGCTCCTGGCACGGGCGCCACATCGCCCCGGAGACGATCGCGATTGACTTCGTCGGGCGCACGCCGGAGAGAGAGAGCATGAGCTTTGGAGCTCTTCCAGCCCCGACCGCCCTCATCCTTGGGTTGGAGTTGTCCGTTCATGCGCGCGGCGGGATCTCCGGGGTCAGCGTCTCGCCTACCGGGTTTCAATCCCGCGCTCGGGCAGTGGGTGTCTCGATCCAAGAGATGTCGATGGGGGGGAACGAAGTGGGTCGGAGCATCCGGAACCAGAGCGCTTTCGGTCCTCAACACCACGAAACCGAACGGTTGTCGCGAGGAGCACGCGCCGAGAAGCACCTCCACGTCAAACGGTTCAGCCCACGGACGATGTACTCCTCCGCGAGGGGCTTCTTAAGCGCAAAATGAGGGCTATGGACGTCGGCGAAGCCGGATTCTCGATGCACCAGCTGGTCTGCATGAACCCAGAGGATCCCGACGCTTACTACAAGCGCGGCGTAGCCCTGCAGGAAAGCGGACGTCGCGCCGAAGCCGTAGAAGCGTACAGGACGGCCTTGGCACTCTACCTCTCTGGTGGTGAAGCGATCGACGATCCCAGGGCGACGCTATTCGGGCGCAGCAATCTTAGGGACGCGGCTCAGAAGAGCCACGCTATCGCCAGCTCATCATCGGCCGCCTGCAAGAGCGCGGCTGCCCACTTAGCTAACCTGCTGATCGAGAGCAAGCACGTCGAGGAAGGTCGCGCCTGGCTGGAGCAAGTACTCGCCGTCGCACCCGACCATCCCCACGCCCTGCTCGGCATGGCACGCCTCCTCAGCCAATGCCAACCCTCTGAAGCAGAAGCCTGGCTCGAGCGAGCCCTAAAGGCGAAAGCAGCCTTCCCCGAAGCCCTGACTGAATTGGCCCTGTTGAAGTCCAATCAGAACGATATGGAACTGGCAGAAAGTCTGCTCAGGCGAGCCCTGGGCATCGCGCCAGGTTATGTTCCGGCGGCCATCAACCTGGGGATCGTACTCCATCGCCTGGGCCAACTGGAAGAGGCCTGTGCCGCCCTCCACCAGGCGAGCTATCTCGACTCGGCCAACGCCAAAGTTTACGGCAACCTGTCGCACAGCCTATATAGCTTAGGCAACTATGCTGACGCCGAAGAGTCTGCCCGGCGCGCCATAGAACTAGATCCAACTAGCCTCGGTGTGCTAAATAATCTGGGCGTCGTCCGTCTGACCATGGCTGACTACCCAGGGGCCGAAGATAGTTTTCGTCGGGCACTGGCCCTCGACCCCTTCCATGCTCTGGCGAGATTTAATCTGGCCACCCTCCTGCTTCTCACCGGGCGTTTCACGGAAGGCTGGCAACTGTTGGAATCTCGCCCGCACTCAATCCTAAGACCTGATTACCGCGAATTCGACGGGGCTCCTTGGGATGGCACCCCCCTGCAAGGCCGCACGTTGATGCTCCATCATGAGGGGGGATTCGGCGATACCTTGCAATTCATCCGTTACGCGACCCAGATTGCCAGCGGTGATGGACGGGTCGTTCTGGTTGTACCACGACCCTTGGCGCGCCTACTGGAGGGATTGCCAGGCCCGAGGATCGAGACGGAAATCCCCGCTTCCTACGACTGCCAGGCCTATCTCGGCTCTCTTCCCAGGTTGCTCGACACTCAGCCTGAAACCATTCCTGCGGACGTGCCTTACATTAGGGTCCCGGACGAGACGCTACAGCGCTGGGTCGCTTGGTTCGCGGAGCGTTGCCCAGACCATGGGAAGCCCCTGGTGGGACTCGTCTGGGCCGGCGATATCAGTCATGGCAACGACGAGCGACGCTCCATCCCGTTCGACGTCGTCAAGCCCCTCCTGACCATCTCTGGCATCCGCTGGGTCATTCTGCAAATGGGTCGCCGGCCGGACGAGTTACAAGAAGTGATGGAAGCCCAGGGCTGCCTCGACCCCATGCCCGAAGTGCGCGATTATGCCGATACGGCCGGCATCATCGAACAGTTGGATCTAGTGATCTGTGCGGATACCTCTGTGGCCCATCTTTGTGGCGCCCTGGGCAAACCGGTCTGGACCCTGCTACCCAGCAACCCCGACTGGCGCTGGCTGCTTTCCAGGCCCGAGAGCAGTCCGTGGTATCCCTCTATGCGCCTGTTCCGGCAAGCTGCCATGTACGACTGGCGGCCAGTCATCGCCAACGTGGCCCAGGCGCTGGCGGAGCGCTACAATACTTCCATCGACATCGTCGACGACGACCCGCCTCCTTCTCCCACCCAACCCTGGTTTCCAAGGTTCTCGCTCAGCGGCAACATGGACCCGGACCAAGCGGCTCTCCGCGAACGCATCGGCGCCATACCCTTCTGGCACCACCGTATCGACCTGCCCGGCGGCCTTACAACGCCAGGTTGGATGCCCATCAACCCGGAAGCCTACGCTCTGCCCGAACGCCTGGATGGCCTCCGCATCCTCGATGTTGGCGCGTGGGACGGCTACTGGACCTTTGAGGCCCTGCGCCGCGGCGCTCGGGAAGTCGTAGCCATCGATGACTTTTCCGACATTCTGGGCGTCCAGACCGACCCCCCCTGGCGCAACTGGGACAGTTTTGACCTCTGCCGCAAAGTCCTCGGATACGATGAAGACCGCTGCCAACGACAGCAACTATCAGTGTATGAGGTGAGCGAGAAACTGCTCGGCCGATTTGACATAATCCTCTTCTTTGGCATCTTCCACCAACTGCGCCATCCCTTGCTTGCCCTCGACCGTATGGCGGCAGTCTGCGAACAGACCATTTATGTCGAAGGCCCCATTCTCGACGACTACAGCGCATACCGTGGTCTGCGGCACGGCCATGCAGACGGACAGATGGTGATGGAGTGCTATCCCGGCAACGAAGACGCCAGCAAGCCGATGATCCGACAATTGCCCACCCTCCAATGCCTGGGTCTCATGGTGAACTCGGCCGGCTTCTCGGAAGTGGAATGCTGGAAACTTGAGGAAGAGCCGCGGCGCATGTCACGCTGTCGTGGGTTTGTGAAAGGCGCACGCCAGTGAATGAAAAACGCGTGCGTGAATCGTCCCGGGTTCTCCGGAGACTGGTTTAGTTGAGTCCAGCCACAGTGGCTGGGGTTTCTCGACTGCGATAGTAGACCGCCTCGTATTCGGCCGGTGGGACGTAGCCGAGGGGTTCCGGAGCTGGCCAATGGAGTGCCTCGACCCGGCTCACGATCTCCGGATATGTAGGGGCGCAGTGGGAATTGCCGGGGGGCTGTGGCGCGTGAAACCGGAGCCATTCTGTCTCTTTCTCGGTGCGGC
>CAAGKR010250874.1_pt1 | contig 14113 bp, 15 predicted proteins | sample 2556971 | NCBI WGS metagenome assembly CAAGKR01 (sample SAMEA5207829, study PRJEB30636) | soil metagenome | biome: forest; feature: boreal; material: soil | place: USA | collected 2011-09 | depth 1 m | reverse complement strand
GCGTATTGCGGCAGGTTTGATTTTCGCGGGCGCGGTTTCGCTATGCGCGTCAGGTGCAGCTTGGTCGCAGACCCCCGCTGCCAAGAGTGCGGCAGCCGCGGCGCCGGCTCCCGCAGCCGCTCCGGCGCCCCCAGCCGCCGCGACCGCGCCGACTGCGCCCAAGACCCCTGCGAGTCCCACGCCCGAGGCTGCTCCCGCGCCACCCGAATCCCCAACGCCGCCCGCGGGGCCGCCGGCCACGCCTGCACCGGACCTCGAGACGGGGGAGCACCGCTTCTCGCCGGCCGTCCAGATGGTCGCCTCCGAGCTGAAGGTCGATCTCACGAAAGTGAGCGGAACCGGCCTCGGGGGGCGCGTAACGAAGAAGGACGTTCAGGGCTTCGCCGCTTCGGCCAAGGCGGCGCCGGCGGCCCGCGCGTCCGCGCCCACCCCATCGGTCGCGCCTGGTGAAGGGGATCAGGTCGTACAGCTCACCCGCGTCCGCCGGCTCATCGCCGAGAACATGGCCCGGTCCAAGTCCACCATCCCCCACGCCTGGCAAACGCAGGAGGCGGACATGTCGGGTGTGGTCGCGAACCGCGCGGCCAACAAAGCCGCGTTCCAAAAACAGGAGGGTTTCTCGCTCACCTACCTGCCCTATGTGATGGCGGCGGCCACATCAGCCCTGCGCGAGCACCCCGAGCTGAATTCCACCTTCAATGAGACCGAGCTCATCGTCCACAGGGACATCAATCTCGGCGTCACGGTCGGGTTGGAAGACACCCTCGTGGTCCCAGTCGTCCGCCGCGCGGACGGTCTGTCGATCGCTGGGCTCGCACGCGCCGTCAACGACGTCGCCACGCGCGCGCGCAACAAGCAGCTGAAGGCGGACGACGTCTCGGGTGGCACCTTCACCGTCAACAACTCGGGAACCTTCGGGACACTATTCAGCTATTCGGTGATCAATCCCGGCCAGGCCGGCATCCTGACCATGGAGGCAATCGTCGACCGCCCGGTGGCCGTGAACGGGATGATCGGGATCAAACCGATGATGTATCTCTGCTTCTCGTTCGACCACCGCGTGCTGGACGGTCTGATGGCGGCTCGGTTCCTGACTGCGTGTCGCAAGTGGCTCGAAGCCGTCACCCTCGAATCGCCGATTTACTGAGGAGCCTTCTCAGTCACGATCGATCGCGAGGATGCTGATGAAGAAGCTCGCGAACACGGTCTGCGTTCCTAGCGCCATCAGGACGACCGCCGGGATCACCTCCCGCATTGTGAGAGAGGGATCAAGGCTGCCAAAACCCACCGCCTGCCAGCTCAGTACTGCCGCAATCAGCCCCACGAAGCCGCCAAGCGCCATGATCGCCCCGGCCAGGAGGCCGACCTCCAGCGTGACATGCTCGAACAGTCGCTCCAGCGTCGGGTGCGGTGGGTGAAAGCCCTCGCGGATGGCGAAGATCTTTGTGAAGACGGCGAACAGGACGAGCTGGTAGCCGAGCAGGCACCCGAAACCGGCCACGAGGAGGGTGTGGATGTCAAGACGCAAACCGCCGACATGAAGCGGCCCGGCGATCAGGAGCGCTGAGAGCACCGCACCCACGAAGAACAGCGCGAGCCCGGGGTAGAGGAAGAGCCAGCGGGGGCTGAACAGGAGCATGAAACGGAGGTGACGCCAGCCGTCTCGCCACGTCCGCAGGTGGGGTGGGCGCGAGCGCCCATCGGGATGAAGGACGACCGGCACCTCGGTGATGCGCATGCCCTTCAACGACGCCTTGATCACCATCTCGCTGGCGAACTCCATGCCGGTGGCGCGGAGCTGCATCCGGTCGTACGCGTCTTTGGTGAACGCCCGGAGACCACAGTGGGTGTCACCGACCGGCGTGTGGAAGAAGCCCCGGCTGATGAGAGTGAGGACCGGGTTGCCTACCCGGCGGTGCGACCACGGCATGGCGCCCGGCTCGATGCCGCCTAGGAAGCGGTTCCCGAGGACCAGGTCATAACCCTGATGCAGCTTGTTGATGAAGGGCACGATCGCGCCGAAGTCGTAACTGTCGTCGGCATCGCCCATGATCACGAAGCGTCCCTGGGCAGCGTCGATGCCCCCGATGAGCGCCCGGCCGTAACCCTTCTTGCGCACCTCCACCACGCGCGCTCCCAGCTCTTTGGCGATCGCCTGGGAACCGTCCGTACTGCCGTTGTCGGCGACGATGATCTCGGCCGCGAGGTTGGACGTGTCGATCGCCTGTTTGGCTTTCTGGATGCAGGCCGCGAGCGTCTCGGCTTCGTTGAGGCACGGCATCACGATTGAAACCTCGATGCTTGCAGGTGAGGGAGCCTCGGGAGGGTGCTCCCTCCGTTGCGCCAGTTCCATGCGCAAGAGCCTAACGCCCTGTCGCTGTGGACCAAAAGAAATGACCCCGACGGATCGCCTCTCGAGAACTGGTACCGGCCTTGCGGCCTGTTCCTGCCCTCTTGAACGTGTCCCTCGGGGCCGTCACCAACAGTACGGTCACCCACCCGGGAGTGCAATACCAAAAGTCAGTTCGCCGCCAACCCGTAACTAGTAGCCACCCGCGCCGCCACCAGCGTGGCGGGGGCGCTCCCTCATCCGTCATGAGTACTTGACGTTCTTGCCGCCATCGACCACGAGATCTTGGCCCGTGACCAGGTCGTTCTCGAGGAAGGCCATGACCGCCTGGGCGACATGATCGGGGTTGGCGATCATGCCTAAGGGAGTGTTGGTTGCGAATGACGCCTCGAGTGCGTCGTTGGCATCTTCTCCGAAGCGCGAGCGGAACCAGCGTGTCGACACGAGGCCCGGAGAAACGGAGTTGACGCGGACGTCGGGGGCAAGCGCGATCGCCAGCGCGCGTGTCAACTGCAGCACGCCGGCCTTGGACACCGCGTACGCGATGGACGAACCCGTGCCGAGGTGGCCCGCGATTGATGCGATGTTGACGATCGCACCCTTCGCCTTCCGCAGCTCGGGTGCCGCCGCTCGGCAGCAGTAGAACGTGCCCTTGAGGTTCACGCTGAGGATCTCGTTCCAGACCTCCTCGGTGAGGCCGTCGAGGTCGGGGTGGGGGATGAAGTGCGTCGTGCCGGCGTTGTTGACCAGCACGTCCAACCTGCCGTACCGATCCATCGTGGCAGAGGTCATCGCCTTGACCGCTGCCTCGTCGGCGACATCGGCTCTGTGAGCCAGGGCTTCGACGCCCAGCGCTCCCAGCTCGGCTGTGGTCGCCTGGGCGTCCTCGGCCGACCGCGAGAAGTTGACCACGACGGCCTTGGCGCCGGCCTTCGCGAGACGCAGGCACACGGCGCGCCCGATCCCCGTGCCGCCCCCGGTGACTATTGCGACCCTCCCGCGCAGCTCCATGGCACAAGAGGGTAACGGCCCCGCGTGGCGGGTAGGCCGGATTCACTCCGGCCGTCACCCAAGCGCCGCCTTTGGCGCCTCCAGCAATGCGAGGAGAACTCTCTGGAAATCCCATCCCCGGGAATGGGCGCGCCGGCCCTTGCGAATCGCGACACCTTCGCGGTGCAGGGATTGAGGGCCGGGTCCGCGTCGGCCAAGCCGACCCGGCGATGAGGGAAAACCGACTGGTTTTCCCTCATACTTCGTCGGCCATGACGTTGAGCCTCAAAGACGCCGGCAAACTCATCGACAAAGCTCATTCCAAGGCGGCCGAGCTTGGCATCAAAGTGACCGCCGCAGTGGTCGACGAGGGGGGCCACTTGATCGCGCTGGGCCGGATGGACGGGGCCCCGCCCCTCTCCCCTCAAATCGCCGAGGCCAAAGCGGTCGGAGCTGCGATGTTCCTTCGCGACGGCGGCGCGCTGGCCCAGATCGCGCAGGACAGGCCAGGATTCTTCAGCGCGGCGGACCGCATGGTGCGTCTCCCATTGATCCCAGGCGTCGGATCCATTCCGATCAAGCACGAGGGCAAGTACATCGGCGCGATCGGCGTGAGCGGCGCCCGCCCCGAGCAGGACCTCGAGTGCGCGGAGAGCGCCGTTAAATCACTCTAGGGGCACGCTTCGTAATGGCTCGTGCACCGCTCCCGCCTTGGTGAGGTGGCTCGAGTACAGGACGAGCTGGGTGGCGCGCCACGGTCCGAGCTGAGGCACCGCTGGCAGCGGCGGCAACTCGGAGCCGTCGCGATCTCGAGCTCGGGCCAGTGTCACGTGAGCCTCGAATGCTCTCTGGCGCGCAAGCGCGGGCTGGAAGGGACCCACCGATTGCTCCGCATCCAGGCCGGCACCCCTGCATTCCGCCTCAACCTGAGCGGCCAGCGTTCCGGCAGCATCCGCGCCGGTACGGAGCCCGAGCCATACGACGCGCACCAGCCGGCTGCGCTTGAACGTGCCGATGTCGCCCAGCTCGAGTTCAAACCCGGAGAGCGCCTGGGCGCCGAGCCGGTCGGTGATTTCTTCAATGAGTTGGCGATTGACGCTGCCGACGAACCGGATGGTCAAGTGCAGATTGGAGATCGCCGTCCACCGGAAGTCGGGCGCGACCGCGGCGCACGCGGTGATGAATCGGCCCAGCTCGCCGCGCTGATGCGCGGGCACCGGCAGCCCGAAAAACGCGCGAACCTTCAGTGAGCGTGGGTCTTCCAGTTCTCCGTAACCCAGGTGCTCGGCCGAGTGGGCCGCCAGCCGAAGCGCACGCTCACCGAGTCGATGCCGTCGGCGACGTTGGGCATCTGGATGGTGTTGATCTCATCCGTCGTGAAAATGGGATTGGTCAGGAGAGCCTCCATGACGGCGGCACTGGGAGTCAGGAGCAGAAGCGGGAGCTTCAGCTTCGGTTTCCTGATCCCCCGAGCCTGGATGAACCAGTCGACCATGGTCTCGTAGGTGACGACCTCAGGGCCGCCGAGCTCGACGATCTTTCCGAGCAGCTCCGGCTTCTCGATCGCTTCGATCACGCAGCGGGCGGCTTCCTCGCGAAGGATCGGCTGGATCTGGGCCTGGCCGCTGCCCGGGATGATGAAGAACGGTCCGGAGTTGGCACGGCGCTCGAACTCGTTGAGGATGCCGCCCTCCTCAGCCAGAACCAGCGAAAAGCGAAGGACGGTGCCCGACACGCCCGTCTTGGCCAGCTCCTGCTCGCCCATCCAGCGCGACGTCATGTACTTGTAATTGGCGTCGAGGCGGGCCCCGATCGCGCTCACCAGCAGGACCGATTTCACACCGGCTGCCTTGGCGGCCTCGCCCATGATCCGAGGCCCATCGACGTTGACCTCGAGAAAGGACTGCGGCCGGTTGCGGCGTACGGCGACGAGGCTGACGATATGGTCGACGCCCTGTGCGGCTTGGGTCACCGCGGCGAGATTGAGAGCGTCCCCGACGACCACCTGGGCACCGCGCACCTTGAAGGCGGCGGCCTTCATCGGATCGCGCACCAGGACCCTCAGCTGCTGGCCTCCATCGATCAGCCTGTGCGCAACGCCACGGCCGAAAAAGCCGGTCGAGCCCAGGAGGAGAATCTTGGCCACGATCAAGATCGTAACCGAGGCCATACTGGGGCTAGGATGACCGGGCAGGAAGCCGGCGGCCTGGGTCTGGGGCTTTTCGCCGTCGTCATCGGTGCCGGGGGTATCGCCGCTGCGATCCGGACACGCCGCCGCAGAGCGGAGATCGCCGCCACGTATGGCTCCACCGGGGGGATCGTCTATACGGTCGTGCAGGCCGGCTGCTCAGGCGTGCTGGCGCTTGGGGGTTTGGGCCTCATCGTCCTGGCCCTGGCGTTCAGGCGGTAGTCCTGCCGGCGTTAGCGCTGGCTCTGGTGTTCAGACGGTAGTCCTGAGGGCCTTAGCGCTGGCTCCGCCCCCCCACCCCGGCTTCGCCGGACCTCCCCGTCGAGCGGGGAGGGGCCTTATCTGATTCAGGTCACGGACCGGCTACCTGGCTCAGATCACGTTCTTCTCTGCAACCAGGGCGCCTCGGGCGAAGCGATCGAACGCGAAGCTCGAGATGTCGATGTCGGACTGGTGGTCCATGAGCAGCTGGGTGACCAGCAGCGCGGCCGCGGGCGCCTGCATGAAGCCGTGCCCGCTGAACCCCGCAGCGCACCAGAATCCTTCGAGCTCACCGATCGGACCCAGGATCGCCTGGTGGTCGGGCGTGATCTCGTAGAGGCCGGCCCACGCGGTCTTCACCCCCGCGCCGGCCAGGGCCGGGGCACGCCATGCGGCTTGCTCGACCATCTTCTCGAGGAACTTCCAATTGACGTCGGTCCCGTAGCCCGGCTGCTCCGAGCGGTCCGTCATGCCAATAAGCACGCCATCTCCTTCCGGGTGGAAGTACAGCGAGGTCTGGAAATCGACCGTCATCGGCGTCGTGCGCGGGATGGCCGGAAACGTTCCCGTGACGGCGATTTGGCGCCGGTACGGGAGCACGGGGATTTCGAGTCCAGCCATTCGCCCGATCGACGCCGACCAGGCGCCGGCACAGTTGAACATCAGTCGCGTCGCGATGTCGCCGCCTGAGGTGCGCACGCCCTGCACCCGCCCGGCGGCGATGTCGATGCCGGTGACTTCCACCCCTTCTTTCAAGCGCGCGCCCAGGCGGCGCGCGGCGGCCGCATAGCCCGAGGTGACGTCGGCAGGGCTCGCGATGCCGTCGCTAGGGCAGAACGTGCAGCCCAGGACGTCCTCGACATTGAGCACCGGCACCATTCGCACAGCCTCGGCCGCGTCCACCCAGCGGGCTTCCGTGACGCCGACGCGGTGCCACATCTCCATGTTGTGGCGGAAGTCCTCCACCTGCTGGGGCTGCGTGAGAACGAACAGGTAGCCGATCTGGCGGAAGTCTGCGGGGTGGCCCGTCTCCTGCTCGAACTCTCGCAGCATCTGCACGGACAGACGCTGCAAGCGCACGTTGGACTCCAGCGAGAACTGCTGGCGCACTCCGCCCGCGCACTTGCCTGTTGACTGCGAACCCAGCGTCTCCCGCTCGAGGAGCACGACATCCACCTGGCGCTTGGCGAGTTGATAGGCGAGCGCGCAGCCCGCGATCCCCCCGCCCGCTATGACTACGTCAGCGGTTTCCATTCCAGGACATTCCCCAGAACTCGAAGATGAGCTTCAGAGCGGCGAACGACGTGATGTCCCCATTGTCGAACGGCGGCGACACCTCGACGACATCGAATCCGACAGGGCTCGAACCTGCTGTGGCCGTCCTGAGCAGATCGAGGGCCTGCCTCGTGGACATCCCACCTGGTGACGGGATCTCGGTCCCCGGAGCGAAAGCTGGGTCGAGTGCGTCGATGTCGAACGAAACGTGCACCTTCTTCCCGGCGAGGCGGAGGGCAATCGCCTGCGCCGACCGCAAAGGATCGCCGGCGAGGTCTCGGGCCGAGACGAGCAAGACACCTTTCGCGCGAATGAAGTCCAGCTCCTCGGGGTCGTAATCCCGTCCACAGGCGATCACCACCCGCGCTGGATCGATCCCGGAGACTTCGAGGGCCCGGCGCATCGCGCAGCCGCACGTCCAGCGGCCGCCGCGCGAGTAGTCGCACAGGTCGGGGTGCGCATCCACCCACAGGACCGACAGGTCGGAGTGGCGCCGCGCCTGGGCCGCGAGCGTGGCGATGGTGGTGCAGTGGTCGCCGCCGAGCACGGTCAGGAACGACGCGGGAGGGACCGCGGCCAGCCGTTCGGCGACCTGGGACCACCCCGTCTCGATATCCGTGCCCGCATCGAGATCGCCGAGGTCGTACACGCGAAGCCCAGTCAGCAGCCGGCCGTCTTCGGTCACCGGCGGTACGGCCGCGGACAGGCGGCGAATGCGTCCTGGGGCCAGCGCTGCGCCCTTCCGGTAAACAGCTGAGCCGTCATATGGAATGCCGGCCACGACCACGTCGGCCGCCTCGAGCGAACCGCCCTGCAGGCCGCCCCACGGCCGCAAACCATCGAGGTTCATCGCTTCCGCACCTCCGGCACCTTCAGGATGAGCAAGCCTCCGGCCAGCAGCCAGATGAAGAAGATCGAGAAGATGACCGGGTAACCGCCTGGCAGACCCAATAACTTGTGGTGGTTGAACGGGTCGAGCAGTGGCCCGGCCACAAGGCGGGCGATGACCCCCGATCCGGCGGTGGCGATGTTGCTGAAGCCCATGAAGAGGCCCGCTTCTCCGGCTGGGATCAAATCCTGGATGAAAGCCCAGTCGACCGAGAAGAACAGGCCGTAGCCAATCCCGATCAGGATCCCGACAAGGGTGGCCTGGGCCGCCAGCGTAGGCACTTTCAAGGTTCTGGCCAGGGGCTCCACGAGCTGGGCCGGCAGCAACTGGTAATGGCTGAAGACCAGCATCAAAACGCCGGCTGCGCCCAGCAATCCTCCGACCAGGATGAAGGGCCGCCGGCCCAGGCGGTCCGAGGCCCGCGCGGCGGGCCACGCGACCAGGAAGGCGGACACGATCACCAGGCCCTGCAGCGTGAAGGTGGCGGTGATGGTCGCGTGACTGTTCTTGGGGAAGAAGACGTCGCCGAAGTAGTACAGGACGAAACTCTGGATCCCGACCAAGCCCATCAGGATCAAGAGCCGCGAGGCCATCAGCCAGAGAAACGCCGGGTGGCGCAACGGACGCGAGAAGGTAGTGGCCAGGGCCTGCCGGACACCCCGGAACTGGGCCTGGCTGCTCTCAGCTTTGTCCGGTATCAGGAGGACGGTCGGCAGCATCGTGAGCAACAGCAAGGCGCAGATGCTGAGGATCGCCGCCGTGCGGCCGGCATGATCCAAGATCAGGCCCGCCGCGACCGTGCCCAGGAGCAGGCCGATGATGTTCGAGATGCCGTAGTAGCCCGACGCGGTGCCGCGCTGCGCTTCGGGCACAACGTCGGGCATCAAGCCCTGGTACGGGCCCTGGGCCGTGTTGGAGGCGGTCTGGAGCAGGAAGTAGAAGATCACGACCAGCCAGTAACTGCCCGAGAGCGCCAGCCCCACCAGGAAGAGGACGTCGCCGATGGTGCCCCCGACGATGAACGGGTGGCGCCGCCCGAAGCGGGTGCGCGTGCGGTCTGAGATTGCACCCACCACTGGCTGCCAGACCACCGCCATCAGCGACCCGATCCCCTCCAGCACCCCGAGGGCCAAACCCTTGTGCTCGTTGCCCACCAGTTGCTTGACGAGGTCGGGCAGGATCAAAGCTCCGAGGCTCGTCCAGAGGTAGCCGATGGCGACCCAATAGACCGACAGAACGATGAAGTCGAGCTGGCTCAAGCGGCGCCGCGCAGGCCGGACGGCTACCGCCATGGACCCTTCACCACCCTCCGCGTCGATCAATCCGGCTGCATGTCCCTCAGCGATCTGCCACGTAAGGCGGCAGCGACTTCTTGACCGGGCGGTCCTCCCGATAGCCGAGCGCGTACTCGCCCTGGAGGATTGTGTGCACCTCGCGCGTGCCCTCGTAGATGATCGGCGCTCGGGCGTTGCGCAGGAAGCGCTCCACCGGGTATTCGGCGGAGTAGCCGTACGCTCCGTGGACCTCGATGGCGTCGTGGGCGGCGTTGAAGGCGGCGTCGGTCGCGTACTGCTTTGCCATCGACACCTCGCGCGTGTGCCGCAGGCCCTTGTTTTTCATCCATGCGACCTTGAAGTACAGGAGCCGGCAGATCTCGTAGTCACGCGACATGCGGGCGATCATCTGCTGGATCAGCTGGTAGCGGCCAATCTCCTGGCCGAATGTCTTCCGCTCGCGAGCGTACTTCACCGAAGCGTCGAGACAAGCGCGCACCGTACCGGTTGCGCCCGCGGCCACGGTGAAACGCCCGTTGTCGAGGCAGCTCATTGCGATCTTGAACCCGTCGCCCTCGTCGCCAATCCGATCCGCCTCTGGCACCTCGACGTCGGTCATGAAGATCGAGCCGACGTCTCCTGCGCGGATTCCTAGGCGGTCTCCTATCGGCTCGGTTCGGAGGGACTTGCCGCACGCTGCGCGATCGAGCATGAAAGCCGAGACGCCGTCATGGCCGGCCTTGGGATCGGTCTTGGCGAACACGAGCAGGAAGTCCGCGGTGTCCGCGTCTGAGACCCATACCTTCTGTCCGTTGAGGACGTAGTTGCCGCCGACGCGGCGGGCGGTCGACTGCATCGAGGCCACATCGGAGCCGGCATTCGGCTCGGTCAGCCCGTAGCACGCGAGCTTCTCACCGCTTGCCATCGGCACGAGCCAGCGCTTCTTCTGCTCTTCGCCGGCCCAGGTGTACAGGCCCATACCTACGAGCCCGACGTGGACCGAGAGCACGGTGCGGTAGACCGTGTCGACATACTCGAGCTCTTCGCATACCAGTCCGAGCGAGAGGTAGTCAAGGCCGTAACCCCCGTAGCGCTGCGGGAAGCACACGCCGGGCAGGCCGATCGACGCGAGCTTGGCGAAGATCTGCGGATCGTGGTGCCCGGCCCGGTCGTTGGCGCCGATCACGGGCGCGAACTCGCGGGCGCAGAAGTCGCGGACGGTGGCCACGAGCTGTTCCTGGTCTGAGGTCAGGGCCAGGTCCAGCACGACTCTCGGTTCTACTTCTTGGGGCTGGGTGAGGGGCTCGACGTCCGGGCCGGCGAGGCCAACGGCTTCAGGTCATTGGGACCCACGTGGCCGATGACCGGCAGGTGGTGGCCGATGCTGAGGATGATCGGCGCGCTCCTCGAGCCGTGCAGCTGAGGCTGCAGAAAGTCGGTGTAGATCTGCTGCAGCTGATGGAGGCCGGCGATTGAGTCGATGTGCGCCCCCGACGGCTTGGCGGCGGCGTCCTTGAGCGCTTGCAGGTCCTGTTTGGAGACCATGGCGGATGTGATCGGGTTGGACAGGATCGACGACTCCAGCTGGTTGACCTGCTTAAGCGTGAGGCTGGCGCTCTTCAAGGTGGGTTGGAACGCATTGTCGAGGGTGACGAGAGCAGAGATGGCCAGGTACAGGATGATCAGGGCGACCGCGACGTGAACGAAGATGCCGAGCAGTCCGTCGACGCCGCGGATCTGCTCGATCCGGTGAAACGCGCCGCCGATGGCGCCGCCGATCGCACCCATGATGATCGCCAGGATGATCGCGGCGAACACACTGAGCACGGCGCTGATGTGGAACTTGAGCATCTCGTTGGTGTACTGGTCGTGGAAACGAAAGATGATCAGTAGGGTGCCGAAGAAAAAGATCTCCGACATGAGCGGCTGGATCACGCCTCGCTGGTAGCCAAGAATCAAGGCCAACACCAAGACGATCAAGACGGCGAGGTCGATGATCATTTCGTCAAGCCGTCCGTTGGGTCGTGGACGCCCGCTGGCGGGCCTCGACCGTGACGTACCCCGCGAACATGGCCACGATCCCGACGGCTTCACTCAGAGGCTGCGCGACGTATACGCCTTTGGACTGCGCGAAGCTGTGCCCTCCGGCCACGATGAATGCGCCGGCTGCGATGAGGGCGAGTCCCAGGACACGGTTTCGTGGAGCCCCTGCTCGAGCCGCTTTCCACGCGGACCAGGCCGCGCCTCCGATCAGCAGGAGCGAGCCGACGACGTTGGTCAGGAGCGGCAGCGACGCCGGAACGTCGATCGCGCCGCGCGCAGGCACCTGCGCCTTGAGCAGGGCACCGTCCGTATGGGCCACGAGCACGGCCGCCAAGCCGATCACGGAGATGGCGACCATCGCGATCACGGCAGCCCGGCCCACGCGAGGCGACGCCAGGAGGAGCAGGGAGCCAATCCCCAGCCAGCCCACGTTCAGGACCCCGCCGAACAGGTAATAGCCCTTGTAGGTGGCGTCCGACCAGCCGAACGCCTGGCCGTCGCTCTCGAAGAGAGCGGCCATGGCGAACATCGCGAGGGCCAACGCCCAGATCGCCTGGTGAGGCCTTCGGCGGCTGAGGTACTGGCGGCCGACGACGGCGGCAAAGGCGCCGCCGACCACGGCTGCGATCAGTGGAATCACAAACACCGGGGCCAATTGTAAGAGCACGGGGGAGGAGGCCTGCCGCGACTTGGTCGCAGGGACCCCAGGGGAAACCGCTGTCCGCTAGACTCGGAGCACTCTTGGCCCGAACGATCGCTGTCGCGATGCAAAAGGGGGGTGTGGGCAAGACCACCACCGCCGTGAACCTCGGCGCCGCACTGGCAGAGTTGGGTCAGCGCGTGTTGTTGATCGACCTCGATGCGCAAGGCCATCTCACGCTGTATATGAAGCCTTCGACCGAGCTCGACAAGACGATCTACAACCTCCTTGTCGATCCCGACACCACCGTGACCGATGTCGTCCAGGAGGCGCCCCAGATGGGCGTCCACTACATCCCCGCCAATGTCGAGCTGGCCGGGGCAGACAACCAGCTCATCAACGAGATCGGGCGCGAGAGCATCTTGCGCGACAAGCTGGAGCCGGCACAGAAGCGCTACGACTTCATCATCATCGACTGTCCGCCTTCGCTCGACCTCATCGTCATCAACGCACTCGTGGCCGCCGACGAGGTCCTGGTTCCGCTTCAGGCCGAATTCCTCGCCCTCAGGGGCATGCAGGAGCTGCTGGTCACGATGGAGCGTGTCAAGCGGCGCCTGAATCCGCGACTCGAGCTGATCGGCATCCTGCCCACGCTCTACAAGCACCGCGCACTCCATTCACAGGAGGTGCTCGCGGCGGTCAGGGAAAAGTACGGAGACAAGGTTTACGACTTCGGGGTGACGGACTCAATCCGTTTTGCGGAGACCCCGCTCGCAGGGCAGTCGATCCTTCAGTACGCACGAGACTCGGATGGCGCGAAGGCTTACCGTGCGCTCGCGGCCAAAGTATTGGAGAATCACAAGTAGCAATGACCACCTTCAAGCGCGCTTCACTCGCGGGGTCCGAGGAGCTCTTCCGGCCCACCCGCCCTCAGGTTGTCAGCGACACCGATAATGTGATCAGGGAGGCCGTCGACCGCCCGGCGAAAGTGAAGGAGGTCGTCCACCGAACACTCCACTTCACGCCCGAAGAGATTGAGCTTCTGCTCGAGGCGATCCAGACGGCGAAGTATCCCGACCGGCCTCCCGCCAAACCGGCTCTCGACAAGTTCGACGCGCTGGACGCCCTGCGAATCAAGGTCCAAGGAGAAGCGGCCGCTCACTAGAGCGGCCTTATGAGGGAAAACCCGGATGGTTTTCCCTCATCGCCAGGCGCTTCGCGAGCGGCGGCGCCCATTCCGGTATATCGATGGGACTTATTTGAGGATTAGTTTCTCCTCGCGACGCTAGGGCTATAGAGACAAAATCATGGCCGGGGGGACCCAGGCCAACCCTGCCACGCTAGTTCTTGCGCGATCGGCGCCGGATGTAGCCGTAAGTCCAGTACAGGCACAGCACCAGCAGGGCGCCGACGAAAACGATGACCGCGGTGCGCTGCATCGATCTAATACTGGCCCTTGGTGTTACGACTTCGGTAGATTTGCTTCAATGAAGCTGGGGATCGTCAAGGTCAAGCTCGATCGCGAGGTCAACGCCTACGTCGTCGCCTGCTCGGCCACCAAGGAGGCGATCGTCATCGATCCCGGGCTGCCGGCGGAAAAGATCGCGGACCAGCTCAAGGGCCTGACGGTGAAATTCATCGTCGCCACCCACTGCCATCCCGGTCACGTCGGCGGGAAGGATGCGCTCAAAGAGCTGACCGGAGGCCAGACCGGGCTTCACTCCGCCGACGCCAAGCAGTTCCTGCGGTCGGCCGACCGGTACCTCGTCGAGGGCGACGAACTCGAGTTCGGTGAGTTCAAGCTCTCGGTGCTCCACACACCTGGGCATACGCCGGGGAGCCTCTGCTTTGTGGTCGCCAACCACGCTTTCGTCGGCGACACCATCCTGGCCGGGGGCATCGGCAAGCAGACGCCCGAGACCGACCTGCGCCGGCAGATGATGAGCATCGGCACCAAGCTTCTGCGTCTCCCGCTGTCCACCGCCCTGTACCCCGGGCACGGGCCCCCCACCAGCCTCGAGCGCGAGCTGGCCCAGAGCCCGATCTTCAGAGGCGCGGGCGCTAGCGCAGGTCGCTGAGGGGTGGGCGGCGAGAGATTCGGTGTCGAGGTGGTCCAGCTGCTAGGCGCGGCCGAGCACCGGAGCGCGCGCATCGATAGATGCGTAAGCGAGGAGCGGAGGTCGCAACAACGCAGATGGGCCGC
>CAAGKR010510960.1_pt1 | contig 14116 bp, 14 predicted proteins | sample 2556971 | NCBI WGS metagenome assembly CAAGKR01 (sample SAMEA5207829, study PRJEB30636) | soil metagenome | biome: forest; feature: boreal; material: soil | place: USA | collected 2011-09 | depth 1 m | reverse complement strand
TACACGGGTGAGATCACGGTGAGCGGGAGTGGCTGGCTTTGATCATAGACGCTATCGAAAGGCGATTCATTCTCCAGACCGATGGTAAAAGTGACGGGATGGCGTAACCCTCGTGGCGCACCCAGTAGGTCAGTCCAGAGTTCCTTATTCTGCGGTTTGATCTCCAAATGAAAATGGAGCCGGTTCCGGTCCGGATGAATTTCTTCCGGATAATTACCGCGCACCGCCCGGCCGTTAAGGAAGGGGACGAGCTTCGTAGCATCGTGTGTGGCCGCCCATTCCGTAAAGTGTTCCACTTGAACCTGAATGATGTCGTCGAGTTCCAGGTGGTCCACAACCAGGATGACTTTCGGCGACGGAGCCGGCGCTGGAGTTGGACGGGGGACCTCGGCGACCTGAGCGGGGCTCGGTGCTGGAGTTGGCGACGAGGTCTGCGCGTTCACAGTGCCCGTGCCCAGGGCCAGCCGCGCGATCAGCAGGACAGGAAAAAGCAGCAAAACCGCAGCTAACGATTGATAGGTGAGCTTTCGGTGAGAGAGCGGCATGATTCCTCCTCAGTAACTGAAGCTGTTATCCCGCGACCTTAAAGAAAAATGGATCTATCGAGATGCCCACTGGCGTAATGTTGTCGATGTCCAAAAGCGTGTTCGCTTCCCAGTTCACATTTCTTTGATAGACGACGTCATTCGGAAAATTCGTTTTCTTACGCGTGTTGTTCGCGGAAAAGATTCCGAAGAAGTCTTTGCCGACCGACATCAGATGTTCATAGTCGCCCAGGTAAGGGTCGAATTGTTTCGGCGGCCGGGTGGCCGGAACCTGCGCCAGCACGAGCGCGCTCCAGGATGTGCCATCCGTCGTGGTTTCAAATTTAGTAAGCCACTGTTGATTGGCGCCGGCGCCGGCGAGTTGTTGATAGAGCAGGCCGAGTTTGCCCTCGGTATTGATCGCCATCGCAGGAATCATCGCGTTGTTCACTCGCTTCAATTCCGGTGACCAGGTCTGGCCGCGATCCGTAGAACGCAGGATGTGCAACGCGTAAACGCCGTCGGGCTGATCGTCATTGTAGGCGACGTAGACGATGTCGCTGTTTTTCGGATCGAGCGCGATGCCCACGTCGCCGCCCGTGCGTTGCAACCCCAGAACACCGTTGAAGTTGAATTTAGCGCCGCGGACGACTCGGATTCCAGCTTTTTGATCGCTTGGATCAACCAGGTCGGTGAACGGATTAGGACTTGCGCCTCCCTTATCGTCTCGAACGACGACGACGTCGGCGGTTCCTTCTCCGCTGCTGTTGTTGAAAGAACGCCAGGATTGAAAGACGCCATAAACGGTGCCGTCTGAATGAATCGCCGGCCGGATAGGCGGGCCGTCCTGGCTGGACGGCGGGCGCGATTCAATCCTGGTAGTAGTGAAGCCGGGCTTCGTATCCGCACCGTTAAGAGTTTGATCTATGGTCGCGGTTCTGCCACCGTCGGCGTTGAAATCGTTGTTGCCGACATAGACTCGATCCTTCTTCTTGCCAGAGCCGGCCGCGAAAGTGGCGGCCGCAATGTAGGGTTGGTCGACTCCTTTTCCCATCCGATCCAGCAGCACCTTCATCATTTCAGCACTCTGGAAATCCTTGGTGACCAGAATATTCAGTCGCGTGCGCTCGCCGGGGAAAGGGAATCGAATAATGCCGGCGTAAAGAAAATTGCTTGAAGTGCCGAAGGCCACGGTGATGTCGCCGGTGACCGAACCGTCGGCGACCGTGCTCGGCACGATCGAATTAAGCGTCCAGGTATTGCCGCCGTCGGTCGAAACATAAATCGGCGCGCGCGGTCCCTCCGAAGGATCGGGTGTAAACGCTGAGGCAGCAATTTGAAGAGGATTAGACGGATTGACGGCAATCGAAGGCTCGCTGTCCTGATGATCCTCGCCGCTGAGCGATTTGGGAATCATGTTGACAATCAAAACCTTCGTGGAAGTATCTTGAGTCCGAATTTTTGCGCGCTTCCCGTCGCGCGTTCCAACGGACTTCCGTGCCTTGCCTTTCTTTTTGCGCGCGGGAGCGCGCTTGCGGGATGCGTTGTGACTCTTTCTTGCCGGCATGTGAAGCGCTCTCTGCTAGGCTTTCTTTGTTTCGATGATCTGTCTCACGCCGCCCTGCTGGCTGTAAGGCTGAAAGTCCAAAGGATGCAGCGCGGTGTAAACCTCTTCGGTGGCTTCGGGTTTCGCGCCCTTGTCCTTCGCGCCGCCCCCCGCAGTTCCTTTGACCATCGGCGTCTTGTGCAGCATGAAGTAACCCTGATGGCCCGCCTCGAACTTCGGTGCTTTGTACCAGCGCACATCCGTGCTGGCGGGAAAGCGTATGACCACGTTCTTCTTCGTGTGTTTCCCTTTGTGCACTTCATCGATTTCGATCACCGCTTCGCGCCAATGCGGCGAATGCTCGCTCACTGGTCCGGATGGGGTTGTTCCGGCCTTGCTTTGCTTGATCGCTTCGGCAAGCAATCTGATGGTGGTGACTTTGCCGGACACCACCATGTCGGCGGAATCAAAGCGCTCTTGCATTTCGCGGCTCCGCTTGTGCGCAATCGGATCGCCGCCGCGGCTAAGCAGCGCCGCGTGCGCCTTTGACTGCATGATTGGTTCTTCGTTGACTGATTGAACGGCGACGCTGTGGCCGAAAATCCAGCCCTGCGTGTAGAAGATCATTTCCTGACCAACGCGCGCCTTTTGTTTGCCGCTGAGCTGGACAGTAATATTGTGGCCACCTAACTTTGCGAGATTCTTTGGCGCTTCCAGCACTTGATCGACACTCACGACGATGGTCCGCGCGCTGACCGGAACCTCTTTCATGGTGGCGCTCTTCAGTTCCTGCACCGTGCCCTTGAACACAAAAGTCGCTTGGCTCGACGGATCTGTTTTGCGCGAGTTCGCTGGCATGGCGTCTCCTTACCTTTGCAGATCAGGCATCGCGTGAGTCATCGAGAAGCCGAAAGAGTTTGCAAAGTGCGGCAGAGGCTATCCGAATTCGCAACACGCGTCAATGATTTTTGCAAAGCTGCGCGCAAGCACCGCTAAAGCTATCTGCAAGAGCGCGGTTACGCGAGGATCGGATCGCCAAACCAGACGGGCTGCGCCGGAACTTGCGCGAGAACTCGGAAGTGCGACAATATCTCTCGCCGCTGATTCAGTGTCGCGCTCGATCAATCTTTATCTAACCCGAGAGTGAGGTCTATGGAACGCAGAACTACGAGTTGGTTTAGTCCTAACTTGCAGATGGAAATGCCGCTGGTCGCATACGGCCATGCGGGCCAGACGCTTTTAATGCTGCCGACGGCGGCGGCGGATTATCTTGAGTACGAAAGGTTTTATCTCGTCGATGCAATCAAGCCGTTCATCGACGCCGGCCGCATCCGCGCTTACTCGATCAACAGCGTCAATCGTCACAGCTTGCTGAACGAGCAGATGCCGCCAAAACTAAAGGCGGAACTGCTGACGCGCTACGACCGATATATCGCCGAAGAAGTGTTGCCGCTGATTCGCAACGAAGCGGGAGAAGACGCGCGGCCGATCACCACCGGCGCGAGCCTGGGAGCGTTCCTCGCGGCGAACGAATACTTCAAACATCCCGATTTGTTTCGTGGCGTGATTGCGTTGAGTGGCAGCTATGACATTCGTTCTTACCTTAACGGCTATTACGACGACAATGTCTTTTTCAATAACCCGGTCGATTATCTATCGGGTTTGAACGACGATCACTTCCTGCCGATTCTGCGGAAAGCGGAGGCGATCTACCTCATGTCGGGTCAGGGTTCTTACGAAGATCCGAAGCGCAGCCAGCAACTCTCAGAGATTCTGGAGTCAAAAGGAATTCCGCACACTTTGGATTTGTGGGGTGCCGACGTGAATCACGATTGGCCCTGGTGGCGGAAGATGCTACCGCATGTTTTGGGGAAGATTGTCGGCTAGTGTGCATCTTTCCTGTCAGCGGTCTTGTTAACAGTTTCCTCTCCTCCCCGTCTTATAAGAAGCACAGAAAAAACATTGTGTCAGGTGTGACTGCCTGATAAGACGAACAAAGGGGAAACAGATGAAATTAGTTCTTGCGATATTCATAGCGTTAGGTTTTGCGCTCGGTTCTGGTGTTTCTGCCTCGGCAAGTTCTACTCAGGAGTCGCGAGAGACCAAGCTGCACCTCGTTCGGCAGATCTATGTCAGCGACATGGGTCGAACTGACGAGGCCCGTCGCTTCCGTCTTCTTTTGCAGGAACAGCTTATTGAAAAGGGCTTCGTTGTTGTTGATAAAGCCGAAGATGCGGACGCAATTCTGACTGGAGCGCTGTCAGTCAGGATTGACGACGGGTCGCAAGCTCGTGTCTATGTTAGGCTGGAGACGAAAAATGGCGAACGCCTCTGGGCGAAAGACTTCGGTAACGGCTTATTCAAGAGCCTGTTTACTCTCAAAGAACCAGTTAAGTTGCGAGCGGAAGAAGTAGCCAAGGCACTGCGAGATGAATCGAAGAAGGCTGCCAGGAAATAGCGCAGGGGCAACTTCGATTAACTGTCCCCACTAGTCGAATTCACAACTACGTTCTCAAAAGGTGAGCGACGGCCCTTCTACCCAGCATCTAATTAGTCATGAGACGGGTCAAATTGAGAAAGAGTGTGACCAGAAAGCGAGTATTTTCTTTATCAACGTGTGCACTGGGCCTGGTTTGTTGTGCTCCTCTAGGGATTTCACAGCAACGCTCAAGAACTGTCGCACAACCAGCCCTGGCGGGGGCGCAAGAGTCAGCCGCGGAGGTCTTGCGCATCAATACGCGCGTCGTGTTCATCGATACGCTGGTCAAAGACAAGCGAACGAGTGAGCCCATTACGGATTTGACACGTGACGACTTCGAGGTGTTCGATAACGGCAAGAGGCGCGTGATCTCATATTTTAGCCGAGAGGGCGATGATCATAAACGACCGATGGCGCTGTTGTTGATCCTGGCTCCGATGGACGACGGTGCGAGAAAGAGCTTTCAGCGACCAGAGATTCTTAATTCGATGGCCGCTGCACTCAGCAAACTCCCACCCGAAGATGAAGTGGCTGTGATGCTTTTAGAGAGGGCCGGAATCGGTCAGATGCTTACCCCACTCACACGTGACCGCGCTAGAGTAGTTTCCACGCTGGCTAACCTGCCAAAACCAAAACAGGTCGAGGCCAAGACTCTGGTCAGGCCTTCGAAAATAATCCGGGACGTCGCCCTCTCGACTACAGCGGAGCGCCCGAACTCCCAGGTTACGATTGTGATGCTAACAGATTCCGTTTTTCTGATGGAGAATGCCGACCGTGATGAGTTGGAAAGAAACTTGATTCGTTCCAACGTAACGTTGAATGCCCTGATAACCGGAAGTAGTAAGTTCTTCATGTTGTTCTATCCAGTCCTCAAACCGATGGAGAATCATGGCGTGAGCTACTTCGACGTGCCCCAATATATAGCCAAACAAACGGGCGGCGATTATGTGCGCGCCAATAAGAAGAAAGATTACGGTCCCGCGCTTGAGAGGCTAGTCGGCAATCTTACTACCCGTTATAGTCTAGGATTCACACTGGGTGAGAATGAGCCAGATGACGGACAAATGCACCGGTTGGAGGTCAGAGTCAAAGCGAAAGACTCGCAGGACAAAGAGAGAACAATAGAGCTGAGCGCGCGACAAGGTTACTACCTCCCTAAGACAAAATAGTTTCTGCAAAACGAGGACGAAAACTGTGAAATCAAATAGGGCCTCAAACTAATCCACCACCAACCCTACGTTCCTAAAATCAAAACGCGGCGACTCGGATTCGCTTTCCGTCTCGCCGCGTCTTCATGTGTGTGCCAAGCGTAATTACCCCGGCGGGCCGTCGTTGCCCTTCTTTCCTTTCTTCTTAGCCGGTTCGGCTTCGCGTGGGCGGCTCTGCGCCGGGGTCGCCGCAGGCGCAGCGGGTTCGACCTTCTTAGGTTCGGGATTCACGCGCGGCTCGGGCGGCACGTCCGTCTTCACCGGCGGCAGCGTCGAGTCCTCGAGCTTCGGCGTCGTGATCGCGCTCGGGTTCGTGTTCTGATCCGTTTGATTGTCTTGTTCGTCAGCAGTCATCTGCGCGCGCTCAAGCTGAAGTTCGCGCTGTCGCTGCTTGTACATCTCCTTCATGTCTTCGGGCATCGACGGCGCCTTCGGAAAATCTTCCCTGGGTTTGTCCTTAAGGAAATCTTTCATGAAGTCGATGAACATCGGCAAGGCCCCGCTCGATCCGACCATGTCGTTGCCGAGCGGTTTTTTTCTGCCCGGATAACCCATCCAGGCGCCGGTAACATAAGTCGGCGTGTAACCGAGAAACCAAACATCAGTATGGTCGTTAACAGTACCGGTCTTGCCGGCGAGAGGCACGCCCAGCACTTGCGCCCTCGTGGCAGTACCGCCTTGCACGACGCCGCGCATCATCGAGACCATCGTCAGCGCCACGTACTCGCTGATAACCTTGTAAGTGGTCCGCTCCCACTCCTGCATCACGGCACCGTCGCGATCCAGAACTTTGCGAATCATGTGCGGCTCGACGCGAATGCCTTTATTCGGAAAAGTGGAATAGGCCGAGACCATTTGATCGAGCGGCACTTCGGTTGCGCCCAGCGCTGACGGCAGGTACGGCGCCATCGGCACTTTGACGCCAAAGCGACGGAGCATCTGCGAACCGGTTTGAATGCCGACCGTTTGCAGCAAGTGCACGGCGGGAATGTTCATCGAGTGCGCCAGCGCGGTCTTCAATGGCATATCGCCGCAACTAAGCGATCCATCATAGTTGTGCGGCTGCCAGCCGTTGATGTCGATGGCTGCGCCGCTGACGGTCGTGTCGGGCGTCATACCCCATTCGATGGCCGCGGTGTAGACAAACGGCTTGAAGGCCGAACCAGTTTGCCGATAGGCCTGGTACGCGTTGTTGAATTTGTTCGTCAGAAAATCGTACCCACCAACCATCGTGACGATCTCGCCGGTGTGCGCGTTCAAAGTCATCATCGCGCCCTGGACGTTAGGAATCTGAGTTAACTCAACTTTGAGCCGACGCGCCTTCTTATCGGCTTCCTTGATTTCAAAATAGGCGAGATAGCCCGGTTTGAATTCAGTGCGCGGCGCCCGTTTGCCCCAGCCCATGTCGGGCGCTGTCACCGTTGCGGTGTAATTGCCAAAGCGCACCGTAGCTTCGTCGCGGGCAGAATCGACCTTCATCACCAGCCCCATCAAATATCGGCCAGGTGCATATTCGTTCCGGTACCAGTCAGGATACTTGTAACTAGCGAGTTCCTGCTGAGTCGGCACGCCACCGTTGGAGGAAGTGGGAATCGCGTCGTACGAAGAACGCCAGCTGGTGTGCGACTTGTCGTACCAGCGCAAACCGGTCCGCACAGCTTCGTAAGCTTTTTTCTGCGCCGCGACGTTGATGGTTGAATAAACAGCAAGTCCGGTTTGCGCGACGCGCGTCGTGTACTTATCTTCCAGATCCCCGCGAATGTACTCGACCGGATAATCGAACGCGGGCGAGAGAGCCTGCGGCGGTTGGTAATACGCCGTGTCGGCCAACACGATCGGTTTCGCTCTCGCCGCATCAACCTCAGACTGCGAAGCAAATCCAGTTCTGGCCATCTGCTCGAGTACCAGGTCGCGCCGCTCTTTGGCCTTCGCGGGATTGGAAGTCGGCGAGTATTCGCCCGGTGCTTTCGGAATCCCGGCCAGCAGCGCAGCTTCTTCCAGCGTCAGATCTTTCGCCTGCTTGCCAAAATAAGTTTCCGCTCCGGCTTCCACTCCATAAGCGTTCGCGCCGAGAAAGATGTGGTTCGCGTACAACTCCATGATCTGGTTCTTGGTGTAATAGCGCTCGATTTGCAGAGCGAGCACCCACTCGTTCACCTTGCGCTTCAATGTTTGCTCGCGAGTTAGAAAGAGGTTCTTGGCAAGCTGCTGCGTCAGTGTCGAGCCGCCCTCGACCTTATCGCTGGTCAGATTCTTCCAGGTGGCGCCGAGAATACGAATCGGATCGATGCCTATGTGATCATAGAAGCGCGTGTCCTCAACCGCGAGGATGGCGTTTTTCATCACGGGCGGAATCTCTTCGAACTTCAGCGGGATGCGTTTCTCAAGCGCGAACTCGCCGATGACTGTCGTGCCATCGTCTGCGTAAACGCGCGTGACGACGCTGGGCCGGTAGGTCGCCAGCGCCGCGACCTCGCTCGCCGCCTGTGAATAGTTGAGCTGATATGCGGCGATGATTCCGGTCAATCCGCCCGCAGCCAGCGCCAAAAGCATCACCGCTGGAAACCAGAACCGGCGCAGCATGTGCTTGCGCTCGCCGGGGGGAGCGCTATAAATCGCCTGCGGCGTGTATGATTTCAAACGCGAACCAGGATGTTTTGCTGACATAATTTCACCTTTAGGATAAAACGTTGCCTCAAGTCCGCAAATCGGGGCAACGTGGATACCCACAGTCACCCTTTTTCTCCCGGTTTGAAGCGAGAAAGATTATAACTTAGCCGCTGACAGAGAGGCTAGACTCAGCAACCGCTTATGATCGTTCATCTCGTCGACGGCACATACGAACTCTTTCGCCACTTCTACGGCATCCGGCGCTTCATGAAAACCGATCCGCCATTCGGCGCGGTGTCCGGCGTGCTCCATACCGTGGTGAAGATGATCGAAGACGGCGCGACGCATATTGGAGTCGCGACTGATCACGTCATCGAATCGTTCCGCAACGATCTCTGGTCTGAGTACAAGACCGGCGAAGGGATCGAGCCGGTGCTGTTCGCGCAGTTCCATCCGCTCGAGAAAGCTTTGGTCGCGATGGGTGTGGCCACCTGGCCGATGATCGAGTTCGAAGCCGATGATGCGCTCGCTTCCGCGGCTTACCTCGCGGCGAAGGACAAGCGGGTTGAGAAGGTTTGCATCTGGACACCCGACAAAGACCTCGCGCAATGCGTCGTTGGTGATCGCGTCGTGCAGATAGACCGGAGAAAAAATGAGATTCGGGATGCCGACGCCATCCGCGCAAAGTTTGGGGTTGCGCCTGAGTTCATCGCGGACTATCTGGCGCTGGTGGGTGACGCCGCCGATGGCTATCCGGGAATTGCGGGCTTAGGCGCAAAGACCGCCGCGAAACTCATAAATCAACACGGCCACATCGAGCAGTTTCCCGTCGAGGTTCTTAAGCAGAAGAATCGTAAGCGCGCTTTGCTGTTCAAGAAACTCGCGACGCTGCGCACCGACGCGCCACTCTTCAGGAATGTTGATGAGTTGCGCTGGCGCGGACCGACGCCGTCATTTGCGGCGGTCGCTAAGAAGATTGGTGACGCGCGGCTGGCGACGCGGGTGAGGGAACTACTGAAGCGCTCGGTACAGAACCGGGAGCGGCTGGGTACGCCGAAGGAGCGCCCAGGGTTATAGCAGTAGCCCAGTTTTGGAGTGCGGCGACTAGTCGCCGCTTTCAAAGCGCTGACAAGTCAGCACTCCAAATTCCCGTCGCCTTTTCTATTCACCATTTACCATTTACGATTCACCGTCATGATTACCTGTTACTTGCGCTACACGATTGACCCCGACAAGGTCGCTGCGTTCGAGCATTACGCGCGGGTGTGGATGCGTCTGATCGAGAAATACGGCGGCACGCATCATGGATACTTCCTGCCCGGCGAGACTCCACCCAACACAACGTTCAGCTTCCCCGGCATCGGTGAAGCCGGACTAGCAAATATTGCCATAGCACTTTTTAGTTTTCCCACAGTCGAAAGCTATGAAAGATACCGCCGGGAAGTTAAGCACGATCCCGAATGCCAAGCCGTGACGAAGCATTACCAGGAAACAAAGTGCTTCATCAAGTATGAGCGCAGTTTCATGAGAGCTGTGCGTGAGGATTGACTCGTAAGAGTTCTCAATCCCTATCCACGATTTACGATTCACAGATCAGATGTCAGCCGCCGGCCGGAAGGGTGAATTTGAAGGTGGTGCCCGGCCCGATATTTGACTCGGCCCAGAGACGCCCGCCGTGGGCTTCGATGATCGATTGACAGATAGCCAGGCCCATTCCCAGGGAAGCGCTCTTGGTGGTGTGGAAGGCTTTGAAGACTCGATCGAGTTCGTGCGGTTTGATTCCTGTGCCCCGGTCGGTTACGGCCACGACGACGTCCCCGTCATCCCCGCGATCGATTCTCACCGTCAGCTCCAGGCTGCGCTGTTCGACTCCGCTCATCGCTTCCATGCCGTTCATTACCAGGTTGAGCAAAACCTGCTGTAACTGCACTCGGTCGCCCAGGACTGCCGGCAGATTATCCGCCAGCTCGGTTTGGAGAATGATGTGTTCTCGCTGTGCCTCGTGAGCGACCAGCGACAAGACCTCGCTTACGAGCGCGCTGAAATTGAGCGCTACTCTCTGCGGCGCACTCTCTTTTGCCAGGGCGCGAATGCGAGCGATGATCTCAATAGTGCGGTTCCCGTCGCGGGAGATGTTTGCGAGTGCTTCGCGCAGCTCGGCAGGGTCAGGCCTATTCTGATCGAGGGCTTTCAGACCCCGGTCCGCGTTCCCAACGATCGCTGCCAGCGTCTGATTTACTTCCTGACCAATCGAACGCGCCAGCTCTCGCATGCTGTTAAGGTGTGCGGCTTGCGCTAATTCCGCCTGCATTCGAGCTAAGGCTTCCTGGGTCTTTTGATGTTCAATCGCCAGGGCGGCAATGTGCGTGGCCACGTCCGTGAGCCGCGCCTCAGCGCCGGTGGGCGTTTGCGGCTGGCGGTAATACATCGCAAACGAACCCATGACTTTGCCGCGCCCCGACATGATCGGCGTCGACCAGCAAGCGCGCAGACCCGCGGCCGCCGCCAGATCGCGATAATCCTCCCAAAGCGGATCCGCAAAAATATCGGTGACGATGACCTGCTTGCCCCAGTGCATGGCTGTCCCGCACGAGCCGTTCTTCGGCCCAATCGGAGTGCCGTCGATGGCCTTGACGTAATCCTCGGGAAGACTCGGCGCGGCGCCGTGTCGAATGTGGTTTCCATCGGCGCTTAAGAGCAGAACAGAGCAGAGCATCTCTGGCGACTGCGCTTCGATCAGTAACACCAGGCGCTCGAGGATTTCGCCCAGGGGCGCGCTACGGGCAATCATTTCGAGTATCCGGCTCTGTCCCGCCCGGAAAGCTTCTTCATTCTTAGAAGCGTCCGGGAGAGCGCGAGGCGGTCCTTCGGTAATCGCCGTAGACTCGATTTGCTCAGTTGGTAATTCGGATTGATTCAGATCGTCCATCTGATTGTTTTCATTTCAAGTGGCACGGGCGTCCCGCCCGTGAAGTCACGCGCAGGATGCGCGTGCCACAACCGGCGGCTGGTATTCTACGACGGGTCGCGTGATGGAAGCCAAGGCAGAAGTCAGAAGTCAGAGGTCAGGAGTCAGAGGTCAGGAGTCAGAGGTCAGAGGTCAGTTTGGTCAGAGCCAACACACTCACGCTCGCTACAACTTCGGTAACCGCGAGCGAAAGCCGATTTGTTTGCGGTCCCGCCGCGGCGGCGACATCAGTTGTCGAATCGCGTCGAACACAACTTTGAATTGCCGATCATGCTTGCTTTCCAAATCATCAAGCCGTCGAGCGAGTTCGACGTTTGACGCAAGCATCTGTCTCAGGCGGACGAATGTGCGCATGATTTCGATGTTGACGACAACAGCGCGCTTGCTGCGCAACACGCTGGACAACATAGCGACCCCTTGTTCGGTAAAGGCCGTGACACGCTTGGAGAATTTCAGATTCGAGGATGTCACAAATTGTGATATCCCTGTGATCTCCTCTCGGGTTAGCTCAAACATGAAATCAGACGGGAATCGATCGCGGTTGCGTCCCACCGCCTGATTTAGGACTCGTCTCAACCTGATACAACGCCGCAAGATCGCGATCCAACATCACCTTCTCCCCTCGAATCAGGTAAATTGCCTTTTCGATTCTCTCGACAGAAATGCTGCTTGAATCTTTCATGGTGAGTCCTCCGCGCGCGTACTGATAGCGGCGCATAATAGATGAAAGACTCGAAACGGGGAAGTAATGAAACTTGCAAGAGGCCGGCAGGCAGGAGGCAGGAGGCAGAGTCACCAAAAAGAAAATGCCGCGATGTGCGATCGCGGCATTTTGAGGTTAGACCTGACTCGTGTTCGTAGCTGATTCAAGGCCGGCCAAAGATACCGCCGAGAATGCCACCGCCGCGGTTGTTGCCTCCGCCGTAGTTCCCGTTTCCGTAACCCGAGTACTGTCGATAGCCCTGGTTGTAGCCCTGCACGAAGCCATTACGAAAGGCCTGCGAAGAAGCTTGCTGGTAGTAGTGTGATCGCTGCGGGCTAAAGCTCTGTCCACGTTGCGCATCACTGGCGCCGGTTTGCAAGCCGTACTGGTAACCCTGGTTCTGAGCACCCTGATTGCCGTAGCCACCATAGTTGCCGTAGCTGCCGTTGTTGTAGCCACCGTTGTTGTAGCCGCCGTTGTTATAGCGACCGTTGTTATAGCGACCGTTGTTGCCGTAGTTACCATTGTTGACGGTATTACGATCACGGCGATCGTCACGGCGGTCCTGGTTCTGGTTTCGGTCTCGCCGCCAATCCCGGTTCTGGGTCTGGCTGCCGGCCTGTCGGTTGTCACGATTCCGGTCGCGACGTTGGTTTTGAGCGTCACGATCGTTTCGATTCTGCGCCTGGGCTGTAATCCCCGCGGCGGCAGATATGCCGAAAATAAAAGCGAGCGTCAAAATTGCGCCGCCAATCACTGTTCTTAAATTCTTCATGGTGTTCATTCTCCCTTTCCCCGAAGAGGGAAGGGCAACCCCTATGCCGTCACCTTGCCAACATGATAGACGCCGATTTGAAGTAGTTATGGCGAGGTAGTCGACGCCTCGTCCCCCGTATGGTGTAGAGATTCGGCAGACTAGACCATTCAGGGGACTTCTTCTGGCCGACTTTCCCGGTTCGTTAACCGTGCTAAGCTATGGGAACCGATGAAGCCGCTCGAAAAATGGATGCGCTGGACGCTGCTGGCGACGGCTGTCTATAACGCGTTCGGCGCGTTGATCTTCATCCCTTTTATTTCTTTTGGCCGCAAGCTGATCGGCTTGCCGGACGCGCATCCTTTCTACCTTTGGCTGGTGACGATCTGGATCGGCAGTTTCGGCGTTCTCTATGTCTGGGTAGCAGTGACGGCGCGCTCGGAGCGTGCGTTTCTGATGATCGCGGCCATCGGGAAGTTCGGGCTCTTCTGTCTGATGGTCATCTTTTGGTTGAAGGGCGACTTTCCTATTGCCGCACCGCTGGTTGCTACTGGTGACTTGATCTCCGCACTCATCTTTTCATGGTGGCTGTGGAAGACGCGCGGGTCGAACACTTCCTGACTCTGCCGAAAGAGTATCCGCAGATTACCCAGATTTCGCAGATCAAGAACAAAGAGAAGGAACGGCGCGTACGAACAGGGACAATACTGGGCGTGCTGCTTCCGTGCAGCTCCCGGGTTTCTAGTTTTCCTTATTCTGTGTAATCTGCGTAATCTGCGGATTCATCAACGGTTGAAATGATCATTCAGCAGAACATCGCCCAATCCTTCCAATCGCCAATCGTGCGCGTGTTGCTCGGCGCAATCGCCCTGGCGCTGCTGTACGTCTTCTACAAGGAAGTGCGAAAGATCCCGGCGAAGCTCTTCACTCTGATGGCCACGGCCTTCGTGGACATGGTGGGGCTGTTGATGATCATTCCGCTCATGCCGTTTTATGTGCAGACACTCGGCGGGTCGGGAATCGACCTCATGGGACAGCACTTTGGGATCGGTATGATCATCGGCTTCATCGTTGCCGCCTTCACTCTCGCGCAACTGGTGAGCGCGCCGATGTGGGGCCGATTTTCAGATCGAGTAGGACGGCGGCCTACTCTGCTCATCGCGTTGGGCGCCGCGGCAATAGCGTACCTGATCTTCGGCTTTGCGCACTCGCTCCTGGTCCTGTTCCTCTCGCGCCTGGTGCAGGGCGCCGGTGGCGGCACCGTGGGAGTCATCCAGGCTTACGTGGCCGACTCGACTGATCCGAAGGATCGCGCGCGCGCGCT
>CAAGKR010022807.1_pt1 | contig 14121 bp, 10 predicted proteins | sample 2556971 | NCBI WGS metagenome assembly CAAGKR01 (sample SAMEA5207829, study PRJEB30636) | soil metagenome | biome: forest; feature: boreal; material: soil | place: USA | collected 2011-09 | depth 1 m | reverse complement strand
GCTGTAGCGCTCGCGGCAACGCTGCTCTTCCGAGGTCTCAGCTTCTGGCTTCCGATGGTTCCGGGCCTCGTCTTCTCGCGCGGGGCAGGGACTTCCAATTAGCGATGACCGCGCCCTTCTCCAGCGTGCCCCGAGGACCGACCCAGCGATCCGCCCGCGGACCGTTCGCCTAGAGGCCGAGACGGCCGGCCACGCCGTCGGGGTCTCTCAGCCATAGGTGTCCACAGAAATGCCAGGTCAGCGGCCATGTTTCGGCGGCACCGGCGATCATTACACCGATGACATGCCGGGGAAAGGTGCCTGAAGGCCCAGGTGCGCATGCTGTTCTTCGTAAGCACTTCCCGAGGAGACACAGCCCATGCAAACCACCGATCGCAAGCTTTCCGCGCTCCAACCGTCGTCCGCTACCAGCCCGCTCTTCGCCGACCCCATACCACGCCAACCGGTCGGCGGGCCGCCGCCCCGGCTCGAGGCGGTTGAACGCTCAGTCCACGAGCACGCTCGATGGGTCGATGACCTGCGCCACGAGCTGGCGCAGGTCATCGTCGGCCAGACAGGTCTGATTGATCGTCTGCTGGTCGCACTGTTGGCAGGCGGGCACGTTCTTCTGGAAGGCGTGCCGGGGTTGGCCAAGACGTTGTCTCTCAAGACCCTGAGCGGTGCGATCGCTGGGACGTTCCAAAGGATTCAGTTCACGCCCGATATGTTGCCGGCGGACATCGTCGGAACGCTCATCTACAACCCGCAGCGCGGCACCTTCGAAACAAAGAAGGGGCCCGTCTTTGCAAATTTCATTTTGGCCGACGAGATCAACCGCGCGCCGGCCAAAGTGCAGAGCGCCCTGCTCGAGGCCATGCAAGAACGGCAGGTCACGCTCGGGGACGAGACACATCCGTTGCCCTCCCCGTTTCTGGTCATGGCGACGCAGAACCCGATCGAGCAGGAGGGCACCTACCCGCTACCAGAGGCGCAGATCGATCGCTTTCTTCTCAAGGTCAACGTCGGATACCCGAGCCCCGATGAAGAGCTTCGGATCCTGGAAGCCATGTCGACCAGCGCCCCGCGGCTGGATGTTCGGCCGGTCGTATCGATCGACGAGATCCTGGCGGCGCGTCAGCTGATGGACGCGATTTACGTCGACGAGAAGATCAAACGCTACATCGTGAGCCTGGTCGTCGCGACACGAGATCCACGCGCGCTCGGGCTGTCGCTGGACGGATTGATTCGGTATGGGGCGTCGCCGCGCGCTACGATCGGCATCACGCTGGCGGCCAAGGCGTGGGCCTTCCTCCGCGGCCGCGGCTACGTCACGCCACAGGACGTGAAGGCCATCGCGTCCGACGTGCTCCGCCACCGAGTGGCCGTCACGTACGAAGCGGAGGCGGAGAAGGTCACGGCCGAGGGGATCGTCACCCGCATCCTGGATTACATCCCCATCCCGTAGGGTCCGCGCCGAATGACGACACCTGGAGATCGCCCTGAAGAAGGTCAATACCCATGAACACTCACAAAAGCCAAACTGAACCGATCGAAACCGAGCGCATCCGGTCTGTGATGGAGAAGGTTCGGCAGATCGAAATTCGCACGCGCCGCTTGGTCGACGAAAGCCTGGCCGGGCACTACCACTCGGTCTTCCGGGGTCGGGGGATCGATTTCGACAGTGTTCGCGAGTACGTGGCCGGGGACGAGGTCCGGACCATCGATTGGAACGTCACCGCGCGCGCCGGACGGCCGTTCGTCAAGCAGTTCCACGAGGAGCGTGAGCTGGTGGTCTGGATCCTGGTCGACGTCTCGGCTTCGGGAGACTTCGGCTCGGGGTCCACCACCAAGCGGGAGCTGGCGGCGGAGCTGGCCTGCGTGCTGGCGCTTTCCGCGGTGCGGAACAACGACAAGGTGGGCCTGCTGATGTTCAGTAATCGCATCGAAGCGCAAGTGCCACCCGCCAAGGGACGCGCCCACGTCCTGCGGGTGGTGCGCGAGATTCTGACCTGCAATCCGGAGAGGCGCGGCACCGACATCGCAGCGGCTCTCGATGTCGTGCGCCAGAGGGCCCTGCGGCGATCGGTGGTGTTCCTAATCTCCGATTTCGAGCTGCCCGACGATGCGGGCGCGACGCTGGCGGCTCTCGAACGGGCCGCACGCCCGGTCGGCGCCCGACACGACGTGGTCGCGTTCGAAGTGCGCGACCCGCGTGAACGAACCTTGCCGAGTCTGGGGCTGGTGACGATGGAAGACGCCGAAACCGGCGATGTGGTCACGCTGGATACAGGAAGGCGGCTCGTGCGCGAGAGGTTCGCAGCGCTGGCCGCCAAGCGCGACGCCGATATGCGGCGCGCGCTGCGGCGCGTTCGGGTAGAAACCCTGCCGCTCGACACCATGCGGCCGTATCTGCCTGAGCTCCTCAGCTTCTTCGAGTCTCGCGAAAGGAGGACCGCATGATCCCGCGCGTCGTGACTTTGCTCGCGCTCGGACTATTCTGCGCACTAGGCGGATGGGGGAGGCGGGCCGCCGACGCAGGTGTTCCCGGGCCGATGACCGCGGTGGCGCGGCCCGTCGACGCACCGCTCGCAACGTCAGTCGGGAAATCCGTCGGGATTCCAAGCGCGGATTCCGGCCAAGACATTCGCGACATTCACGGTCCAATCGCGATCCCACAGCGACGATCGTCCTGGTGGTACCTCACCGGTGGGGCCATCGCCGCCGCCGCGGTCATCGAGCTCATCTTTTACACGCGTCGCCGCAGGCCTCTCGTTCCACCCCACGAGCGGGCGCTGCGTGCGCTGGCCGAGGCCGGAGCGCTGGTCGAGGGCGATCCGCGTCAGTTCTCCTTCGCGGTATCCGAGATCGTCCGGCTCTACGTAGAGGAGGCATTCCGGGTACGCGCCGCGCACCGAACCACCGAGGAGCTCTTGGCGGACCTGATGTTGGACAGAAGTCCCATCGCTCTCCACCGAACGGCGCTGGGCGAGTTCCTGCGCTACTGCGACTTGGCGAAGTTTGCCGGCTGGTCGCTCTCGCGCGCCGATATGGCGGCGATGCTGGCCAGCGCAGAGACCTTCATTCTCGCAACCGCGGTGCCCGCATCCCCGGAGCACGTACGCACAGCCGCAATTCGCGGCGAAGGAATCGCATGATCACTTTCGCGCATCCTGGTCTCCTCTGGCTGTTGCCCGTGTTGCCCGCGATCGCCTTCCTGCGTTCACGCAGGGGTCCACGCGCGGCGGTCCGCTACGCCAGCGTCGCCACGGCCCGGGCCGTGGCGCGGACCAGTCGAGCTCGGCTGGGGCAGCTTCTGCCATACCTGAGGTTGCCGGCGGCCGCCTTGCTGATAGTGGCGATGGCGAGGCCTCAGGTCACCCATTCCAAGAGCAAGATCGAGGCGAGCGGCGTCGACATGATGTTGGCGTTGGACGTATCGGGATCGATGCAGGCTTTGGATCTTCAGCTGGACGGCGAGCGGGCCGATCGACTGACGGTCGTGAGATCCGTCGTCTCCAAGTTCATAGCGGCGCGGCCCAACGATCGGATCGGGATCGTTGCATTTGCTGGGCAGCCGTTCTTGGTAAGCCCACTGACGCTGGATCACGACTGGCTGGAGAAGAGCCTGTCGCGCGTCACCATCGGGACGGGAGAAGACGGCACCGCGATCGGCTCCGCACTGGCAGCGTCCGTCAATCGGCTGCGGCAGAGCGACGCCAAGTCGAAGATTGTCGTGCTCTTGACCGACGGCATGAACAATTCCGGGAGCGTACAACCCGCCCTGGCGGCCAAGGCCGCCGCCGCGCTCGGGATTAAGGTCTACACCATCGCGGTCGGCGCCGAAGGGCGCGCGCCCATCCCAGTGGTCGACGATGCAGGTCGTAGGCGCATCGTCATGGGAGAGGTCGAGGTGGACGAACAAACGCTCCGCGGAATCGCCGACGCAACGGGAGGCGCATTCTTTCGCGCGACGGACACCGATTCCTTGGTGGCCATCTATTCACGTATCGATCACCTGGAAAAGACCGTGCGCACGATGAACAGGTTCGAGCGGCACGAGGAGCGCTTCGCTTGGGCGGCGTTCCCGGCCGTCGCGCTGCTCCTCGCCGAGGTCGGCCTTGGCGCCACATCTCTCCGCCGGGTCCCGTAGACCAGAAAGCAAAGACGATGACACACCTTCAATTCGCACAACCGCACTGGCTCTGGATCGGCGCGCTCTGTTGCGCCGCTACGGTGGCCCTGCTCACGCGCGCCGGGCGCCTGCGACGGCACGCTGTCGCCGCCCTGGCTGGAGGTCGGTTCGTAACGACCGTCAGCCGCGCGCGCCGGCTGGCCAAACAGACGCTCATCCTGGTGGGCGTCGCGGCGACATTCGTGGCGCTGGCGAGGCCGCTGGCCGGGTTTCGCTGGGAAGAAGAACGGCGCGACGGGATCGATCTGATGTTCGCCGTCGACACCTCGAAGAGCATGCTCGTCGCCGACCTGCGACCTGACCGACTGACCCGCGCGAAGCTGGCCGTGAGCGACCTCCTGCGCAAGTTTCCGGGCGAGCGAGTGGGCCTGATCGCGTTCGCCGGTGAGGCGTTCGTGCAAGCCCCCATGACGATCGATCACGCGGTGTTCGGCGAAGCGTTGGACGCGCTCGACACCAGTATCATTCCCTGGGGCGGCACCGATATCGCGTCGCCGATCCGCGCGGCCATAGAGGCCATGGCCACCGAGCCCGACCGGCGCAAGCTGCTGGTGATTCTCAGCGACGGCGAGGATCTGCAAGGCGAGGCGCTGGCGGCCGCCAGCGAAGCGGCGCACGCGGGACTGGTCATCTATACCGTTGGTGTCGGCACCCGGTCCGGGGATTTGATTCCGATCGAGCACGACGGGCAGCGGGACGTGATGCGGGACGCCGACGGGCACCCCGTCATGTCCCACCTGGACGAACAGACGCTGCGACGGTTGGCGGAGATCACCGGCGGGGCCTACGCCCCCTTGGGAGCGTCCGGACAGGGGTTGGAGACGCTCTATCGCCAGCACTTAGCCCAACTGCCGAGGCGCACCGTGGAAGAGCGTATGCACAAGGTCTATACCGAGCGCTTCCAGACCCCGTTGGCCGTGGCGATCGCGTGCCTGATGCTTGAATTGGCGCTGGGGGAACGCCGGCGGCGTCGGGACACTGGCGCGAGCCGAACCGCAAACGTGCCGGGGCGCCCGGTGCGCAACACCGTCGGTACGGCCGTGGCGGCGGCACTTGCGCTCTTAATGGCCACAGCGCCGCGGTCGGCCGCGGCATCGACCGGGCAAGCACCACACCCAGCCGGAGTGTCCAGTGCGTCGACCTACAACGACGGCACGGCCGCTTACCGCAAGAAGGACTTCGCTGCTGCCCGGGATCGGTTCCAAGACGCCACCCACACGACCGACATCTCGATGCAGGAAGACGCCTACTACTGTCTAGGCAACGCACGGTATCGGCTGGGACAGGCGTCTCTACCCAAAGATAGGCCGGGTACGATGGAAGCGTGGAAGAGCGCGGTCGCCTCGTACGACGGCGCGCTGGCGTTGCGCCCGCAGGACGCAGACGCGCGATTCAACCGTGATTTGGTGGCGCGACGCCTGGCCGCGTTGGAGGAACAGGACCGGCAAGACAAAGAGCAACAGAACCAAAAAAATCAAAAGGACCAGAAAGATCAGAAACAAGGGCAAGGGAAACAGCCGCAGTCCTCGTCGGGACAAGGTCCGAAAGACCAGGGCTCGCCGCAGAATGGAAAGGGTCAGCCCCCAAAGGGACAAGGGTCCCCGCAGGGTACCGACGGGACAAAGCCGTCGGTCGCGCAGGGGGGCAACGGACAACCCCCGGCCAATGGACCGGATCAGGGGCAAGAACCGAAGCAAGGCCAGGGACAACCCCAGAAGCAGACAGAACCCCAGAGCCAGAAACAAACCGGACAGAAAAGCTCCCCGGCCGGCCAAGAGCAGGCGGAGAACGGGCAGCCACAAAAGGATCCTCCGAAGCAGGGTTCCGGGGGTCAACCAAGTGCGCAGCGCGATCAAAACAAGGGAGCGCCGCAGGAGCCTGGTCCTCAGGCGGACCAGGAACAGAGGACGTCGCCACAGGGTCCGGGCGTCGTCTCGGCGCAGTCGGGCCAATCCACCACCAAGGACCAAGCCGCGAACGCGCGACGCGATCCCGGTGCGCTGACCCCCCGCGAAGCGGTCCAACTGCTCGATTCGGTTTCCGGTGAGCTGCACCGTTTGCCGGTCGCCGACGCCCGCAGGCGGCAATCCAACAACAGCGACGGCACTCCGATCAAGGACTGGTAGACACCATGACGAACATCCGAAGTATCTCGATTGCCCTCGTGAGCGTGCTTGCCCTTGTTTGCGGCGGGTCTCGCGTATGGGCCCGATCACCGAATGACGTAGGATTTGGCCCCACGAGCAAGTTGCCGCGCGAGCCCGCCCGCGCGTTCATCAAGATGGACGTGCGGCTCGATTCCAGCCAGCGCGGTCTCTATGTCGGCCAGGCTGTGCCGGTGACCATCCGGGCCTATTTTTTGGGAGGCACCGGCGTCGCGATGAACGGGCAACCTCGAATCACCTCCGACGCCTTCGTGCTTTCAGATCTCTCGGACAAGCCGCGGCAATCCCCGACCCAAGCGCGCGGCTTGCCTTACACATCCCTCACCTGGACTGGAGTCTTGACCGCCGTCAAAGCGGGAGTGACAAAGACCGACATCGAGTTGCCAGTAAGCCTTTCGTATCGGGAAGCACCGCGCCTCCGCTCGGTGAACGGGGTTGCTCAGCTGGGCCAGTCAGATGACCCAGACGACCAGAATGCGGCGGACCCTTTCGCGTCGCTCTTGAAGCAGTCCGGGTTGGCGTCAGACCCGCTCTTTGCTCAGATGTTCAATGGCCACGATCCATTTCGGGGAATGTTCGCAGACCTGTCCGGCAGCGTCCGACGGCGGGAGGTAACGCTGCACGACCAGAGCGCGACGTTGCGCGTCTTGGACCCGCCCCCGGGGGCCCCGCCCGGATTCACCGGAGCCGTCGGGACCTTCGAGCTCAGCACTACTCTAGCGAAGGAGCCTTTTCGCGTCGGTGAGCCGGCCACGCTCAAGCTGAACGTGAGCGGGCAGGGAAGCTTCTCCAGACTATCGGTGACGGGCGTAGCTCCGACCGACGATCTGAATACATACGGCGTGACCTCGACGTTCACGCCAGGGCCCACGCCCCTGGCGGGCGAGAAGGTCTTCACACAAACCATCGCGCCACGCCACGCAGGCAGGCAGACCATTCCCGCGTTGACGCTGACCTACCTCGATCCCCACGAACGCAAATACCTGACCCGTCGCACCAATCCCATGGAGATCACCGTCGCCGCGAGCGGAAGCGATATGAGTCCGTCGCCGGCGGCTGCGCCGTCGACGGGATCGGCAGCAGTGCCCATCGCGCCAACCGCCGATGACAACCCGGCGGTGCAGCCGACCATGGCCGCGGCCTCCGTGCCCGACGTCGTACGCGCAACCCTGACGCCGTCTTTTCGAACGCGGTGGTTCTGGTGGTTGGCGGGGGCCCTTGGTCTCGCCGCCGTGGTCCTCACGATTCTCGGCCGAACGTACCGTAACGGCGCCCTCGGACGCCTTTTGGCCGCCCGTCGCGTTCGGGCAGAGGTCGCGCGGCAACGCCAGACCATCGCCGCTGCAGCCGGGCGCGGCGATGCGGTCGCACTATTCGCGGCTGGACGTAGGGCGCTGCAAGCTCGCCTGGGGGCTGTCTGGGGGGTTCCCGGCGAAGCGATCGCCGCCGCCGACGTGGCGTCGAGGCTGGGACCCAGCGGGGAGCGCATCCACGAGGTCTTCGAGCGTGCCGATCGGTTGACCTACTCCGGAGGAAACTCCGCTGCTAATGAAGACCTGAGCTACTGGCAGGTCCTTGTATCCGACGAGTTACGCGCACTGGAGGCAACGAGATGATCACGAATCCTCAGAGACACACGCGGCACGCAAACCCCACGGGTCCCGGACGGCGGGGATGGCGCGATCGTCATCCAGACCCGCGGGCCTCTCGTCCGGTGATGCTTGCGCTCGTCGCCATCGTCCTTGCGGTCGGTGGACGCCTCGCGCTCGCCGGTACGGCGGGTGGCGAGTCGGCTCCCCGCGACGTCGTGGCAGCCGCCGTCGCGCCCATCGATCTCGCAAAGGTCGACGCGTCAAAAGCCACGAAGCCCGGCTTCTCAGCCCGGGTACTGGTGTCGCAGGCTGAGGCGGAGCTCGCAGCCGGTCATCCCGGTCTCGCGATCTTGCAATATGAACGCGCGCGGCTCCTCGCACCCCGCGCCCCGGCCATCGCTGTCGGCCTGGCTCGGGCGCAGGCCGCCGCGAGCCTACCGTCTGTCGAACCGGCGCTGGCCGGCCGCGTCGAGCGGTTGCTGGGCGCCGACGAATGGGGATGGATCGGAATGGCCGGTCTGATATTGGCCGCCGCCGGAGTGGTCGCCTTTTCCTGGGACCTCATCCGACGCCGCGGAGTCGTGGTATTGGCCGTCGTGGGGGCCGGGATCGCCAGCGCAGGGTTTTTGGCTGCGATTCAGGTGACGCCGCCGGATCGTGCGGTCGTGATCGCACCAGATGAGGTCGCCCGCATCGCCCCTTTTGCGCAGTCAGAGCAGGCTTTCGCGGTGCCCGAGGGCGCGGTGGTCACTGTCGAACGTACGTACCAAGACTACGCCCTGGTCGACGGGCCGGAAGGCCGTGGTTGGATTCCTCGAAAGGGTTTGGAGATCATTCTGCCGGCCCCAGGGTAGCGCTATCAAATCGCGGCCGCACACTTGCTGTGTTGTCGCATGCGGCTACTCGTCGTCGAGGATGATCAAAAAATCGGTGCCTTTGTAGAAAAGGGGCTCCGGCAGGAAGGGCATGCGGTCGACTGGGTCAGGAACGGGAACGAGGGCAGCGCCGTTTTCGACGGCGCACCCTATGACGTCGCCATCGTGGACGTCATGCTTCCGGGAATGAGCGGCCTCGACCTGATTCGCTCGGTTCGCCGGAGGCGAATCGCGACCCCCATCATCATCTTATCGGCGCGCGACGCCGTGGCAGACCGTGTCGAAGGCCTCGAGGCTGGGGCCGATGACTACTTGACCAAGCCGTTCTCGTTCGCCGAGCTGGTGGCCCGGCTGAACGCGCTGGTCCGCCGCGCGACCACTGCCGGTACGGCCGATACTCGATTGTCCTTCGGTGGCGTTACGCTGGATCTCCTTACACGCCACGTAACCCGCGACGGGAACCTTGTCTCGCTGCAGGCCAAAGAGCTGGCGCTGCTGGAATACTTCCTGCGTAATCCGGATCGTGTGCTCAGCAAGACCATGATCCTACAGAGGCTGTGGGACTATTCGTTCGATCCGCAGACCAATGTGGTCGACGTACTGGTCTGCCGCCTCCGCAACAAGATCGATCGCGGCTTTCCCGCGACGCTCATTCAGACTCTGCGCGGAGTAGGGTATGTCCTCCGAAAGAAGTGATGTGCCCGAACCGTTATTGCCATCGAAGCCTGGGCGATCACCTTTCCGGTCGATCACCTTCCGGCTGAGCACTTGGTACGCCGGGACCCTTCTCGTCGGGCTGACCATACTGGGGGCTTTGGCCCTCTACGCGGTCCGTCGCGCCGTCTTTCGAGCCGACGAGGTCGTCGTCCATGAGCGGCTCGAACGCCATAGCGCCGTGCTTGGTCGAATCGGCCTGCCGAGGTTCGAGAAGGCCGTCGACGATGCCGCCGAGCTCGAAGGTGAGCACGGTCCCGTGCGCGTCCGGGACGACGCAGGCCGTACGTTGTATCAGCACGGTGTCGTCGACGATGCCACTATCCTCGTGTCGACCTCGGTCACCAGCGATCTCCGTCTCGAGGTCGCATCTGCCGCGAATCCCTGGACACGCCTCGGTTCGCCCGTGACGTCCGCGGTCCTGTCGGTGTTGATGGGTTGCCTTCTCATCGGGATCGCTGGCGGCATCTACCTGACCCGGCGTGCCCTACGGCCGGTGGCGGCGCTCGCGGCCACGGCTCGCGCAGTGATCCAGTCGGGTGATCTGTCTCGCCGCGTGGAGGTGCGCGGCGGTGGCGAGTTGGATGAGCTCGCATCGCTGGTCAACCGCATGATGGAACGCAACCAGGCGCTCGTCCGCAGCATGCGCGAGGCGCTGGACAACGTGGCGCACGATCTACGCACGCCCCTCACTAGACTGCGCGGCATTGCCGAGGTGGCGCTACGCGCCGACGATCCCGCGCAAGCACCGGAGGCCCTGGCGGATTGTATCGAGGAATCCGATCGCGCGCTGGTCATGCTGCGGACTTTGATGGACATCTCCGAGGCCGAGGCCGGGATCATGAAACTCAATGTCAGCCCGGTTGATCTGCGCGCGCTGGCACGCGAGACCGTGGATCTCTACGAACAGGTGGCCGACGAAGCTGGGGTGGCATTATCTCTGTTCCCCGGCGATCCAGCTACGGCGCTTGCCGACGCCAGCCGGGTGCGCCAGGCGTTGGCGAATCTCGTCGACAACGCGGTCAAGTACACGCCGCGCGGGGGTCGCATCGAGATCGACATCGCTACCGACGCCGCCGCCGGCGAGGCCCAGATCCGCGTTCGCGACAGCGGAAGGGGCATTCCCGCCGAGGCCATCTCCCGGATCTGGGACCGGCTATTCCGTGTGGATCCGAGCCGGGCGGAACGCGGGTTGGGTCTTGGTCTCAGCCTGGTCAAGGCCATCGCCGTGGCGCACCACGGCCGAGTCGCCGTGGAAAGTGCGCCGGATCGCGGGTCGTCGTTCGTCTTGACCTTGCCGCTGAACGGGCCGGAAGCTGGTATCTGAGCATTCACGAAGTGGTCGCGAAAACTCGATCCGACGCTCGTCCTTGGCGCTTCAGCCGGGGACGTTCAGAGGGACGCTCCGGGGTTAGCCATTCCCAGATCAGTATCCAGCCAATAGCCACGAATACCGCGGCCGTCTCGAGCCATCGGATCAGACTCGTCTTCCTTTGAGGTTCCAAGCTCACGTGCAACACCCGACTTTCGCGGGTCAATGGCGAGTGGCCCAAGCACGGCCCGGGCTGTGTCTTGGTATGCCGCCTGCGTCATGCTCGACGGATAGCCTCAGAAGGTCGACGTAGTCGGCCAGGATCTGCACCGCTTCGTCCAATGTGATGTCTTCCCCTGGCGATCCGCCCTCCACTCTACTGCCAATTTCCGTCGCGGCGGTGGAGGCAAGCGGGCCACCTGCAGCATCCCCATTATTCGTGAACGCGAGGGGCGACGGAAGGCCTGGTGACGAGGCGTTCTTGAGTGTGATCTCGTAAGTGGTCGGCCTGGTCGCCCGTAGCGCTCGATCTAAGCCCTCGCGTTCGGTGCCACGCGCCTTGGATTGCGCCAATTCCTGTTTGCGCTCTGCTTCGTTCAACGAAGCGCTTTTCGTCGCCAGGCTCTTTTTTAGCCTCTTGATGTCGTCGGCCAGATAGGTAAAGGCCTTCTCTGCCGTGATCCTCCGGACAGATCCGTCCCGTAGGGCTGTTACATATGGCGCTACCTGGTTCACACTCTCGTAGGATGCGGACGGCACGACATCCCACGGCAACGGATCTTTCAGGGCAGCCTCGCTCACGTCACTGAAGTCACTCAGGGAAGGCAGGACGATATCGGATGCGACGCCACGCAACTGGGTCGAAGCCCCGCTCGGTCTATAGAACTTGCTAATGGTGATTTTCAGCGCCCCGGGGTCATAAGCATGTCCTAGTCCGGCGTGGTCCATGAACTGCGCGAGCGGCAGAATGTTCTGCACCGTGCCCTTGCCGAATGTCGAGGAATCACCCACAACCACCGCCCGTCCGTAGTCCTGCAGCGCACCGGTCAGAATTTCCGAGGCAGACGCGCTGAACCGGCTGGTCAGCAGAACAAGTGGGCCATCATAAACCACGGCAGGATCCGTGTCCTCATCTACCTCAATCTTGCCGGTAGAGTCGCGCATCTGCACAACCGGTCCTTTCGCAATGAACAAACCCGTCAAGCTGATCGCCTCTTCCAGTGAACCGCCGCCATTGTGTCGCAGGTCCAGAACGACGCCACGCACGTGTTCCGCCTTCAACTTATTCAGCAACCGCGAGACATCTGAGGTCGCGCTCCGACGCCCAACTCCACCCATGGCGGCATAGAACGACGGGAGGTCGACAACCCCGAGGCGAACCGTCGCGCCTTTGCCATTCGGCGCGTCGATTATTCTGGCCTTGGCCTGCTGATCTTCTAGCGTGATCTCGTCCCGCACCAAGGACGCCGTCTTGGTGAGCGCTCCCCCGCCGACGCCCGCAGGAATGACCGTCAAGGTCACGGTCGATCCCTTCGGGCCGCGAATCAGTTCCACGGCGCGCGAAAGAGGCATATTCATGATGTCGACAGGCTCCTTGCCGGCTTCCCCGACGGCGACGATGCGGTCGCCTGGCTTCAACAGGCCGCTTCGCGCTGCCGGACCTCCCGGTAAGAGCTCACGGATCTTGCAATAGCCGTCATCCGCCTGAAGAGACGCGCCGATTCCGAAAAGGGAGAGATTCATCGCGATGGAAAGACTCTCCATCTGTTCACGCCCGAGATAATCCGAGTGCGGGTCGTAGACGTGAGTCAGAGCGTCCAGGTAGACCTCGAGAACCTCGTCGCTCCGGAGGGCCTTCATGGTTCGCAGCTCCTGCGCGTGCCTGCTGCCCAAGGTCGTGACGATCTGGTTCGTCCGTTTGTTACTCAGCTTCTCCTGCAAATATTCCGCGCGGAGCTGCTGCCACCAGAGCTTCCGGGCCTTCGCCAGATTGGCTGGCCGTCGCGCGTGCTCCCGATCGAAGGAATAGCTATCGCTTCCCGTGAAATCGAACTTCGCGGTCTGCAACATATTGGTGTCGTACGCCGTCTGCTGAGACAAGCGCTGGAGGTACCGACCGAAGATAGCCCTCGCCGCACTGGTATCGCCCGCGTCGCGGGTCAACTGCGCCAGCGTCGCGCGGTAAGCGGCGAAGTCGTCGATGTCGGATTGAAGGAAAATGGAATGCGCTCCGTCGAGGGCATCCAAATAACGGTCCAGCACGGTCCCCGCCAACTGACCATCGAACGGATGATGCGCGAATTGCGAATGCTCCAGCAAGCCGGTCGTCAGGCGCGTGATGTTGGCGTCGGTCGTGCGGGTGTCGGCCGGTGGAATGGCAGGCTGAGCACCAAAACCCTTCGACGCTAGGGCAATGGCCAGCCCGAGCGCAGTCAACAACAAGGCGATTCTGAACGGGGGTTTCATGTGGCCTCCGACGTATTAAGCGAGGGGCACCGGAGAGCCGGCAGGCCCCACTCTTAGGCCATACTCTAGATCCGCCCGATTGCCACCACCTTGCTTCGAGATTACAATCCTGAAGGAACGGCCGATGGCCCACGGCTCAGTCGCCAGAGCCACTTGTGTCGTTGCCCGCTCGTGCCGCTCTCACAGCCACCAGGCGCCCTTTTTGATCGTGAGTCGGTTGAGAACGTCCCCTGCGTTCTTGCGGGCATCCTTGTCGGCCTCCCTCCAGTCGATCCAACTGCTCACGGTCCCGGTCAGTGTTGCCACACCTCCGTGAACCGCCACGGTGATGTTATCGCGAGCCACGAATGGACTCCAGACGAACGCGCCCTCGATATCCTTCTTGATCTGCGCATCGCTCAGGTATGGCTGTGGCCAATGAGCGTGTGACATGTAGTAGGGAGACCAGTTGTTGTAGGGCCAATCGTAGTCTGGAAAGTAGGGCAAATCGTTGTAGACGACCGCGTCATCTGGCTCAACCTTAATATGATTGTGGACCGACAATACGCCACTTACGCGCGACGCGACATCCTCTGCTTCGAAACTTTCGAAACGTGAATCTACGGCACCGGAGAGGTAGGCGACGCTATTGATGACGGCCACATCTATTGTCGAGCCGTCCAGCATCGGGTCCCATAAAAGGGCTGTCTTCAATTGCTTTTCCATCTCGGAATCGACGAACGATCCTGTCGGGCGGACCTTTAGGAGGTTATCAACCCGCCGGAGCGCCTGGTCCGCCACGACCACCTGGCGATCGCCGCGGGCGGCGTGACCGAGTCGATGGAGG
>CAAGKR010439273.1_pt1 | contig 14126 bp, 11 predicted proteins | sample 2556971 | NCBI WGS metagenome assembly CAAGKR01 (sample SAMEA5207829, study PRJEB30636) | soil metagenome | biome: forest; feature: boreal; material: soil | place: USA | collected 2011-09 | depth 1 m | reverse complement strand
CGTCAAAACCGCCTTCGCTAGAAAAATCCGAAGGTACTAACAAGACGCTGTATCCTGAGGGCCGTGCCATTTGGCTCTCAGACTCAACGCAAACACCGTGCACGATCTTAACGTTGAGATGCTGTGCCGCGGAAAACTCGCCTCATCTCAGCATGACAAAAATCTACATTAGCCCGTAAGCCTGAAATGGATGACGAAAATCTTGCCAAATTGGAGCGGCGCGGTGCTGTGACCTTACAGAGCTAATCCAGTTTTTTCCGGGCGAAAAAAAACAGTGAGCCAGCCAGGATAATGAACATAATGACGCCGAAGAGACTGTTTTCCGCCATGTGCCCCAACAGTTTGGGGCCAAAGGCAAAAAGATCGGGCCGCCAGGGAAGGCGTAGCACCGCGCCGACCCAGTGCGGAACGCGATTCGACACTTCCGGATCCTGTAACAAGTTAATAATGATGCCGAGCAGGCCGAAAATTCCCCCCGCAGCGATCAGTCCACTGGAATAAAGCGCGCCGGGGCTGGCTTCGCTGTCGCCTTCTACCTTTTCCTTCATACTTGCTTCCACAGCCAGGCGCACCAGTCCTCCAGCGAACATAGCGGCAGTCGTCGCGATGGAAAGATACATACCGGTAGCGAACGCCAGTGAACGCACGCCAAGAACTTCAACCGCGATCACCATCGCCACACCCATCAACACCAGTCGCCACGGCAATCTCTGATTCAGAATGCCGCTGATGACCGTAGCCATCAGCCGCGCTTGTGGCGCCGGCGCCTTATCGCTGCCAATGCCCTGCGCCCATTGGTATTCAATCTGTTTGCTGCCGCTATCATAGAGATATTCGCCGTCCGGAATTTCGTGGGAGCCGAGCGAATTAATTAGAATGTAGCTCTTGCCTTGATAGGTAAAAGAATCGCGCTCCACTTTCACGCCGGACGGCAGCGACTGCACCGTGACGGGAATCTGCGTGGGAATATATTTCTCCAAACCTTTATTCATCAGATTGAGCGTCGCCCCGATGGCAACCGTGGAAATGGTCACGCCCACGAGCAAGCCCATCTGCTGCCAGAAGGGCGTCGCGCCCACCAGGTAGCCGGTTTTCAAATCTTGCGAGGTGGCTCCCGCAATCGCGGCGGCTATGCAAACAACCCCGCCGATCATCAATGCCAGCACCGCATAGTTCGGCGCGGTCCAACCAGCCACAAAGAAAATTGCGCACGTAGCCATCAGCGTGGCGATACTCATGCCGCTGATGGGATTCGAAGAATTGCCCAGCAGTCCGCTGATGCGGGCGGCCACGGTAACAAACAAAAATCCAAACACCGTCACAAATACTCCGGCGAAGAGGTTCTGGTACCACCGCGTTTCGGCGCCGGGCATCGGATGAAAGGTCAGCAGCACCCACATCATCGCGATAATTACAACCGAGCCCACGATCACCCAGCGCATCGGCGTGTCGCGATCCACGCGACTGGAAGAAGCCGTTTGGCCGGCGCCCTGCGCGCGCACATCTTTCATTCCCGCAGTCAGAGCGGAGATGATGGTCGGCAAAGTTCGGAGTAGTGTGATCAAGCCGGCCGCGGCCACCGCCCCTGCGCCCATCGGGCGGATGTAACTGCGCCAGAGGTCGTCGGGCGTCATCAGGGGAATCGGAATGGTGGAGGGATAAATCGGCACATTTCCCGCAAGCTGCCCGTAAAATTTGATGGCGGGCATGATCACCAGCCAGGAAACAATGCCGCCGGCAAAAAGAATTCCTGCGACGCGCGGCCCAATGATGTAGCCCACTCCAAGATATTCGGAGGTGATCGCGGCGCGGAACGATGCGCCGGGGAACCACGAAGGGCGATTCTCCGGCTGCCCCGGCCATACCTGCACCGTATTCATCAGGAATGTGTAGATACCGCCCAGGCCAAGTCCCCAAAATACTCGGCCGGCAAACGAACCGCCTTTCTCACCGGCAACGAGGACGTCTGCGCAGGCCGTGCCTTCAGGGAAAGAAAGATTCCCATGTTCCTTCACGATGAGCTGGCGGCGCAGCGGAATCATGAACAAAACGCCGAGCCATCCGCCAAGCAGCGCCAGCGGGAAAATGCGCCAGAACGTAAATTCGGATCCGAAGCCGAGGAAAATCAGCGCCGGCAAAGTGAACATCACGCCTGCTGCTAGCGATTCGCCGGCGGAGCCGGTCGTCTGCACGATATTATTTTCAAGAATTGTCGAGCGGCCAAAAGCTCGGAGAATGCTGATCGACAACACCGAAATCGGAATGGAAGCGGACACCGTCAGCCCCGCTCGCAGTCCGACGTAGACCGTTACTGCTCCGAACAGCAAGCCAAACAACGCGCCCAAGATAACCGCGCGAAAGGTGAACTCGGCTGGACTTTCGTTTGCCGGAACGTAACTGCGGAATTCACTTGCCAGCGCCGTGGAACTCCATGGACGGTTGCTCACCAAATCCCCCTTTACCGCTGCAGGCAATGTGCGTTACTGAATCTTGTGTGCGTGGATGATGCCGCACATTATGCCGCACCCTAGCCCCTCAGAGAAGACATTCCTCGGCAAGCCGCCCCGCCACGTTCACCAGTCAATCCGGATGAGTGACACCGCTTGCCGGGACAAGTCGAAAGGAATGGATACATTACCTGAGCGGTTCCACATCCACTCCGGCGACTTCAGCATTTGCAGCTGGCCGGCCGCTTCCAGTTGCTGTTGTTGCTCGGGTGTTGGAGTCTGCGGCGAGCCCATACTTTTCCAGGCAGCGTACGCGTTGCTGTGGCCGGCATCGATCCGGTAATGGTGGATCAAGACACGCTGCGCATTCGCTGGCAGGCCTTCTACCGAGAGCGTCACACGGGCAGTCGGGCCGGCGACATCGTCGTCATGATAGTTCCACACCAGTATGGATATGCCGCGGTCGTCACGCGTGGCGATTACGTCTACGTCGGCACTTTCGCGTACGCCGTTCGCAAGCATAGCGTCGAGCGCAATCGCGTTGCCACTCACAGCTTCAACGCGGTCGCCGCACATCAGCCCATCCATTCGAAACAAATTCAGAATTGGTTTATCGACTCCGTTTGTTGCCAGCGTGCGAAATCCATCGAAATACGGCTGTCCTTCAAACTCGAATGCCCAGGTCAGCATTCCTTCGACGTTTCCTTTATCTTTGGCGCTCAGGTCCAGAATGCCCTTCATCGCCGCAGCGGTGTACGCCGCATAGAGCGGCCCGTTGCGATAGGCATTTTGCGGATACACGCGAGCGGAGCAAGCCGCACAACCTTCCGGGTCGGACTCGCTCAGGATCACCGGCAGGTCGCGGAATTTCGGATAGCTGGAAAGAATTTTCAGGCCCGCTTCAACATCCTGCAGGTTCCGCGCGATGCCCATGCGCACGTGGCCATCGACCACTTGCGGACTGCCCTTCGCGTGAAAAGTCACAAAGTCCAGCGGAGCGCCTTTGCCACCGGTTGCGTAATTCTTTCCCTCTGCGCAGTGCGTAAGAAAAGCCTTCAGAAACGCCGCGGCCTTTTCGCTTGCCGGCCCGGTGCTTGCCGGACCTCCGACACGCGCTTTCGGCAGCGCCCGCTTCACTGCCGCTACCGCATAATCGTAGAGCTGGTTATATTCGTCCTCCGTTCCGTGCCAGTAGAAAATATCCGGCTCGTTCCAGACTTCCCAATACCACGATTCCGCTTGCTCCTTGCCGTATTTTCCCGCGCAGTGCCGCGCCCACTGGTACACCAGCTCGCCCCACTTGCCGTAATCCTTTGGTGGATAGCTCCAGCCGATGGAATAGTCTTTGTTCGCGGCGCCCGGTATCCACATGGGGCGATAGGGTTCGGGATTCGCAGATAGTGCCTCTGGCATGAAACCAATCTCGACGAACGGTTTTGCGTGCGCTTGCAAGTACGTATCAAAAATACGGTCCGCGATCGACCAGTCGTAAACCGCCTTGCCGGAGGCGTCCTCGGTATACGCGTTTGTCGATCCCCATTTTAGCGCGGCAGTGCCATCGCCCGTCGCAAGTAGGAAATGTGTGCGAATGTAAACCGGTGCGTCCGTTAGCGACACTAATTCGCCCACCAACTTCGCGCCGTTCTTCGTGTAGGTGTAATTTGGCTCGTCGTACCCGAAGTAAGTGTAAATAGGCCTAAACGGCGCAGTTTTCTTCGCAGCGTCCACTCGGATCGTCACTTCATCTTGCGCTCGCGCAGAATTTAAAACCAGCGTCGCAAACAGCAGCACTCCTAATGAGAGTTGGGCCAATTTCAAAGAATTCACGCGCATTTTTCGAATCCAAGCCTTTCTTCCCGCTTTTTTTCTGCGCTTTGCACAGCGGACTGATCTTCGTGGAGGCTGACACCAAAGAAGTCGTGCGAATCGATAGCTACGTCGATTCCCCCCCAAACTTTACGCTGAAAGCGGCCAAGCGGTCGGTTGAGGACAAGCGCGTTTCCATTGCCGGCAGAGACTATACTCTGCCGTTTCATTCCGAAGTGCGTAGGTGGGACGGCACGCACGCCGAGGTCAGCGGTATCGATTACAAGGCCTATCACAAATACCAAGTAACTTCTGGGATGCGAATCGACGCTGAAGCGAAAGGACCGAAGGATGCGACCCCGGCTCCGGCCAGCGCGAGTGCGCAGACTGTCGCTGGGAAGAGCTCTTCGGAGGTTGCGCCACCGGCTAAGTCTGAGCAATCGGTTGAAACGATGGTGGCCGGCCAGCCGCCATCGCCAAAGTGGCGGAAGTCGCTTCTTCCCGCCACTTCAATTTTGTGGAGTTGCGTTGCGTTCATCGATAGTCAACGAATTTGCGCCGGGTTTCAGTTGCACAGCCTGATCCCAGATGAGCACTTGGTTGTTGTAGCGGGCGGAGATCTGGAGGTAGTAGTTCCCGGATGGCACGCCGGGAAGGGTGCCCCGACCGTTGGCGTCGGCGCGCACGGCGGAAATAGCATTGGCCTTGGCGGCATCCATGACCTTTTGACATTCTGGCGTCCTGCTGGCGCAAGTGCTGGCTACATATTTATACGGCGACATTCCGGGCGGGACGCTGACGCCGCCTTTTGCAAGCGCGCTTGCATAACTGTCGCGCAGAAGAATGTAAGGGCGTCCGGCGAGCGGATTCGGAGCGCCCGATTGCGCAGCAAGTCCGGAGACGATGGACAGCACAGCGTTGCCCAATGGCGCGGCCGGTGTCGAGAGGCTGCCGCCAAGGTTGTCCGGTGCCGTTCCCCGAGTTCCAGCGGATGTAGTCGTCGCGGCTGTGCCGCTGATGGAAGGAATTGTCTGGCTCGCGGTAAGAAGAGCGAGGTTACAAGTCTGCTCATATGGAGCGAAGGTGAAGTCGCCGTCGTCGTTTTGTCCGGTGACCGTGCGTCCGTGAACCTGGTATGGGCCGGTGCCGCCCGCGTCGAGCGAACCGTCCGGCTTTAAATCGAGTGTGAGAGGGTGATCGGGCGCGCCGATGTGGATGACTACTTTGGTTCCGTCGGCCACGACCGTATAAGGATAGGCTCTGGCGGCGTCCGGGCCGCAACCGAGAATTGCGGACTCCGGGAAGAACTGCATGCTGAAGCCGGTGGGGGCTGCGAAGATACCGTGCATGCGGATGCCGGGCGGAGTGGGCGGGCCTTTATCGCCGCCGAACATGCTCTTGAGCAGATCGGTTTGCATCGTTTGTACGCCAACCGAGGCGCCCTTTGAGGAAAGGTTTAGGGCGGGACAGGTGACGGTTTTGGACGCGAAGTTCGTATGGCCGGTGTCGCCGTGACTGACGGCACCATAGACACGGTTGCCGCTTGAATCATAAACCGGTCCCGCGCTGGAGGCGGCCTGACTATCGGAAATGGAAGTACCGTACTGATCTTTATACCCACCGCTGTGGGAAGTTTCTGAGTTTCCTGGAGTATATCCAGAAGCAACGACCCCTTCGATCTGGAGGGGACCTGGACCGACAATGGTTCCATCGGCTTTGAAGGTGAGAACGAGAGGTTTCGGCTTGGTGTCAATAATGATCGCGGTGCGATCGTTTTTGAATTCGAGGGAATAGTAGTGCTGATCGGGAGACAGGAAGGAGCAGTTGACCATGACGCCGCCGTCAATGAAGTCGAGTCGCCATTTGCCGGCCCCCTCGAACACACCGGCCATATTCGGACCGGGAGGCGGCCCTTTGGTAGCTTTTGAATCGGAGGGCAGGGCTGTGGTGAGCATCTGGGTAAAGGCGCCAAGGAGCGCGTTGCCGGTGCAGGAGGCAGGAAGCCTGCCGGAAGTGATGCAACGGTTGATGGCACGCTCTTCTGGCGTTTGCGCTTTCTTGCCGGTGATGACCTGTTGCGCGCGAGCCTCGATCGCATCGTTCTCGTCGTTGGCCTTCTTGGCATTGGCCTCGAAAAGGTCGTTCTGTTTTTTCTCGAAGGCTTTGGCGCGTGCAACTTGATCGGCAGATGGCTGCTTGCACGTGGGCAGAAGTTTCTTCAGCGCACCGCGTGTTTCGTTGGTGTACTTCATTAGCCCGTTCGGTTGAACGGTGTCTGGGTGCCCGACCATGCAAGTGGAAGCGTCCGAAAGATCGCGCATGTTGCAGCTATCGATCACCAAACGTTCGCCGTTGCACACGTACACGACGTTTTTCTGAACGTCTTGCGCGGAGGCGACGGCGATCGATAGCAAACCGAACATTGCAGCGACTGCGAAAGCGCCTGGACTTGTCCTCATTTCGACACCTCGATCACGGTTGTAAAATTGGCGCGGGCGGGGCGCACCTTGACGGCAGCCGAACGCAAGAAAAATGGGGCCGTGGATTGCCGCTGCGCTACCGATAGGAACGCAACACCCGTTCGCTCAGAACGGTGGCCGCATCATCCACTTGCCCGAATCCTTATCCTTATAGAAGAAGCCGTAGGGGATGTTGTTGTACATCGAGGCGCCAATATTCCTGGAGGACACCTTCACCGTGAAGGTGCATCGGAAACCCTGCGCAGTCGGAGGGTCGCAAGCTTCCTTCTTGAAAAATGTGATCTTGACTGGGTCGCTGACGGTTTCGCCGGGAGGATGATTCATTGCCTCGTCCATGGCGTCTTTCATTTGCGCTTCCGTAGGTTCGGACCCTGCTCCTCCCCCACAGCCACCAAGTCCGAACGCCAAAACAGCACCCAATGCCAACTGTTTCACACCGAACCCCATTCCTAGCCTCCCTTTTGCGCACGATAACGGTCTGCCTTTGAGGACAGACCCGCGTCAATGTAATTCATGATGAGCTTCTAACGCAACCGCAGCTTATCGACCCCGAACAACCTCGTCGTTGATATACACGTTCGCGCGCCACTTACCCTTTGGTTCTCTGTTCTTACCCTTTGGATGGAGTGCCGTTGTGTCGTTGCGGGTTCGTCGCAAGGCCAACTGCAACTGATTTGGAGGACGAACTAATTCCTCGGAGTCACGAATGAAATTGTCGCAGGGGGACGGAGCGCTCCCCACCGGTGACGCAGGCCGCGCGGAGCGGCTTCTTTCATCGAGCGCAAGAGGTTCTGTGCATTTCCGTACGGGAGCGAGACGCGAAATAAATCCGCTCGCCGCGCGTGCGAATATTTTTCGTAGCGGGCAGGGAAGGGCAGCACATTTTCGAGAAGCACATCCCACGGCGTGGTCTTCCCGAAGAGTTTTTTCTCGGAAGCTTCTTTGCGCTGGATTTCTACCACCGAACGTTGCGCACCGCCGCCCATCTCAAAGATGACCGCGACCGCATTCGCCGGTTCAAACGCGCGCGAGGGATCGTCATCCGCAAAACCCGCGAGCAACGCCTCCACTTCGCCAATCTCCGCGGGAATGCTATCCCACCAATAGCGGTAGCCGTTGTAGCTGACCGCACCACCGACAAAAATCTTCTGTACCCGCGCAGCATCTTTTCCAGCGGCGCTGACGACCATATCGATCAACTCGCGCAGCCGGAAGCTCTGGGTAACTACGGGACGCACGCTGACGTAGCCGGCATCTTCTTCCGTATACCGCACCGAAATTTGTTCAGCTAGGGCCATGCAGAACCATTCAAACACTAGAGAAAAAGTTCAGCGCCGCTTGTTCAGCCCAGCTTCGAGAGCCGTTCGCGCACTCGATCGCTCAACGCCTTCCCATCCACGGTTTTGCCGGTCAGAGCATCCTTCGCGGCCTTCACCACCGCGCCCATCTGCTTTATCGATGTCGCGTCGCTGTCGGCAATCGCTTTGCTGATCACCGCATCCATCTCTGCATCGGAAGCGCCTGCGGGCAAGTAGCTCTTCAATATCGCCGCTTCCTTGGTCTCTTTATCGGCCAGATCCTGGCGCCCGCCCTTGGTGAATTGGTCGATGGATTCCCTGCGCTGCTTCAGCAGCGTTTGCAGCAATTGAATGGATTCCGCGCCATCCAGCGGCCGCATTTTCTCCACTTCCTTCAACTGGAACGCGGATTTGGCCATGCGTAGCACGCTCAGCCGCAATTCGTCCTTGGCCTTCATGGCCACCACAATATCTTTCTGAATCTGCTCGGAAAGCGTCATGTCCGCTCCTGATTTTCACAACAGTCGCACTATAACAGACGGCTATGCTATCGCCGTTCTATTCTATCTTCTGCAAGACGCTCTTGCGTCGCGCTGGCCTGACAATCGCAATAACTTTTGCGGAGGCTGGCTGACCATCTTGGTGTATGTTCACTATTCTGGCCGCCGCCATAGGCTTCAGCGTACAGTGGCGTCAACGATTGTGACAGAGAGGTGCAAACTGTGAACGCAACTTCCGCTCCATCGACTTCCGCTCCATCCGCGTCACCTCCAGCTTTCATAGGAAACAAATTGAAGTTGTGGACCTTCGCCATACAAGATTACTCGCTGCTCGCCTTTCACTCGGTGAAGAGCATCTTCATTACCAGGAGCTACTTCGGCGACCTGATCGAGCAGATGGATCTGATTGGAGTGGGTTCGTTGCTGATTGTCGCCGTTGCGCTCCTGTGCGTCGGCGGCGTAATTGTCTTGAACGCCGCGTCACAATTCAGCCGCTTCGGCGAAACGGTTCTAACCGGCGACGCGGTTTCGATTGCGCTGCTCCGCGAACTAGGTCCGGTGTTCACGGCGCTGCTGATCGCCGGACGGAACGCCACTGGTATGGCTTCGGAGTTGGGTTCCATGGTGGTCAGCGATCAGGTGGACGCGATACGCGGCTTCGGCATTGACCCCGTCCGCAAACTGATGACGCCGCGCGTGCTCGCCACTGTCTTAGTGCTGCCTTTGCTGGTGGCCGTTGGCGATTGCGCTGGTCTACTGGGCGGCTTCCTGGTGGCGACGGTGACGCTGCATCTTGGCGCGGAGCAGTTCTGGACCCGCGCCATCAATGCGCTGGTTTTTGGCGACATTTGCATGGGGTTCATCAAGCCGCTGGTTTTCGGATTCATCATCGCGACGGTCGGTTGTTATCAGGGATTCCGCGTGAAAGGCGGAACGCAGGGAGTCGGCCGCGCCACGATCAATGCATTCGTGGTTTCCTCCGTGGCCGTGCTGGTGGTGGATTTGTTCATCACCCGGTTTCTGCTCTACGCCTTCAACCTGTAGCCGCCTGTAATCGCGGGGTAATTATTTTTCGGGGACTACGGAAGCTTCCGCTTGCAGAATCAGCAGGAGCCGCGTGCCGCCTTCCAGGTGCACGGTTTTTCCAGAGCCAGTGATAAGCGAGCCTTGATTGTCGCGGGGAGCCTCGGGAGCCAACGTCAGGCCTTCCAGACCAATTACGCCACGACTGTTGGGACTGAGTTGTCCCGCCGCATTTATTGTGCCTGCGCTGTTGGGCGAAGGATCCGGTGTCGCGCCTCCGGAGGAGCTCGTGTCTACATTCGTCGGAGGACGGGTTGGCCTCATCGGTGACCCAGCCGCTGCCGCTGAACCGGTTCCTCCAATCGGATTCAAGTCCGGGCCAACCTGGGAGGCCTCCTTAGGCTCCGCGGCGATTGCCCGTATCCACAGACTCAGCGGGATCGCGTCGCCATTCTTCGGGAGCGCTTTATCGAACTGGATCGCCAGAGTAGAGTCTGAATCGCCCTTGGATCGCGCAGATGCGCGAGTGATATGGCCAACCAGCTTTGTGCCCTTGGCGATTACAACCTTGCCATCGACTTTGACCGCCTCGGTGATGTGAGCGGCGACGGGATCGCCGGCCTTGGCTTTTTTGGAGTCGAGCGCGCCGTTAAGTTCCGCATTAAGGCCGGTGCCGCTGGCCAGTGCAACGCTGTTTGCAGCCGCGTGAGTATCTGCTGGTGTTTGCGCGGCGCTTACGACAGCCGCGGAAAACATTGCCACAATCATGAGTACGAAGAACGCCGATTTGTTCATTGGTCTTCTCCACCGCCAGTATAACCGTTTGTTTCAATGTTACTCCGATTGGTATATAGAAGGACGTACGAGCCAGTTCGCTGGATGAGGAGCACTTTATGAGAGCGATTGTAAACACACACTATGGACCTCCGAATGTGTTGCAGTTCACGGACGTGGCAAAACCCGCGCCGACGGATGATGAGATCTTGGTAAGAATTTATGCAGCAGCCCTAAATCCGCTGGACAGGTATGTTATGAGAGGTTTGCCGTTGATCCGCACGATCCCGGGGATGCGCACACCGACCAAGGGCCTCGGCGCGGATTTGGCAGGGCGAGTTGAGGCGGTCGGCAAAAACGTAAAGCAGTTTCAGCTAGGCGACGAGGTATTCGGGGGAAAGTTCGGCGGAAAGGGTCTGGGAACCTTTGCCGAGTATGTGTGTACGCTCGAGAATCATTTGGCACGGAAGCCAGCCAACCTGTCGTTTGAGGAAGCAGCAGCGGTACCCGTGGCGGCAATCACCGCGCTGCAGGCTCTTCGCGATAAGGGACAGATCCAGCCGGGCCAGAAGGTTGTGGTGGATAGCGGGTCTGGCGGTGTGGGTACATTTACGGTGCAGATTGCCAAATCGTTCGGAGCGGAAGTTACGGCGGTGTGCAGCAGCAGGAATGTGGACAAGGCGCGAACGCTTGGCGCAGACCATGTGATTGATTACACGCGAGAGAATTTCACTAAGAGCGGGCAGCGCTACGATCTGATTATCGCTGCGAACGCGCATCACTCTCTTTTCGATTACCTGCGTGCGTTGAGTCCGGGTGGAATTCTTGTGGTGGTCGGAGGTAGTTTTGTGCGAATTTTCCAAACCGTGTTGCTGGGACCATTGCTGTCACGGATTGGAAGCAAAAAGGTGCGTTTCTTCATAGCGAACATAAACCCAAAGGATTTAGTTCTTCTGAAGGATCTTCTGGAGGCCGGAAAAATTGTACCCGTCATCGATAAACGTTACCCGTTGAGCGACGTGGCGGAAGCGGTCCGTTATCTTGAAGAAGGCCATGCGCAAGGGAAAATCGTGATTACCGTTGAACATGGTGACGGTGTTGCGCCGACCGCTATAAGGCCGGAGTGACTTACAAACTATTGTGAATAAGGTAGAAGACGCGCTACGATTTCTACGACGCAATTCCGACTGGAAATTTCAGATGAAATTCCGGCGGCATGTCCAGGAGCAGAAATGAAAACCCGTTTGACACTCGCGTGCTGTGTGTTTGCGCTCGCAATTCTCGTGGTAGGTTGCAAGAAAGAGGCCGCGAGTCCGGATGCGTCCAGCAGCGCGAAACCTATTGCGCCGGCAGCAACGGCGCCCGCGGCTCCGGCTGCGACCGCTCCGATTGCTGGAGCCGATGCCAATGGCACAATCGCGGACGCGGGCGCCAAACTGGCCGGAGCTGCATGGGCGATGAAACAAGACGAAATCAAGAATGATCCGAAAGGACAATGGGCCATCGCGGCCACGGCTTCCTCTACCTATAACGACGCGAAGGGAATGGACGCCTGGTCGGCGAATCAGGCCACCGGCGCACCAAATGTGGATAAGTACGGGGACGATGGCAAGGCCTGGACCTCAAAGACTCCTGACGCCGGCATCGAGTGGCTCGATCTGAAATACCCCAAGCCGGTGCGCGCGGAGGAAGTCCGCATTCGCGAGTCTTGCGGCTCTGGCGCGGTCATTAAAGTCGAAGTGTTCGACGAACAAGGCGTGGCGCACACCGCCTGGGCGGGCAACGATCCTACGACCGATCTCAACTACCTGATCGTGAAGCTTCCGAAAACGGCGTATAAGACCGATCGCGTCAAGCTCACCTTGGCTACCAACGTGGTTCCCGGTTGGAACGAAATCGACGCCGTGCAACTGGTCGGTTCCGACCAGTAAGTCTTGCTAAATAGAGTTCGGCTGTTCGTGCCCGGACAACAATCGCACCAAACTGATAGACGATCTTTCGCCCAGGATGCTTTGACACGTTGCGGAGGGCAAAGTAATTTTGATAGTTCGAGTTACAGCGAAGAGACCGCTGTGCATGCTATCGCGGCTATTACCCGAAGCGAGGGAAAATGAAAGTTATCGTAGCGGATAAGATCAGCGAGCGCGGGCTGGAGCTTCTGAAGAAGACCGGCTGGAACATTGTTTCGAGCACCAAAGAGACGCTTGGTACTGAACTGGCGGACGCCGACGCTCTGATCGTGCGCAGCGCCACGCGCGTGACTCCCGAGCTGATGGAGAGGGCTCCGAAGCTGCGCGTTGTTGGGCGCGCCGGGGTTGGGGTGGACAATATCGATCTGGACGAAGCCACCAAGCGCGGAATTCTGGTGATGAGCACACCCGGCGGTAGCTCGGTGAGCGTGGCGGAGCACACCTTTGCACTGTTGCTGGCGCTGGTTCGGCAGGTGCCTAAGTTTGACGCGTCGATGCGCGAGGGCAAATGGGAAAAGTCGTCGTCCGGCGCGGAAGTTCGAGGCAAGACGCTGGGCTTGGTGGGATTGGGCCGGATCGGCAGGGAAGTGGCGATACGGGCGGACGCGTTTGATATGCGCTTGTTGGCATTTGACCCGTACTTGAGCGAATCGGCTGCGACCGAATTGTCTGCGGAGCTGGTACCGCTGGACAAACTGCTGGCGGAGAGCGATTTCATCTCACTGCACACGGCGGTGAGTCCGCAAACGCAGGGAATGATCAACCAGGAATCCATTGCAAAGATGAAGAAGGGCGTGCGCATCATCAACGCGGCGCGCGGTGAGCTTATTAACGAAGCGGATCTGGCGGCGGCGATCAAGAGCGGGCAGGTGGGCGGGGCGGCACTAGACGTTTTCACGGAAGAGCCGCCGAAGAACAGCCCGCTGATCGGACTGCCGAATGTGGTAACCACGCCACACGTGGCGGGATCCACTGCCGAAGCTCAGGAAGAACTGGGAATTCAGGTGGCCGTACAGGTGCGAGATTACCTGGCCGAGGGCATCATCAAGAATGCCGTCAATCTTCCGGCGCTCTCGCCGGAACAATATCGCCGAGTGAGGCCGTATCTGGCACTTGCAGAACGGCTCGGCTCGTTCGTTTCGCAGGCAGCCGATGCACGGCCGGCGCGCATACGCATCCGTTACGCGGGAGAGGTTGCGGAGGTCGGCACTCACTTACTTCGAAGCGCGGTGCTTGCGGGGTTGCTAAATGCGGTGCTGCACGGAAAAGTGAACGTGGTGAACGCTCCTGCGGTGGCGGCAGCGAGGGGCTTGACGGTGCAAGAAGAGACCCGGCGGCGGGACCATGGGTTTCCGCACACGCTAGAGGTTTCGGCGTTAGCCGACGCTAGCGGTGCGCATGCATTCACGGCCGAGGGCACGGTTCTTCACGATGGCTCACCGCGAGTGCTTCAGATTGATGGAATTCCGCTGGAAGCGCAGCTCGATGGCACGATTCTGTATATCCGGAATAATGATGAACCCGGGGTAATCGGGAATGTGGGATTAACGCTGGGAAAGCTTGGCGTAAACATTGCGACGTTTGCACTGGGGAGGCGTGAGGCCAGCGTGGGCGCCGAAGCGGTTTCGTTGGTGCGGCTGGATGGTGAAGTCTCAGAAACAATTATCGATTCCATCCGCAAACTGCCCGCCATCAAGCAAGCGCGACTGATCCATTTGTAAACCTCAGAGCTTTCAATAGCGCTTACTGAGTAGGGCCCCTCAAGGATTGGGTTGTTGACAGGGCGTGCCCTTGTGGCTGAGACTTTTAGCAATTGTTAAGGGTATTT
>CAAGKR010235945.1_pt1 | contig 14135 bp, 13 predicted proteins | sample 2556971 | NCBI WGS metagenome assembly CAAGKR01 (sample SAMEA5207829, study PRJEB30636) | soil metagenome | biome: forest; feature: boreal; material: soil | place: USA | collected 2011-09 | depth 1 m | reverse complement strand
GCGATCACCGGTCTCGACTCCCCATCGAACGCGACCGTCTGCGCCCACTGGAACCGCGCGATCTCCGCCGCGAGCGCGGTGCGCGGGGCCGTGAGGCGCGGCTCTTCCAGGATGAACCGTTCCAGGCGGGAACTCAGGTCCCGCAGGGCGAACGAGCGCGACGGGTATCGCGCCAGGTAGGCCGTGGCCAGGCGCTCGAATGAGCGCTCCCCGAGGGCGGCGACGAGGCCCGGGCAGTCGTCCCGGATGGCGTCGTACAGCCGGAACCAGTACATCCTGCCGTACAGCTGCAGGCGCTCGAACGAAGTCAGCCTGTCGTTCGGCTTTATGAACTCCGACGCGACCTCGGCCATGGGCCGGCCGTCGATCCACAGCGGCTGGAGCCCGTCGGCGGCGGTGAGCGGCCTCACGATGGCGGAGGCCATCATCCGCTGGAACGCCCTCAGGTCCTCGGTGGACGCTATGCGCGAGGGGGCATGCTTCGGCGGCTGCTTCACACCGCGGCCTTTTTCGCGCCGTCCATGAATTCATTGGCCTTGAGCGCCTCGTTGTGGACCTCGTCGAACGAGGGGATCCTGTCGTCCCACTCGAGCAGGGTCGCCGTGATGCCGCACATCCGGGTCGCGTGCGCGTAGAGCTTCCATACCGGGTCGAGCACCGGGTGGTCATGGGTGTCGAGGATGTACTTCTCGAACTTCGTGTGGCCCGCGACGTGCATCTGGCCCACCCGGTGGTGGGGGATGTTGTTCACGTAGTCGTAGGGGTTGAAATTGTGGTTCTTCGAAGAAACGTAGATGTTGTTCACGTCGAGGAGGATTCCGCAGTCGGCAAGCTCGACGACCTCCGACAGGAATTCCCACTCGGTCATTTCCGAGACATGGAACTCGGCGTAGCTGCTCACGTTCTCCACGCAGATGGGAACCTCGACGTAGTCGCGGATCTGCCGGATCTTCTCGGCCGTGCGGCGGGCGGCCGCAAACGTGTATGGCATCGGCAGGAGATCATGCGTGTACGTGCCGTCGACGCTTCCCCAGCACAGGTGGTCCGACAGCCAGGGCGTCTTGGTCCGCCTCACGAGGGTCCGCAGCCGCTTCAGGTGCGTGCGGTCCGGCTTGTCCGCTGAGCCGAAATACATCGAGACCCCGTGCTGCACTACGCGGTACTGCTCAAGGATCTTGTCCAGGAGTTCGAGCGGCCTTCCGCCGTCGACCATGAAATTCTCCGAGATGATCTCAAACCAGTCGACGACCGGCTTCTTCGACAGGATGTGCGAGTAGTGGGGGACCCGCAGGCCTATGCCGATGCCGTAATCCGAATGTCCGTTGAATCGGTTGGCGGGCACGGAAAAAAAACGCGGCCGGTTGATGGCCGGCCGCGTCGCTTAAAAACCGCTGAGGTAAACGCGAGTCTACCCGACGGGTCAGGTCGACTTGTTCGTGTTGCAGCCGCCCTTGCCCTTGCAGGAGTTCTGGCCCTTGCAGCCCTGGTCGCTCGTCTTGCAGCCGCCAAGGCCCTTGCAGGAGTTCTGGCCCTTGCAGTCGTGCTTGCCCGCGTCCTTGGACGTGTCGCCGCTTCCGGCCTTGTCATCCGCAAACGCGCGGGAGGCAACGGCTCCGGCATAAAGCCCGGCCATGGCCGCGGCGGTGACGATAAAACGTGTCGATTTGTTCATACTGCTATTGATTATGTTTTTTTTGGGGAGGATCGTCGGTGATCGGCACCATGCCAACCCACGCGGTCCGGGATATGAGGCACTACGTTCAGGAATATTCCCCGGATGCCAGCAAAATACAACGCCAATGGGTTCGCCGGGCCGCCGGCCATGCGAACGTCACAGTATGCGGTCGGTCATCGCGGCGCCCTTTTCGAAGGCGGCCAGATTTGCAAGGAAATGGCGAACAAGCTCGAGATTGACGTTGTCGCGGCCTCCGGCCGTGTGGGGGGTGATGAAGCAGTTTGGCGCGGACCAGAGGGGATGGCCGGGAGGAAGGGGTTCGGGGACGGTGACATCCAGATACGCCGCGCCGATCCTGCCGGACTTAAGTCCTTCGATGAGCGCGTCCTGGTCCACCGTGGCCCCGCGGCCCACGTTGTAGAACCGCGCGCCCTGCTTGAAGCAGCCGATCCGGCGCGCGTTGACGTAGTTCCGCGTGGCGTCGTTCTCGGGAAGGACGTCCACGACATGGTCGGCCTCGGCCAGGACCTTCGTGAGGTCCGCCTCCGGGACCACATGGACCCCCGGCTCGCTGCGGATCTGGCGCCTGACGGCGTAAATCCGCCCCCCAAAGGGGGCCAGCAGCGACGCAAGCCGCCGGCCAATCGAGCCAAAACCAAGCATGGCCACCGTCTGGCCCGTCAGGAGGCGGGACTCGGCGCGCCTCTCATTGTAGGGCCACGCCCGGTCTCCCGTCTGTCCCGCATAAGAGGGAAGGAGCTGGCGCGCCAGCGCCAGCATCATGGCCAGCACGTGCTCCGCGCACGCGTCCGCGTAGACCTGCGAGGCGTTGGTGAAGACGGCGCCGCGCGCGCGGATGGCCTCCCTGAAGGCGGCGTTGTCATACCGCGTGTACCCGGCGCTCGACACCTCGATCCAGCGCAGGCTCCTGCTGTCGATGCAATCGGCGGGATCGGGCTGGCCGAACGCGATCTCGGCCTCCGCGAGGGCCGGGTCCCGCTGCCCGGCCGCAAGGACGGAGCGATTCCGCTTGTCCGAGAGCACGAGGCTGTGGTCGCGCACGCCCTCCGCCAGGAGCTTCATGCCGTCCGCCCCAAAGTCAGCGTTGCACCAAATCCTCACGGCCCGGTCGGGTTCACGGTGATCCGGTGCGTGTCCGACGCGTTCCCCAGGGTTAGCACGTGGCGGTTCCTGTTGAAATACCGGACCTTTCCGCCTGAAGAGACGCGGGCCTCGATGTTGAGCCCGAGGCGGAGGACCTCGTCCTCCGCCCTGTACACGACGCGGAAAACGATAGGCTCATCGCCGGAGACGTGCAGGGTCTGGGAGCCGAGCACCATGGGAGGCATGCTGGCATTCGACGCGTCGACGACCCGGACCGTTACCACCGCGTCCGCGGGGAGCGCCGCGCCGTCGCCGAGCTCGACCCGGCCCGTGACCACGCGGCCCGGGTCGCTCTCAGGGGTGAGGTCCAGCTGGCCGCAACCCGCAAGGGCGAGGGCGGCAAACGCGGCAAGAAGGCCATGCGCAAGTTTCACGGGAGGTATTGGGTTGTCATGACCTGGTCGACGGTGAGCCGGCCCTTGGGAAGGATTCCCAGGTCCTCAAGCTGGCGGATCTGGACCGCAAACCGCTCACGCGTGATCCGGCCCGTCAGCGAATCGTCCGTCGCGCCGCGCCCGATCGCGAGCTTTTCGTCGACAATCATCTTGCGCGAGAACGCCAGGAAGTCGTCCGAGACGTTGGGGTTGAGCTGCTTCATGAGGGCGTTGGCGGGCGCCGGGTCGCCCTCAAGGTAATCCTTCCATCCCCGGATGTAGGCGGCCAGGAAAGCGCGTACCCGGGACGGGTTCGCCTGAGCCCAAGGCCGGTTGGCCACCAGCACGGTGTAGGCATCGAACCCCGCATCCCAGGCGTACAGGAACTTGGGGTACTTTGCCCCGCCCTTGACGATGTAAAACGGCTCGGCGGTGTAATATCCCTGCTGGATGAAGTTGGCGTCCGCGATGAAGTTACCGACTGCGAAGTTCTGCGGTATGATGTTGAAGTTGATGTGGTACTTGCTCCTCAGGTAGGGAAGGAACGCCCATTCCGGGCGCGCCATGATCGTCTTGCCGTCCAGGTCCTCGAAGCGCTTCACGGGATTGTCGGCGTGGAGCATCAGGACGGACGGGTCGTTCTGGAAAACGGCGCCGACCTGGATCAACGGGAGGCCCTGGGCGATCGCGAGGAGCGTGTTCGTGCTGTCGGACTGGCAGATGTCCGCCTTTCCGGTCGCCAGCTTCTGCATCACGAACGCGTTCGGGCCGCCCTGGATCACGTTCACATCGAGCCCGGCCTCCTTGAAATATCCCTTCGCAAGGGCCTGGTAGATGCCGCCGTGCTCCGGCTCGGCGACCCAGTCCAGCTGGACCGTGATCTTGAAGGGTTCCGCAGCCGAAGCCGGGGCGCCATCCGGGTTGCGGGAACAGCCCCAGCAGAGCAGCGCGAAGCCGGCCGCGGCAAGGATGCTCGATCTCGGGGGGTTCATTCGCCCCAGACGCCTAGAGAGGCGGCGCGGTCCCGGCAACAGCGCAGTGCTCGCCGGGCGCCCCTAGTTTGTGCTAAATGGGGGCCCATGAGAATCAGATCCGCGACAGCAGGCCTGCTGTGCGCCCTCGCGGCGCGCCAACCGGCCTGCGCCCTCGAGCTGCACAGCGAGCGGAGCTCACCGTACGACCTCGCGCTGACGGGCAGCGTGGCCGGGCTCTCGGCCGGTGAAACGCGTTACGCGCGCTGGGCCGACATCCGCGCGCTGCCGACGGCGGAGCTGAACGTGGACGGCGAGTTCGTCAAGGGACCCGAGGTCCTCACCGTCGTGTTCCTGGGCGACCTGTGGAAGGCGCTGCCCGTGGCGCCCGGCGCGGACACGGTGCTCGCAACCTGCGGCGACGGATACGCATCGGTATTCACCGCGGATTTCATATCGAAATACCGGCCGTTTCTCGTCCTTGAGATAGACGGAAAGGGCCCCGAAAAATGGCCCCCGCCCGGGCTTGACTACAATCCCGGCCCATACGTCGTGACGGTTTCCGCCGAGCTGGTGCCGGCGGTCGCCCGGTTCCGGGACGTCGAGCACAAGAAGCCGTGGGGCGTCACGACTCTCGAGATCGCATCCTTCGCCGAGCGGTTCAGGTCGGTCTACGGCGGCAAATGGGCCTCGGTCTCCAGCTCCGTCCGGGATGGCCGGGAAATCTGGGTGAATTCCTGCGCCAGCTGCCATGAGGGTCCGTCAGGCATCTTCGGGGGCACCAAGGCGGCCAGGCCTTTCCCCGTCATCGCGGCGTACGCGGGCTACGACCGGGCCTTTTTCGAGAAATACGTGAGGGACCCCAGGTCCCTCGTCCCGTGCGCGAAAATGGAGCCGCATCCCCATTATACCGACGCGGAGATGTCCGGGCTGGTGGCCTTTATCACCACGGCGCTGAAATGACCCGGCAGAATCCCGGGGCAGCCGACCGCAAAAAAGGGCCCTTTCGGGCCCTTCCCTGGCCTGGCACCTGGGCGGCGATCAGAAGTGGTACCTGAACGTGAGCGAGGCGGTTATCGGGGGACGGACATAGATCGTATCGTTGCCGGCGAAGCTGACATCGATGGGATCCAGGATCCTTTGGTTGAGCAGGTTCTTGATGTTGAGGCGCACGTCCCAGGTCTTCTGCCCATAAAACAGGTAGCCGTCCCATTCGGCCTCCGTCGGGATGTGGAGTGTCTCCTGGTCGTTGGCGTACTGCCTGCCCTGGATCTGGGGGCCGACGCCGGCGCCCCAGCCCATCGGGCTGGTGTAGACAAGGAAGAGGTTCGCCTGGAGCTGCGGGATGCCGGGGGCGCGCATCCTGCCGGTCGGGGGCTCGTATCCCGTGAAGTTCGGCTCGCCCTCCCCCGAGCCCGGCTTTCCGTCGACAATATAGTCCGTATTGTAGCTGTCCAGGTAGTTGCCCGTCTCCTGGAAGAAATAGCCCCCGAATACCGTCGCATCCTGGTAGGTGAAATTGCCGTTGATCGTCCATTGCTTCGAGGGCTGGAACACCGCGTCCAGCTCGATTCCCTGGTCCTTGATCTTGTCGGTGGCCCCGCCGATCTGCACTCCGAGTTTGGTCTGCTGGAATGCCGCGACGCTGAAATAAAGCGTGTTGTGGAGGAGGCTCTGCTTGTATCCCACTTCGTAGAGGGTGCTCACGGCCGACAATGACAGGTTCAGCGATTCCTTGAAATTCGAGGACGTCGCGCTGACGTTCAGGCCGCCGAAATTCGAGGTTCCCAGGATCGCATCCGCGCGATCATAGGTCGCGTAGAGAGAGGACGAGTCGGTCAGCTTGTAAGAAAGGCTCAGGAAATAGGACTCATCCTCCTTGGATCCGCTGACGTTGTAACCCTCGTAGGTCGAGTGCGTGCCATAACTTAGGCCTTCTCCGTTTTCGGTCACCATGAGCGGGCTCGACTGGCCGCGCGGAATGTAGATCGGCGTGGAAAGCGGGTAGTAGGTGAAGAAGGCGTAATAGCCGTCCTCGATGACCGGCGGGGTGGAATCGGTCGCCTGGATGTGGTCCCACCGGAAGCCCGGCGTGATCGAGAACTTGTCGGTGATCTTGATCACGTCCTGCGCAAACAGCGCGGAGTCGTAGATGTAGGACCACTGGTCGCCGGAGGGGGCTCCCTCGTCCGGGTCGCTCGCATTTGCCGAATAGCCGGGCGCCCCCGGGATCGAGGCGCCGCCGCCCCAGGTATTACCCTCGCGGGCGTAGCCCGGGTAGAAAATGCCGGCGGCCGACTGGCTCAGGTCGTAGTCCGAGAACGGCTCGGTCGTGAAGTCCTGGTAGGAGATCAGCCACGAATAGCGGAAGTCCGCGCCGACGATGATATGGTTCTCCACCGAGCCGAGGTTGAAGACGTTGTGATACTCGAGCCGATCCTGGATCGCCTCGTCGCGCGGCACGTACTCGTCATAGCCGTAGGTCTCGAACTTGTCCGAGCGCCCAAGCGAGAAGAGGGCACGGTCGACAAGGAACGAGTCGGCGGTGAGATCGAGCGTGGTCTTGAGCTGCGCCTGAAAGAGCTTTGAGCGGGCCGTGTCATTGGGCCCGATGAGCCCGGCGGTCCGCGCAAGCTTGACGGTTTGCGCCGTGGCGGTGTCCACGGTCGAATACGATCCGTCGGCGTAAGTGCCGAAGGATCCGACCGGATCGCCCGGATTGGCGATGTCGTAGCCGTAATAGGCATGGTCACCGGACGTCACCGGCGATGCCGGCCCGGCGACGTAGGTTCCATGGTCGATGAACTGCTGGGTCACCCGGTTGACGCCCGTGTTTTCGTTGGTCCTGTCCGAATACATCTGGAACCAGCCGTCGAACCTGAGGCTCTTGGTGGGCTTGTACGCCATGGAGGCAAACAGGTCCTGGGTGGAGTTGTGGAGGTTCTCGTAGTACCCGTTCCCCCACCGTTCGAGGTAGCTGACCCTGTATGCAAAATCGGTGGTGATGGGGCCGCCAAAATCCAGCGTGACCTCGGGATTGGAATAGGCGTGTCCGGATGTCCAATAGCCAAGGGTGGCGTCGATCTCCCCGTGAAAAGTGTCAAAATAGGGCTGCTTCATGACCAGGTCCACGTAGCCGCCGGCGCCCTCACCCTGCGGGCCATAGACAGCCGAACCCGGCCCCTTGACGATGTCCATCGCCTCGACCCCGTTGAAGCTGGGCGGCGTACTATTGCGGGAAAACATCGAGAGCTGGCCGTCGACGTAGACCTCGCTCAGGTCGCCCCGGATGAACGGGACGGCGGGAATGCCGTATTGGGCCGCCGAATAGACACCCGGCGAGAACTGGCCGAAATCCATGGCATTCTTGACCATGCGGTCCTTCATCCACGCCTCGTTCACGCTCGATACCGAACGCGGGATATCGATGATGCTGGTGGCGTCACCCATGACGTCGCCGACCGGCCGAACGGTCGGGAGGACCTGCTCTGTGAGCGGGACGTCGCTAACCGTGTATTTTTCAAGCGTGGTGACCTGTTCGCTCGCCGCGGCCGACTTGCTCGTTGTCGTCGTCGTGGTGGTTGTGGTCGTTGTCTCCGGGGCGGGACTGGCCGGAGGAGGCGTTGAGGACTGCGCATGCAGCCCGACGCAAAAAAAGCCGGCCATGCAAAGTATGGCCGGGCTCTTAACGATCATTTTCGTGGTCTTAAGGTTCATCATATCTGTGGGTTATGGGTATCGGTTTGTTCGCTTTCTAGCACCCGCCATGCCACGCCTCCAAGAACGGTCCCTGCATTCGCAAATATTTGAATTTTAATCAAATACGCATACCTAACGAGCGCCCGATTGCAGGCCCGGCGGCATGAAGTCAAATCGAACAAAATTATCGACCGGGATCAATTCCCGAATGATTTTCAATTGGAAAAGATCGTCAACCTGCTCCTGCATCCGCCGGCGCGTCATCAGTCCGGGGCGCTCGCCGAGCTCCGCCCTTCCGGTGATCATGTGGTAGTCGCGCATCGCCTTGATCGAATAATCCATGAACTCATTGGACATGGTTTCGTTACTTTTTGAGATGAGCGCCTTCGCCGGCGATGGGTCGCCGTTCATGAAGTCATCCCACCCGCGGAGGGAGGCCGCCACGAAGGCGCGCACCTCCTCCGGATGCTCCCGGAGGTAGCGCTGGGTCGTGTACATCACCCTGTAGGGGTTGAAGCCCGAGTCGGACATCAGGAGCGTCCGCGGATGCGCGCCGTTCTTCCTCACGAAATACGGCTCGTTTGTGACAAAACACTGCTGGATGAAGTCCTTGTCGGCCATGAACTGGGCTATCCCGAAGTTCGAGGGGATCAGCCTGAAGTCGATGCGGTAATGGTCCTTTATGTAGTCGATCCAGTTCGAGCCGGGGACAGCCATGACCGTGCGGTTGTTCAGGTCGGCGAAGGTCTTCACCGGGCTCTCGTCGTGGACGAGGATGGCCTGGGGATCGCGCTCCATGTAGACGCCGACGACAACGAAAGGCAGTCCCTTGGAGACCCAGGCGATCATGTCGTCGCTTCGGCCCATCGCGATGTCCACCTGCCCGGAAACCAGGATCTGGGGCACCAGGACGCCCGGTCCCCCCGGGACAATCTCCACAGTGATGCCGGCCTCCCGGTAGAATCCCCGGGCTACGGCCTGGTAGAACCCGCCGTGCTCGGCCTGCGGGTACCAGTCGGTCTTGAACCGAACCGTTGGGAGCGCGGACCCGGCGGTCCCGCCCGGCGACTGGACCGTGGCCGCGGGCCTGGAACAGCCGGCGGCGGCCAGCGCGAGGGCCGCCGCAAGAAACGCAAGACGGCGCCGCGGGAGATCGTGGATTTGCATCAATTGTCCACCTGGCTGAACGAATCGTGCCATTTGTGGAGCGCGAGCCAGCTGAGCGCAATCACTCCGGCGACAAAAATAAACCCAAGGAGGCAGCTCACGGCCGCGGTCGCGAACAGCGCTCCCATCTGGAATCGCGAGCTGTAGACGATGGCGAGAAAGCCCAGCCCGCCCTGCCCTCCCGCCGAATTTCCAGCATAGGCGTCGCCCACGATCGCCCCTATCGGGGCGAGCGTTCCGGCTATCCTCAGGCCCGTGAAGAAATAGGGAAGGGCCGCCGGGACCCGCAGCAGGAAGATTTCCTGCACCTTCGAGGCTTTGCACATGCGGAAGAAGTCCACGAGGTTGCGGTCCGTGGAGATGAGGCCCTGGGTCGTGTTGACGACCATGGGGAAGAAGCAGATCAGGAACGTGATGATCGTGACGCTCTTGAGGCCCGGCCCAACCCAGAGGATGAGGATCGGAGCCAGAACGATGATCGGCGTCATCTGCAGGATCATGAGGTACGGGTAGAAGCTCGCGCGGACCAGCGGCGAAAGGGAAAGTGCGAGCGCGAGCATGAAGCTCAATGCGACCGCGCCCCCAAATCCCAGGAGCGCGCCGGTGCCGGTGCTTATGGCCGCGCCCCAGAGCGCCGGACCCTCGTCCGCGAACGCCTTGGCCACGGCGCCCGGCGTCGGCAGCAGGAACCGCTGGTCGGGGCCCAAGGCCATGTCGACCGCGTACCAGAGAAGGATCATCCCCACGCCCGTCGCTATGGGGAGGAGCCGCCGGATGATCCGGGGCACCCGGGGCCTGGCCTGGGATGCGCTCATGGCTTGAGGCGCTCCACCGAGCGCAGGAGCTTGGAGCCCTCGGCGACAAGCCTCTGGTACGCCGGGGATTGACGTGTCTCCTCCGTCCGCGGGTAGGGAAGATCCACCCTCAGCTCCCGGTGCACCCGGCCCGGGTTGGAGGACATGACGAGGATACGGTTCGAGAGGAAGACCGCCTCGGCCACGGAATGTGTCACGAAGAAGGCCGTCCAGGCCAGCTGCTGGCGGATGCCGAGGAGCTCCTCGTTCAGGTGGTCGCGCGTCATCTCGTCGAGAGCGCCGAAGGGCTCGTCGAGGAGCAGGATGCGCGGCGAGACGCTGAGCGCCCGGGCGATCGAGACGCGCATCTTCTGGCCGCCCGAGAGCTGCCGCGGATAGTAGTCCATCCGGTCCGACAGCCCGACGAGCGCGAGCGACTGCCTCGCCACCTCGGACCGCTTCGCGGCGTCGGTCCCATGGAGCCGCAGCGGCAGCTCCACATTCCGTGCGACGGTGTGCCAGGGAAGCAGCGTCGGCTCCTGGAAGACGAAGGCGAGCTTCTCGAGGGCGCCGGACGGGTCCATTCCGTCCACGACGATCCGGCCGGCCGAGACCGGGCTCAGCCCGGAGATGAGCTTGAGGATCGTCGACTTGCCGCAGCCGCTCGGCCCGATCAGCGTTATAAAGTCGCCGCGCTCCGCGGCGAAGCCGATCCCCTCGAGGATGAGCGGGCCGTCGCCGAAGCGCTTGTCGACCTCGCTGAGCTCGACGATGGGCGATGGATCCCCCTGTGTCATCTGGCCGCGGGCTCGTGAGCGAACGGGTTTGTCGGGTAGGTCATCATCTTGCCCGGGTTCAGAAGGGCGCGCGGGTCGACCTCCGCCTTGAAATCCCGCTTGTCGGCAATGTTCGGGTGGCGCCCGCCCTCCTCCAGGTGAAACGTGTGGGGGTTTGCGATGAAGACGCCGATCTCGTCGCAGCAGCGCAGGATCTCGTTCAGGCGCTCCTCCGACTTGAAGTGGATGAGCGGAATGCCACCGGCCACGATCGCTTCCGGGTTGTTGGCAACCGCGTTGCCCCGCATCATCTTGGCGTTGCCCGCCGTCCATTCCAGGTGGAACAGGATCTCGCCCGGGAAACGCCTTCTCAACTCCGCAAACTGCTCGCGAAAATTGGGGCCGAAACCCGACTGGACGTAGGTGATGGCGGGATCGGCCTTGATGGCCCAGAGCGTCGTGTGGTTCCAGGTGTAATCCGTGATGAACGGGGGCTTTGGGGGGTCGAGGAGGGGCCTGCGGTAGACGCAGTCGATTCCCGCGGCGGATGCGCTCGCAACCGCCTCGTCCGCCTGGCCGCGGTCGATCAGGAGGAATGAGATGGCCTCGCCCGCGCGCAGGTGCTTGGCCAGGGGCTTGAAATACGACGGTATGGGCCATTCGAACTGGGTGACGAGGCGCTTGCGCCACTCGAACCGGCGCGCCGCGGCGTCGGTCCAGTCGAGGAGCCTGTCCCAGTCGGGCGAGCTCAGGATCAGCTGGTCGTAGTCGATCTTGGGAGCCAGCCGCATCTCCACCTCCACCATGAGCCCCGTGGTCCCGTAGGTGTGGAGCGCCTTGAGGCTCTCCGCCTCCTCGAGCCGGACCAGCCGCGGCTCCTCCTCGCAGGTCATCATTGTCACCGACTTCACGTTGCCCGGGGCGTTTATGCCGCCCCAGGTGATCGAGCCTATCCCCCCCGAACCGCCGCAAAGGAACCCTCCCATCGTGCACTTCACCCAAGTCGACGGCATGCAGCGCAGCTCCCATCCGGCCTTTCGCGCCTCCGCCTCGATCGTTCCCAGCCGGGCGCCCGGCTCGACGCGCGCCACCCCGCCGTCGAGGGAGAGGATCCGGTCAATCCGGGAGAAGTCGATGACCACGCCACCGTAGAGGGGGACGCACTGCCCGTAGTTTCCGGTTCCCGCCCCGCGCGGCACCACGGGGACGCGGGCGCGGCAGCACGCCGCGACAACCGCCCCGAGCTCGGCCATGCTTCCCGGGCGAGCCGCCATGTCCGCCCGCTTGTCGTCGAGCAGGCGCCGGAGCACCGGCGAATACCAGTAGAAGTCCTTCGAGAGCGTCTCGAGCGCGTCGCCCGAATCGATGAGGTTATCCGCGCCCACCAGGGCGCGCAGCTCCGACTTCAATTCGTCCATCTGGGCAACCATCGTGTGCAGGTAGCAAGAATGTTGCCATCGCGCTCGACGCCGCAAGCCGCGGTTTTCATTCCGGTCCGGGGCCGGATGGAGTCTTGCCGCGTCACGGGTCCGGCGGATATCGTGGTCGCCGCAGTCGTCCACTCCCGGAATGCTTCTTCTCCAGAGGGCCCGCGTACCCGCCGCCGTTCTTCACTCCTCGGTCGCCAGCCCGGCGCCGGATCCCGTGGAGCCGTCGGTGCTCTGCGACATCGGGCTGGACGGACCGAGAATAATGTCGGTCGCCCGCTCCCGCGGGGCCGACAAGGTGCCGCACGCGATCGACCTGGGCGGGGCCATGGTCTTCCCGGGATTCGTGGACGCCCATGTCCACCTGGACAAGGCCCACACCTGGGACCGTGCGCCGAACCGCAGCGGCAGGTTCTCAGAGGCGCTCGAGACCCTGGCCAGGGACAAGGCAAACTGGACTAGGAAGGACCTCCTTCGCAGGGCGGGTTTCGCGCTCGGCTGCGCCTGGGAGCACGGGACGAGGGCCGTGCGCACCCACGTCGACACCTGGCTCCCCTGGGGGGAGGAGAATCATTCCGCGATGCATGAGCTGCGAGGCGCATGGAAGGGGCGAATCGAGATCCAGACGGTGCCGCTCACCGGTATCGCCAATTATTCCGGGAGCGAGGGCGAGGCGATCGCCGATCTCGCGCTGAAATACGGGGCGTGCGCCCTCGGCGGCTGGTCGCCGATGATGCCGGACCTGCCGCGCCAGCTGGACCGGCTTCTGGCGATCGCGAGGGACAGGGGCCTGGGGCTCGACCTCCACGTGGACGAGAACGGGAGTCCCGACGCCGAGGTGCTGCGCGCCGTGGCCGAGGCGGTGATCCGCAACCGTTTCGGAAATCCCGTCGTCTGCGGACACTGCTGCAGCCTCGCCGTGCAGCCGCCGGAGCGGCAGCGCTCCACGATCGCCCTCGTCAGGGACGCCGGGATCCGGGTGATCTCGCTCCCCCTGTGCAACCTGTACCTCCAGGACCGGCGCGGCCAGGAATTCCCCCGGACGCCGTACTGGCGCGGGCTGACCCTCGTCCATGACCTGCTCGACGAGGGCGTCCCCCTCGCGTGCGCAAGCGACAACGTGCGCGACGCGTTCCACGCCTACGGCGACTTCGACGCCGCCGAGGTCTGCATCCAGAGCGTCCGGCTCGCGCATCTCGATTCCCGTCTCGGCGCAGCGGTCGAGGCGGTCACTTCCGCCGCGGCGGATATCGTCGGCCTTCCGCACATGGGGCGCGTCGTCCCGGGCGCACCCTCGCAGCTCGTCGTGTTTCCGTCGCGCTCGTTCAGCGAATTCCTGAGCAGGCCGGGTTCCAGGCGGAGGCTCGTCGACGGCGAGGGCATCCGGGACGCCCGGACACCCGGGTTTGACGAGCTGGGGTGACCACCCGCGCGCACCGCCCGATTTTCCACGCCCGATTCAAACCATCGTTAGCCTTCTTCTATGCCAGATCAACCACACCGTGTGCCAATTCAGACATTCTGGACTATTTGGATCGCGATACTTGGGTGGATGATCCTCAACCAATACCGGGTTGGCGGCGGCATTCCCCAGGGCAAGAATATCGAAAATAATTATGGGCCACTTCCTTTCCTGATTTTGGCGGCGATAATGGCAGTGTCCTCAATAGTTATTCGATGGTTTGCGATTCCCGGCAAAGTCGACCGCAAGACGTTGCTGGTTCTGATGATTATCGGGCTAGCGCTGGCCAATTCCATTTCTTACTATGGGGTTTATCTGATACGCCCCGAGTATCCTCAGACAAAGGTAGCATTTTTCTTTGCTTCGTTTTTCTGCATCCTGCAGTTCGCTCCAATTTTTGTTAGGCAAACGGAAAACACGCCTGAGGATTCAAGTTGAAGGAGGCTAGCCAATCAACGGATCCGGCGCCTAGATATGTCACGCCGTCTACTAGGCAGACGGCGCGCCGTCCATAGTCGCGGATCATTACAACGACCCACCCGCCATGACCCTTAGACTCTGCAAGATCGTCGTCACCGCCCTCTCGTCCGTCTTCCTGCTGGTCGTCGTGTTCAACAACGCGACCG
>CAAGKR010153815.1_pt1 | contig 14138 bp, 18 predicted proteins | sample 2556971 | NCBI WGS metagenome assembly CAAGKR01 (sample SAMEA5207829, study PRJEB30636) | soil metagenome | biome: forest; feature: boreal; material: soil | place: USA | collected 2011-09 | depth 1 m | reverse complement strand
CGGCGCTGCGTGCTTCGGCTCTGCCCGATTGCCCGACACGCCCTGCGCTCCGAGACTCCGAGTCGCTCGCGTACATGGCGAACGGCGCCCCGTCGGCGGGTCGGGCTTAAGATTTTCCAGTGATGATTAGCTCCGTACCGGAGGCCGGTGTCTGACTCTGAATTTTCCTGACCATTGGTGTCTTCGCGGGACCTGTCGACACCGGCCTCCATTCGGAGCTGCGTCGTGGGCTGTGTGACCTAATAAGAGCGTGCCCTCGGGCTCGTCACTGGCCTGTCGACAACTCATGGCGCGGCTCCCATTTGAAGGAGGTCGGGCATGATTGCGGATTGTGTCATCGCGGTCGTGGATACCCACGGGGCGTTTCATCACGCCGTCGTGCTGGACAGGATTGGCCGACGCTTAGCGGACAAAGAGTTTGCTGCGAACGAGGCTGGCTATTCGTCGACGCTGGCCTGGATCCGAAGCCATGGCACCCTCGAGGTTGTCGGTGTCGAGGGCACGGGAGCGTACGGAGCCGGCCTTGCACGTCATCTGCATCGAGCCGGCATTAAGGTCATCGAGGTAGCGCGGCCGGACCGCCGGATCCGCCGACAATTTGGGAAGTCGGATCCGATCGACGCTGAGGCAGCTGATCGAGCCGTCCTCGCCGGTACGGCATCGACTACACCAAAGCTCGCCCACGGGGTGGTGGAATCGATCCGGATGTTGCGGGTCACGCGGACCGGTGCCATGAAGGCGAGAACAGCCGCGCTGAATACGCTTCGAGCCTTACTCCTTACAGCGCCAGAGCCACTACGCAGCCAGCTCTCGGGATTAAGTCGAGGCAACCTCGTAAATGTTTGCCGCAAGCTTCGCCCCGACATGACCAGTCTCAACAACCCAACGAACGGCGCCAGGGCGAGCTTGAGGTCCGTGGCAGAACGCATCTTCAAACTGAGCGCGGAGGCAAACGAAATGGAGCGGCAGCTGGAGGCCTTGCTTGCAGTGGCCGCGCCCACCACCCTGCGTGTCTTCGGCCTGGGTGTCTGACCGGACCAAATCCTGTCTCGGACTCGCGGCTCCCTCGCACTGAGCAATGTAGTAGCTCACCGAACCAAGCGTCGTATGGGGCCGCCGTATGGGGAAAACTATACTGGGGTTGTGCTACGCGGGGGACGGTACGTGTCGGTCAACGTCAACGATGTCCAGCCCTCTGATTTGAGAAGTGACCAGGGCTGGCGCAAGATGGACATGCGCTTCGTTCTTGGTGAGCACGTCGGGGTTGAGGCCGTCTGCGTGTTTCGAGCCGTCTTTCAGCCCGGAGCCGCCCACGAGAAGCACGTCCATCCCCTAGCCGACGAGTTCTCCTTCATCGTTCGCGGGCGCGCTGCGCTCGGATTCGAGGACGAGGAGCACATCTGCGAAGCGGGGACTGCGCGGTTCATTCCGGCCGGCACCGTTCATTGGCTCCGCAGCGTAGATCCGGATCATGAAGTCGAGGTCGTCGGCGCCTATCTAGGGGTCTCCAGCCTGCAGGCTGCGGGCTACGAGTTCGTCGCTCACGTGGAGTGAGCAGTGTCGAACTAGCCCGAGCGCCCATGCACTTCATTGAATTGAAGGAATCTGACGTTAGCCGAATCACAATTTGGTTGGCAGGAGCGTAACGCGTTGGGCGCTAGTCATGGACTGGCCACGTCACCCATCCATAGGGTTATGTCCAAGCCGGTCTGCGCTACTTTGTCCTGTGCCCGGTCCCGACTCCGAACGAAGGCGGTCCGGGTTTTCTCCTATGGAGGTCAACAGGGCTGCGGCAGGTCAGCGGACCAGGCGCTGAACATCGAGATGCTGAGGAAGGTGGCCACTGACGCTCTTATAGATTCAATGACCACATCCAGGCGCCATTGTTCCTCCTGCTCGTGACCTGGTCTGCCTGACCCTGCTCCGCCTAGACCAATCGGTAGGCTTCGTTGCGCCGCAGCGTTCAAGGAGCCGGTAAGGCCAGGTTTGGCCGCACCAACCAGTCAAAGCCCGTACTGCGGCGTTCGAGATGACAGCAGGTCGGCAAAGGCCAGGACTCGCCTCGCTCGGGCCACCATCGCATAGTCAACCAGCTTGCCCTCGAAGTTGATCGCTGCTTTGTTCTCGGCCTCGGCTTGGACAAACGCTTCCAGGAGCCGGCGACAGTACGCGACCTCCTCCACGGCGGGGGTATAGATCGTATTAACCGGCTCAATGTGGGTTGGGTGAATGACTGAGCGGCCTTTGTAACCCAGGCGCTTCGACAGTGTCGTATCGGCGATCAGGCCGGCCAGACTATGAATATCCACAAAGGCGCCGTCGAGGACATATTCGAGGCCCGCTGCCCTCGCATCCAGCACAACCTTGGAACGCGCGTACAGCATCTCGGTTCCCTCTACCGACCAGTCGCAGCCGAGGTCAGCCTGAAGGTCCCCGTTTTGAGCGCTAGCGAAGCTCAATGCCCCTACTCGGGTCGATGCAAGGGCCAGGTCATAAGCGCGGAACACTCCGAGAGCTGTCTCCAGCATGACAACCAGTTCGATTCGGCCTTCGGGAATCCCTGACGCCGACTCGAGTTCCGATAGCCAAGCCGCCAACTGTCGGATCTCATCCACCGATTCGACCTTCGGCGCGAAGATCCCACGTAAGGTGGGTGCCACCACCGCCTCCAGGTCACCGTAGGCGTTCCCACTGGCAACAGAGTTAACTCGGACAAAGCAGGCCTTATCAACAAACTCGTTTATGAATCGACCCACGGTGTGGCGTGCCAAATGTTTGGACTCGATGGGCACGGAGTCTTCAAGATCAAGGACAAGCCCATCGGCCTGGGTCGTCGGTCCCTTTGCAAGCAGCCTGTGTTGGTGGCCCGGTATGAAAAGAAGGCTGCGGTAGGGCGTCACACTTCGCTATCTCCGATCATTATTGATGCCTGTAGGAGTTACTGACATCATCGGACACGAACGTTGTCTGCATTGCCCCTGCCATTGTCCTTCTCACGGTCGAGGATATGCTGGTCGGGAACACGACCCGCCGCTAGACAAAGGAGAACAGTCGGGCTGGGTTCTCCTCGGCAATTTGGCGAGCGGTACTCGCATCCACAGCCGCCAAGAGATCCTCCATTGGCCGAGCCGTTGCCATGTCAAACGGGTAGTCAGTCCCGACGATCACGCTGGCGGCGCCGACTCGGGAGACGAGATACTGGAGCGCTTGGCGATCGTGGGTTATCGTGTCAATAGATAGCTGGCGGGAATACGCCCACGGGTCTTCAGGGGCGCTTCTAAGTTCGGGCCGGACTGTTCTGGCGTGTCGCAATCTACCCGCTTGGTACGGGTAGTACCCGCCCGCATGAGCCAGAACCAGCCGAACGCCGGGGTGGCGGTCCAGCATTCCCGAACAGATGAGCCGCTCCACAAAGATCGTCGTTTCGAGAGGATTTCCGATGACGTTCTGAAGGTGGTAGCCGTTGAGGCCGTCGTGCGGTCGGTTGTAAGCGGGATGGGCGAATACTGGAAGTCTTAATCTTTCTGCGGCGGCCCAGAAAGGCTCGAACTCGGCATTGTCCGGTCGCCTCTCGGCGATTGCGGTCCCGATTTCCACGCCTACGGCTCCGACTCGAACTGCTTCCTCCATGACGGATACTGCAAGCTCCGGCGACTGCATTGGCACGCTCGCCATCCACCGAAGTCGGTCCGGGAACGCTCGACAGAACTCGGCCATACCGCGGTTGACTGCCACCGCCAGCTTCTCGGCAGCGCTTGCGTTGACATCATAGGCAAATAGATCGACATCCGGGCAAATGACGGCGCCGTCCAGGCCGCCCCGCTGAAGTTCCTCGATCTTGGCCGCAGGATCAATGAGCGAGGGAAACAGCTCCCTCGTGCCGTAGCGTTGGCTCTCCATTACTCCTTTCTTGACCTTCAAGCCATACACGTCCTCTTTCTCGAGAAGCCCGATTACGGTGTCTGGAAAGGTGTGGTTGTGAACGTCTATCTTCATGGAGTTCCTCCAGCATCGCGTGTGCAGTCCAAGGTGGTCGGTGCGTCGGTGTCAGGCATGAATTATCCAAGTGTACTGCGGAATAGCCAGACTCAAGCGGCGCACCGTTTAGCCACCTTTCGTTCGTTCCCGGTCGTCGTCACACGGATTGGGTTCAGATTACGCCTTCCGACCTCAACGCTTGCATTTCGGTTTCGGTCAAACCAAGTAACCCGTGGAAAACTTCCAAATTATGCTCACCCAGGGTCGGTCCGGCATGTCTGATTCGCCCAGGTGTTTCGGACAGTACAGGCAGAGGTGCTGGCATCCTCAGCTGGCCCAGTTCCAGGTCCGGAACAGCAACTATCGCTCCGCGCGCCTGAAGCTGCGGGTCGGTCGTGAGCTGCTCAATATCTAAAATCGGAGCTACCGCAACGTCAGCGCCCAGAAGTGTCTCGACCACTTCGAATTGCTGGCGTTGCGACACCCATTCCCCCACGATCCGATCCAGATCGTCGACGTTCGCGAGACGATCGGCATTGGTCCTAAACCTCGGGTCGTCAAGCAACTCCGGACGACCGATGGCCGTGAACACTCTAGCCACCACAGATTGCGTCGAGGCGGCTATTGCCACCCATCGCCCATCTCCGGTTTGGTAGACGTTTCGGGGAGCGGTTGCGCTTCGGTTGCCGCGCCGCTGTCCAACTATTCCGAGCTGGTCAAATTCAAGGAGATAGGAGCCGAGCACGCTGAAGAGCGGCTCCAAGAGGCTGACATCGACGGACTGTCCAGTTGCGCCATTGACATCGCGATGGTACAGCGCAAGTAGAGTGCCGACTGCCCCGTACATGGCCGCGAAGGAGTCGGCGAGAGGGAAGGGCGGAAGTGTGGGCGGCCCATCTGGGTCGCCGGTCACATGCGCGAAGCCGCTCATGGCCTCAGCCAGCGTGCCAAAGCCAGGGCGATTCCGGTATGGCCCGGATTGACCAAACCCCGAGACTCGGACGAATATCACGCCTGGGCTGAGTGATCTCAGCCGCCCGTACGATAGGTTCCAGCGTTCGAAAGTGCCCGGTCGGAAACTCTCTATGACGACATCTGCCTTTGTTGTGCTGACGAGTTGAGAGAACAGTTCCTGACCCTTTGGAAGACTAAGGTCGAGGGTAATGGACTTCTTGTTGCGTGCGAGGAGCTTCCATAGCAAAGGGACGCCATCCTTCGCGCGGCCGAAATACCGCAGCTGATCGCCCCCCTTAGGGTGCTCGACCTTGATTACATCGGCACCGAAATCTGAGAGGACGGCAGCGATCATGGGCCCGGCGACAACCTGACCACAGTCGATGACCGTAACGCCGCTCAGAGGGGTCCGCTTCCCCACCGTCAACACTTCTCGCCATGCGGAGCCACGTTTGTTTCGTGAACAGACACCCTATTACGGTGGTGCTCACCGGGTCGGTGTCGAGCGTTCAGCTTGGCGTTGCCGTATCTCGAGCTCTCCCCGCCCCACAAATCCCATGGGGATGTCGCGTGGTTGCGCATTGTCAGAAGCCGCATGTCTCCTGGATGTCAGATCGCGCGGACAATCGAGATCTGTCAGAACTTGACCCTTTCACGCCAAAACCAAGCCGCCATTGATATCGATCACTGCTCCAGTTGTATAGGCGCCGAGATCTGACACAAGGTATGGCACCACTCCCGCGACCTCTTCTGGCCGGCCAAGACGACGCATCGGTAGGCTCGCTTCATACCCACTCAAGCCGCCAGGTCGAGAATCCCAAAGTACACGAATCCGATCACCAGTCATAATCGAGCCAGGGCTGATGAGGTTGGCAGTCACACCCGTACCCAGAGTTTCGATCGCCAGATGGCGCGTCAAGCCAACGAGACCGGTCTTCGCAGTTGTGTATGCAACCGACCCGCTGCTGGTTGGCATGCGGCCGACGCTTGAGCCGATGTTGATAATCCGTCCCCAGCCCCGCGCGAGCATTGCCGGCAATACAGCCTGCGATAGCAAGAATGGTGCTGTCAGATTGAGTGCCAGGATTACGCGCCACTCGTGAAGGCTCGCCTCCAGTGTGGCATGTTGGCGGGAAACGCCGCCAGCGTTGTTCACCAGTATGTCAACTGGTCCCAACCGCTTGGTCACCCTTTCGACCATTTGCGTCACAGCGCTTGCCGATGAAACGTCCCCCGTGAATGCCTCCGTATGGGCGCCCGTCTCTAGCTGGATCTGACGCGCAAGCTCGGTGGCATCTTTCATCGAGCTCCGCCCGCACACGGCGACCGTGACGCCCTCCCTGGCGAGCACCCACGCGATCGCGGCGCCGATGCCCCGAGTTGACCCCGTCACCAAGGCCACCCTCCCTGCCAGGCCAGGCAGTGCGTTCATCAGTACTCGTGCACGGTACGACCCCACATGCTGCCGAAGAGCAGGCAACCGGCCGGGTATTCAAAGGGACCGTGCGGTATGTCGGCCGGCCCATATACATAGTCTCCTGGGCCGAGCTCGGTCCCTTCAACGATCTGCTTACCTTCCAGGACGATAGTTATGTGCCGGCCAGCATGTACGTGGCGAGGCTCTAGGTAGCCTGGAGGGAAGCGGATCAGCCAATCGACGCGGTCATCGCTTTCGTCCCGATTCAGGATCTTCACTTCAACGCCACGCGGCAATTCGGTTAGGCTCGTTGCGTCGATCCACGCCACGCGAGCGGACTGCACCATGACTAGCGCCTCAGTCATCCGGGAGCACCTCGCTTGTCATTGGTGCCCAACCGACTGACGGTGTTCCAGATTGCACCTCGGCAGCGCTCATGGCTAAAAATGGGCACCTGAAGATGATTAGCACGACAACTCGGGAAGTTGGATCTGCAAGGGAACGCGACGGCCTCGATGTAGCTTTGCACCATGTCAAGGTGTATCAGGAGAGGATTGCTTGCCCAAGTCCCAACGGGGCACGGGTTCAACTAATTGCACACGGCCATTTGCGATCGGCAGCACATGCAGCAGCCGTGGATATAGAGGCGTGTAGTCCACGCTGAGGACTCTAGCGTTCGCAGGCGGCACGTGCAGCCCCTCTTGCAGCACGGTATCCATTTTCTGCCGACTTAAGGACGTTGGATTGTCGAGGTCAACTACAACGCCGATAAGGGGCTCACTACTACTGACCTCAGCATTCGACAGAATGTGAGACGGAGTAAACGTCCCAGCGGTCACCGCTCTTGCTATGAACAGTTCCGGGTCTCGCAACCGTGCTTGGACCTGAAGGGCAGTTGCCACCGAGTCGCCTCCCTTTGGACGGAGAATCTGGAGGTGACGGTAAGGTACAACACCGTCATCAGTTGCGATCTTTGCTGCTTCTCCGCGAACCGACCGGGAACTAAAGTGCGTGTTGAATCCCTGCTGGAAAGTGTCGCGAACCCCGGTGTACAGTGGCCCGTGTAACGGATTGCGGAAATATCTTTGCACTCCCTCTTTGGACGTAAAGTGCCAAACAAACGTGAGGTGGAAAGGCACCCCCATATCGCGATTACACCAGCCGATGTATCCCTCCTTAATGTCGGGAAGTGCGTGCCCATACTCGAGGATCCTAGCCTTCACATCGTCTCGGCGCTCTTGGCTCACCTCCTCACGGAATTGAGTAATTCCGATATACGTGGCGCCACGTGCAGAGGGTGGCAGAGCAGGAAACTCGTCGGGTGTTTCAAGGATACCTTCGAAAATCGGAACTGCGCGGGACCTCACCGTTTCGCGGGCCTCTCGAACACTGGAATCCGCGTCGATCTGCGTCAGGGCGCCTTTGGCGAAGATTTCCCCGACAACACATAACTGAGTTTCCACTCCACTTTTGTTCTCGACACTACCCCAACTCCAGCTTCGAAAAGGCGCTACTCTCTGGCCAAGTTCAGCTGCAATCTTCGTCATAACGGGGAGGTCGGCAGACCTCTTCACCGTAAGAACGGCGACCCAAATAAGTGGCATCGGTCTGCTCCTCCTGGGAACCCATTAATACAGCTGGAACCAAGCCAGCCGACATAGTCGACAGCATAATCCGAAATGCGCGACTACCGAAGGCCGATGCGGTTGGCGTCGATACCGGACCCGCTGCAATGAACATGGTCGCGACCCTCGACTGCTGTAAAAGCGAAGCCGTTTCTTCGAGCAGCGTCAGCATTCTAAGCATTACGCCGACGTGCGGATTATGCCGATGTGCCCCGGCCTGGGAACTCGAATCGCGCTGAAGAAGTCGGCATAATCCGGGCCACCTGACCGACGCTTCCCTCTCCGACATTTCGGAGAAGAGACAAGCATGGATAGTGATCTGTCGCGCGTACGGTTGGTTGGACCTCTTGAGGCTTACGGTTCTGGCTTTGCCATGGAGCTGGCTCGGATCGGCTACAGGAACAACCCCGTGGCCGACCAACTGCGGCTCATGGCGCACCTGAGCCGGTGGCTGAGCGCTCAAGGCCTCGGTCCAGCAGACATCACGCCGGCGATGTGTGATGCATTCCTTGCTGCGAGAAGAAGCGCCGGCTACACGTTGTGGTTGTCGCGCAAGGCGCTGGTGCCAATGCTGCATTACCTGCGCGACATCGGTGCCGTACCAGGCAGTGCCACCAGCACCGCGAAATCCGAGGGAGGCGCTTCTCGCCCGATATCACGGATACCTCATCTCGAAGCGAGGGCTGAAGCAATCAACCGCGAGCGGATACGTCAACCTCGTGAATCCGTTCTTGCGAAAGCGGGAGTCGCCCGACGGAAGCCTCCGGCTTAGTGACCTGAACGCAGTGGAAGTTGACCGTGTGCGCGCTTCGCTCTTTGCTCGGCTTTCTTCACATTGATGGAACGCTCGCTCAATCGCTAGTCTCGGCCGTGCCGTCGGTAGCGGGTTCGCGCTTGGCGGCTTGCCAAAAGGGATTGAGCGCGGTCAAATCCGGCAACTGCTGGCCAGTTGTGACCGCAGCACAGCTGTCGGCCGGCGCGACTTCGCAGTCTTGACGATGCTCATCCGCCTGGGACTCCGAGCCGGGGGCCTCGCGGCCATGGAGTTGGAAGACATCGATTGGCGCAACGGAGAGATCCTCGTGCGCGGGAAGGGTGACCGGCGCGAACGACTGCCGCTGCCGGTCGATGTCGGTCGTGCCGTTTCCACATATCTGCGACATGGCCGTCCGGCAGCCGAATGCCGCCGACCTTTCATGCGAGCGCGGGCGCCGCATCGCGAGCTCACCTCGAGCGGGGTGGGCACCATCGCTTCCGGGGCTGCGCAGAAAGCGGGGCTTCCACCAATGAGGTCACATCGCCTTCGACACACCGCCGCAACTGAGATGTTGCGTTCGGGAGCATCTCTGGCGGAAGTCGGGCAGGTGCTACGCCACCGCAGCGCGCTGTCCACCGCTATCTACGCCAAAGCGGATCGAGTCGCACTTCGACAAATAGCACGACCCTGGCCAGGTGGAGGTCGGGCATGATCGCGCTTCGCTCGGCGCTCAAGGACTACCTCGCCATGAGACAGGCGCTTGGCTACAAACTCCCACGAACAGAGCAGCTGCTCGTTCAGTTCATCGAGTACGCGGAGGCCTCCGGAGCAAATCGGATCACCATCGATCTGATGCTGGGATGGGCCGGGCTGCCCGCCGGTGGGGACGGGGATTGGTGGTCGAGCCGCTTGTCGGTGGCCAGGAAGTTCGCCACTTTCCTCAACACCCTCGACCCGGACACTGAGGTGCCACCGTACGACCTCCTGCCAGCAGCGAAATCGCACCGCGCAACGCCATATCTGTATTCGGATCAGGACATCGCCGCCCTGATGGGCGCCGCGACGATCTTCAGCTCACCGCTTCGCGTCCTGACGTGCCAGACCATCATTCCACTGTTGGCGGTGACCGGGATGCGCGTTGGCGAGGCCATCCGCCTCGACCGCAAGGACGTGGATTTTCATGCCGGTGTCATCACCGTGTGGCTCAGCAAGTTTGGCAAGTCACGGGAACTGCCGCTCCACACCTCCACTGTGGACGCCCTGCGCGCATATCTTCGACGGCGCGACCAGCTGCATCCAAAGCCGACCGCCCCAAGCCTCTTCATCTCAACAGCCGGCACACGGCTTTTGTACTGCAACGTGCAATGGCCAAGCGGCGCCCGAGGTGCTCGGCCCCAGGTTGCGCCGCCGCAGCTCGACCCTGTCGATGCCGAGCCGATCCGCCAAGCGGTCCATCACCCGTTCGATCGCAAAATTGCCAACCGGCCGACCTCCGCCGCGGACGGTGCCGGTCGGTGCGGTGGTTGTGAAGACGAGGCGGCATTCGACCTGACGGCTGGAAGCGCTTAGGCAGACATCATGTGGCAGACGATGTTGTCGGGCGGCCAGCTCAAGCTCCATGACCACACCATGCGCATGCACGGTGGTTGCGGTGTCCTCGCTGCGACTCGCCGTCCAGCGATCCGGACGCCCTGTTTGTAGCGCCGCGAACGCGACCAGCATCTCCGCGGGATAGAGTTCGCCCAGGCGCTTGCGATCGGTCAGCTGGCACCCGGTCTGACCGGGCTCTGGGCGGTCGCCCTCGATTATCTGGTGGCTGGTGGCACCGGTGCGGGACTGGCCGTGATCGCATCATCCTGCCGCCGCTGCTGGTGCTGCGGCTGGTTCGGCTCCACGGCCGGTTCTCGGGCTCCGCGGCCGTCCAGGGCTTCATGCGGGGCTCGGCCTGGCGGTCGCCGCCAACGTGCCGGTCATCATCCTCCGGGTCGTCGGGAGCTACGGTTACGACGTGACAGCGGTTCTGATCGCTCTGGGCAGCTTTGTCGTCATCATCAGCAAACTGCTGCCCCCGGTCGCCGTTTTGGGAGTCGCCGCCGTCATCGGGGCGGTGGTCTACCGGTGAGGCTCGTTACTTCCGGGCAGATGCGGCGGATCGCCTTCGACCACTTCGCCATCGCCGTCTCTAACTGGGCGGAGACGTCCGCCTTCTACCAACGGATCCTCTCCGCCGAACTGGTGGATATTGCGCCCGGCCGGTACGCCTTTCGCTGGGGGAGGAATCAGATCAACGTGCGCGGACCCAACCCGGCTCTGAGCCCCACCGAGCCGATCCTGCCGGGGAGCGCCGACGTGTGCTTCGCTTGGGAAGGAACGGTCGAGGAGGCCGCGGCCTACCTGGAAGAGCTAGGGATCCCTCTGATCGGCGGCCCCACGGGACGGCACGGCGCCGGGGGAAACGGCCGGAGCGTCTACTTCCGCGACCCCGAGGGCAATCTGTTGGAGTTCATCTCCTACCGCTGACCCCTCAACTTGTGGTCGCCAGGGCGGTTTCGGTACCCGCGATAAAGCGCTAGGTCGAAGGTCATCTTGAGCACCCCGGCGACGATGGATCGGCGGCCAGGTCGGGACGTTCGCACCCGTCTCGCCCTCAACGCCGTCGGACAGGAGTAGTGGCAGCAGCCCGGTGATGATCCCGATAAGCCCGTAGAGGACGAAGAAACCCTGGCTTCGGCCGAGGTTTGTTCCGAGTCCTGCGGCCAGGCCCCCAGTCGCGCTCGCGAGGCCGCCGATCAGCGAGTACTGGGCGAAGGCGCGGTTACGCCTCGGCGGCCCCACCGACCAGGTCAGCACCGCCGTCTCGACCGCGGTATGGGGACCGTGAGATCGACGCTGTAGGCGCCGAGCATGCCCGTGACCCCGGCGGCAAAGACAAGCCAGCTCGTGGTGGCGAAGGCCATGTCGAATCCGCTCACCGCCATCAATGCCCCGGCGCTCCCAAGCGCAAGGCGCCAGCCGCTCCTCACCGAAAGGCGGGCGAACGCCAGCCCTATCACCGCCGCTGCCAGCAGGCCCACGGTGAGCACGGCCCGATTTCACTTGGCCTCAGGCCACGGCGCTCGAGGTGAATACCGATCAGGACGGCCGCGAGCCCGAAGGCGAACGCGCGCAGGAGCCTCGTGTGGAGCAGGAGCGGATAGTCGGTCCGCCCCCGTTCAGCCGCTACAACGCTCCACCTGGCCGATTCTGGGGGTCCGCGTGGGATATGGTTCGACCACGGAAGATTGTTCGATGGCGGCCAACGATCAACTCTGGCGGCGTCGCGATGCCCGGCTGTGCGGTAAGCAGGTTCAGCCTAGTTCAGGAGGTTTTGGCATGGTCGATTTCGGTCTCATAGGCGTGGACTGGGAGGAACGGATCGATTTCGATAAGCTGCGTCGCGACCGCCTGAAGAAGGCTCAAGATGCGCTCCGCGAATCGGAAGCCGACATCCTCTTCGTCTTTCGGACCGAGGACGCCCGTTATCTGACCGGCTATCGCCACCACCTCGGACCGACGCCATTGCTCGGCAACGCAACCACCGTCCTGATGCCGGACGCCGAGCCCCTGCTCTTCACGATGGACTACGAGCACTGCAGGTTGCGGATGCCGTGGCTCTCCGAGAAATCCCTTCAGCCGCGAGCAAACTTTCGCGAGGAGGTCGGGATCAGGAAGTGGACCGAGCAGGTCTCGGCCCTGCTCGGGGACCTAAACGGCAAGAAGATTGGCGTCGACCTCTGGTCCCCCACCCTCGAGAAACACCTCAAGGCGGCTCTGCCCAACACCGAGTTCGTCGACGGCTACAAGGTCCTGATGGAGGCGAAGATCATCAAGACGCCGGAGGAGATCGCCTGCCTCAAGATCGCCAATGCGATGACAGAGGCGGCGCTCGACTCCGCTCTCGAAGTGCTGCGTCCGGGCATTCGCGAATGCGAGGTCCTTGCGGAGGCGTGGCACAAGATGACCTCGCTCGGAAGCGAGTGGACGCAGTGCTCGAACATCGTCTGCTCGGGTCCCTACACGGCGCCTTATCGCCGCTTCACTTCGGACCGCGTGATCCGAAACGGCGACATGGTCATCATCGATATCGGCGCCTGCTTCAACGGCTATTGGGGTGACCTGACCCGGACTTGGGTCTGTGGCGACATCCGGCCCACCCAGCCGCAGAAGGAACTGCACCAGAAGTGCTATGACGCGGTCTGGAACGCGTGCGCCGCATCTCGTGCCGGCAACACTACGGCTGACGTGTTCGCTGCCGCGGACCCCTACGTTCTCGACTCGTTGGGTCACGGCTCGGGCATGGCTCCCTGGGAGCCGCCTTACTTCAGCCCCCATTCCAAGGACGACCCGACCGTCCTTCGCCCGGGCATGCAGTTCAACCTCGAGCCCTACGCCGGTAAGCCGGGTATCGGCGGGTTCCGGCTCGAGAACAACCTCGTTGTCACCGACGGCGACCCCGACATCTATACGACCTACCCATACGACGAGCGGCTGGTGATCGAGCTCCATCCCCTCGACACCTCGACCGGCCGCACCCGCGACTGATTCCGTGGACGGTCCCTATCTAGCGGGCCTATTGAGCCTGGAGGGCAGGGCCGTCCTGGTCACCGGAGCGCGGCAGGGCATCGGGGAGGCGATCGCGATCGCGGCCGCCCGGGCCGGGGCACGCCTTGGTATCACGAGCCGGAAGGAGGGGGCGGCAACCGGAACCGCGGCCAAGATCCGCGAGCTCGGCTCGCCCGCCCTCGAGCTCGCCGTCGATGTGACGTCGAGCGCCGACTGCCGGTCGGCTGTGACGGCAATGATCGCCGCCTACGGCAGCCTTGACGTCCTGGTCAACAACGCCGGCGTGGCCATCCGCGGTCCCTCCATCTACTATCCCGAAGCGGCCTGGATGGAGGTGATGGCGACCAACCTCAGGGATCTTTCCTGATGTCGCAGGCAGCCGCCTCCGCGATGTTGGGCTCGGGCGGAGGGTGGCCGAGATCCCCCTCGGCCGCCTGGGTGAAGTCGAGGACGCGGTGGCCGCCGTGCTCTTCATGGCCGGTCCCACCGGCGCCTTCATGACCGGCCAGACAATGGTGGTCGACGGTGGCTTCACGCTCCTCTGAGGCGCGACCCAGGCTGGTCGCGGTGGTGGACCATCGGTTCGCCGACCTATCTGCCGAGCGCAACATCCTCGCCAAAATTGGCGCCGAACTGGTCGACCTTCGCGGGGCGTCCGACGACGAGATAATCAAGGCGTGTGCCGACGCGGAGGGAATCCTCCTCGGTGCGCGCTTCCAATTCACCCGGGAGCGGATAGCGCGGTTGGGACGATGCCGGGTCATAGCACGCTACGGCGTCGGCTTCGACAACGTGGACGTCGCCG
>CAAGKR010288462.1_pt1 | contig 14139 bp, 13 predicted proteins | sample 2556971 | NCBI WGS metagenome assembly CAAGKR01 (sample SAMEA5207829, study PRJEB30636) | soil metagenome | biome: forest; feature: boreal; material: soil | place: USA | collected 2011-09 | depth 1 m | reverse complement strand
CAGCCGGTTGACGAATTCCGGGTTGAAAGTCTGACGGACGGCGGTCATTACCATTTCTTCCAACTTGGTGCGCGAGATGTCGGCCGACCCCTGGAACCCCATGGCGCCCTTTTTCATAATAAAGCGCGCGCCGATATTCGAAGTCATAATGATGATCGCGTTCTTGAAGTCGATCGTGTTTCCGAGCGCATCGGTAAGAATGCCATCTTCGAAAACCTGCAACAGAACATTGAAGATGTCCGGATGCGCTTTTTCGATTTCATCAAATAGCAGCACCGCGTAAGGAGAACGCTTCACACGTTCAGTCAACTGCCCGCCTTCTTCGTGTCCGACGTACCCCGGCGGCGAACCGATCAACTTCGACACCGAATGCTTTTCCATGAACTCGGACATATCAAAGCGAATCATCGACCGCTCAGTGCCGAACAGGAATTGGGCCAACGACCGGGCCATCTCTGTCTTGCCGACGCCGGTAGGCCCAAGGAAAAGAAACGATCCGACCGGCCGGTGCGGATTCTTCAGACCAGCGCGCGAGCGCCGAATCGCCCGGGCGAGGGCCGAGATCGCCGGCCGCTGGGAAATCACGCGCTTGTGCAACTCGTCTTCGATGCGCAGGAGCTTTTGCGATTCTCCTTCTTTCAGAGAAGTAATCGGAATCCCGGTCCATCGGGCGATGACCTCTTCGACATCGGCGCGGGTCACCTCTGCCATTACGATCACGTCTTCGTCATCTTCGATCGGCGCCTGGGCGCGGCCATAGGTGGCGCGCTCCCACTCCGTCAGGGACGCGGTCAGCGCATCCAGATTTCCCTGCTCAGCCCTGACGCGGAGCTTAACGCGGGCGCCCGCCTCGTCAATCACATCGATCGCCTTGTCAGGCAGAAAACGATCCGGAATGTAACGAGTGGATTGAATCACCGCGGCTACCAGCGCTTCCTGGGTGTAACGCACCTGATGAAAACTCTCGTAGCGTTCGCGCACGCCTTCGAGGATTTTGATCGCTTCCTCTTCCGAGGGTGGCGGCACTTTGACAGACTGGAAGCGGCGCTCGAGCGAACGGTCCTTTTCGATTGACTTGCGGAACTCCGCGGGCGTGGTGGCGCCGATGCACTGAATCTCGCCGCGCGACAATGCCGGCTTCAAAATGTTCGCGGCATCCAAAGAGCCTTCCGCCGAGCCCGCGCCGACCAGCGTGTGCAACTCGTCGATGAAGACGATGTACTGCGGGTTGTCGATCAACTCGCGCATGATTTGTTTCAGCCGCTCTTCGAACTGGCCGCGATACTTGGTGCCGGCGACAATCAAACTGATATCGAGCGAGAGGATCCGTTTGTTCGCGAGAAACGAAGGCACTTCGTCGCGCACTATTCGTTGGGCCAGACCTTCGACGATGGCGGTTTTGCCGACGCCCGGCTCACCGATGAGCACTGGATTGTTCTTGGTGCGGCGACAAAGGATTTGCACCAGTCGTTCGATCTCGCCGTCACGTCCGATCAAAGGATCGAGCCGGTCGTTTGAAGCATCCTCGGTCAGGTCGCGCGAGAATTCGAGCAGGTGCGGAATGTCTTTGCGATGGCGCGCGTCGGCTCCGGTCTGGCGAGCAATCTCGTCGCGCACAGCGGCGAGTCGCAGTCCGCGCTCAAACAGAATCTGCGCGGCCATCGAGCGCTCTTCGCGCAGCAGACCTAAAAGCAAATGTTCAGTTCCGATGTGCCGATGTTGCAGGCGGTCAGATTCCTCGTGAGAGTAATGCAAAACGCGCTTGGTTTCCGGGGCCAGTGGCAGCTCGACTGAAGTTGGAATGCGTTCGCGCAGCAGCGTGCGCCCTTCGATCTCTCTTCTGATGGATTCGATCGTGATTTGCGCCCGAGGAAAGAAACGGCCCGTTAAGGTCTTGTCTTCGCGCATCAACCCCAGCAAGAGGTGTTCAGGCTCAATCGCAGGCGCGCCGAATTGCGACGCCTCGTACCGCGCAAAGAAGATCACCCGTCGCGCTTTTTCAGTGTAGCGTTCAAACATTCGATTGGATCAGACTGTCTATGATTGCCGGGCAATGCAAACCGCAAACCATTAACGCCCGGGCATTATAGCGCAATGCCCAAGAGGCAAGAAGCTTAACTTTCGGGAGATCGGGACTCCGCTAGTGTTCCGTTAGAAATGTAACAGAGCACTGTTTGGAGTTCAGTTCACCTGAAACGCGAGAATTGGCCTTGAACCTGTGTAGCCCTCATCAAAAACCGACCGTTGAAAACGGCCCTTTCGATAAATTAAGGGCGGCGAAGCCTCCCACAACCTCGCCGCCCTCTCGGCTGGCCCATTTTTTCTTGGCGATAAATACCAGCCGGTCAATAGTGGTCAGTGTTCACTTTGAAGGTCTCCAAAGCCCTCCCTCGATGTCGGGCTACTGCCCCGCTCACCACTAACTGCCCACTGCCCACCGCTTACTGCTAATCCGTGAGCAGAGAAAATCCTTCTACCTTAGATAAAGTTTCAGGACAAATGCAGCCCCTATGGCGCCTCCCGGACCATTTCCTGCCCACCAAACATCAACCCTGTATGTTCCAGGCGGCACTTCGTGTGGCCCATTTCCAACTTTTTGAAAAAAGTTTGAAGCGTACATATCAACATCGCGCTCTGCCTCCAAAGCAACAGCCGGACCATTGTTAGAACCATAGGGATGCTCAAATTGTCCGACCACGTGTACCGGACCGCCAATCGGAGGAGTCATGCGAGTCACAGTAACCTGGAACAAGGTCAAGGGAGCCACGCCGTACGTCTGCTTACTACCCACGATGGCGCTCAGATGAGCATCCAGGCAGGTGCCCGGCGCAAGGGTTACCCTCGTGGTTAAAACCGGAGTTTTATCAAAACCCCCGCCCTCGCCCCCACCGGGGTTGGTAAAGTAATTGGCAGAAGTAAACTTCACACCCTCAAACGCAACGTCCAACACTTGCGTGATTGGACCTCTGCAACCGAGCACTGCGGGCATGGGTAGAGCGGCGCCCGTTCTGGCCTGCTCCCCCTCTTCCTTTCTGGCCCGCTCCACCTCTTCTTTCGGGAAGGTCTGCCGCTCCTGTGCGTTTACCCCATTGCCCGTGCTCAGCAAAACGGTCAACGCAACCAAACTAATGAACCAAATTGCATGTCTATTGTGCTTCATTTGTGAGTCTCCTTTTCTTGCAGTTGGGCAATGTGAGTTGCCCAACCGCACCGACAATAAGACGCTTTCATCTTAACGGCCATCACAACAAGCGTCTGGGAGATTGTGAGGCTCTACCTACTGATCACTTCCTAACCCGTGATCGTCGCGCTCACTGTCTGACTCCACGATCCGGTCTCGCCGCGCGTGTTCACCCAACGCAGCATGTAGTAAGCGGTCTTGCCACCATTCGCGCCGTCGAACTCCGCGACGTACGGCGAGCGCGTATCGGTGGCCAAATACCTCAGCTCGCTCGGATCCACAGGCGGCGGGCCATTGATCTTCATCCAGATTTCGCAGCCCGAAACACCATCCGGCTTGGCGCGACTGCTCGGCGTCAAACTAACTACTATCTATCGCTACTGTTATGATTTTTGGTTTCGGGTTCAGCAGATCTGAGGATCGGGAGTCCCAAAACCGCCAATGAAAACACGCTCTTGATAACAGAGTTGCTAGCTCATGTCAATAATTTTGCTACTGCTTTCCGTGAGACGGAATCGGGCTTTGCGGGGTATAATACGCCGCATAGCGGACTTAGGCCACACTGTGTGGTCGAATACGTAGTTCGGCGGCACGCCAATTCTTTATGACGAACAATGACGAACGAAGAATCATTTCGGGCACTGACTGATCTGCACGCCCATCCACTGGTTCAAGATTTCTACCATCACTTGGAAGCGATTGCAGGTTTTTCGTTACCGCCTTCATTGAAATCTCTGTTTGATAGCTATCACAGTCATTGCTTCGATGAACCGCGTCCACAATTCAACGTCGATTGGGGGCCGGAGTCGGCAAATTGGAAATGGCAGAAGCTGCACAGCGGGTCGATTGGCAGCTGCCAATCAGCACTTGCAGCCGTCCTTTACCATGAAGAGAACCTTTTACGACTCGAACGAGACATTCTTTCGTTTGTTGACCGTGATCGACTCGTTCCAATCGTGGGCCGTGCGGCGATTGCCGGAGGCAATTCTCAGAAACTCAACTTTGAATATCACGCTTTCGTATTTGCCTACCGACGAGCGCTGGATTATCTCGCTATCGCAATCGCTTCACTGCTCCGACAGGAGTTCCGTTCGTTTCGCAGGCTTCCAGATCTACTAAATAAACATACCGGCCAGGCATGGGTGCGCGAGGTTTTGAATGTTCATGCAAGCAACGCCCCTCGGCTGAAGACATTTCTCGGATCAGATACAGAGATGAGCGCACGCGACAAAATCGCGCATTACCTTGCTATGGAAGCCGCCTGTGTAAACGTGAACGCGCAAGGACTCTTCTTGGCGGGCGGTCCCGAAGGACTTGACCACTCCACGCAGCTGGGAGCGGTCATCAACGATTATGTTCGCATTATTCGCGATGTCATTGCTGAGACCTTGTCGGCGATGGCAACCGGCTTACCTAAGGTTGCCGCCGAACAAATCGTTGGGCGCGAGCGGCGGTAGCGTGTTTCTTAACTTGCTTAGTGCGGCGGAGGGTGCTTTGATTCGCGCCGCCGCGTCAACTCAAACGTTATGCGCTTTGCAGTAATTCCATCTACTCACAAGGAGATATCTCACTATGAACGCCATGCAAAATGAAACCGTGCTGCTTGAGTCTGCGGGAAAGAAGCTCATTCTCACGAGTCATCGCGTGCGCTACCAAACTGAAGCTATGGGTAACGCAGAAATTAGGAGCATCATGCTCGAAGAGCTTGCTTCCTGCGCAATGCTCCGTAACAGCAACATTATTCTATTGATCCTGGCGGGCGTATGTTTGCTTGGGGGGGTGATAGTTACCGCCAACGAACCTCGTAATGAAGGTGCTCTGATTGTCGGCGTCCTTCTTGCCCTGGTCTTAGTGATCGCATATTTTGCATCTCGTCGACAGGTGCTGGCTCTGGCGTCTGCCGGAACCACGATTACGGTCAATACGCAGGGGATGAAACTGGAAGCGGTCAAAGAGTTTATCGAACAAACGGAAGCCGCCAAGAACTCGAGGTATCTCGTCGGTAGAAGATAAAAGCAGACGCGCTTCTTTTCCAAAAGCGCGCATAACAATTCGTTGCAGGTGAGCGCGGGATAGCGCGCTTCTTAACTAGCTTTGTCCGGCGCGGGTTGTGTGCCGCCGCCCGCGCCACCTGAACTCAACCGTTATACCGCTGGAGGTAACCATGAATCCGTGCATCTATACAACCCAATTCCCAATGTGGCTTGCCGCGGCATCGGATTGTGACGCTGCTAAATTGGTCTGCTTCCGTAGCGCCAAGCGGTGGGCGACTGCTGCCAAGCTACTTAATCGCTACGGCCCGCTGCCTATCCTGTTTCGGCAACAGGACGATTCCGACCCTGTTCTCGCTTGCCGGTTTGTCGCTGAGCTTGTGGAGATCTACTTCCCGGAGCGGTTTGAAACCGACGACAGGCGACTGGCTTGGCTCGACGAGAACCTGTGGCTGCAGCGCGAGACGATCAAAAAGCTGCCGCGAACAGATCGCTTTCCGACTTGGGAGTCGCAATTCAAAGCGCAGGAAATCGACTTCTTCATGGACGGCAAGACTTGGTACTTCGTGCGCGGCCTGCACGCAATGAAGCCGCTGCCGCTACCCCGTCTGCGCAAGTTGAAAGACGGCCGTGGACTCGCGGACAACTTCACTAGAGGCTACGCATTGTGCCACTATCCGGCCGATGAAATTCTCAGCGTCCCGGCTTTGCCAGCAGCGGTATAACAAATCGTTGGACGCGAGCGGCGGGGGCGTGTTTCTCAACTTGATTCGTACGGCGATGCTTGATTGAATTCGCGCCGCCGCGTCAACCGTTCGGCTCAACCGTTCGGCTTCGCAAGATGGTGAGTTGGTATCATGATGAATAGACAACAACTCAGTTGGCTCGTTATACGCGCCTTCGGCCTCTACCTGTTACTTGAAGCCTTCATGCACCTCCCGGATCTGCTGGGTGGCCTTTATGCTGCTCGCTACTACAGCAACCTGATCTCGTGTCTTAGTTCGGGAAGCGATCATCCGGCCTCGACCTTTCGGCCCGGGATGTATGTGTACTTCTTTGCTCCGCTGCTAAAGATAGTTCTATTCTCGGCGGCGGGAATATATTTGCTTCGGGACGGCGCATGGCTGGTTCGGTTGTTAGACTGTTATCCTGACACCGTTGAAAAAGGCGGCGGCGAGGGCGAAGCCTAAGAACTCCGGACGCGAGCGGCGGGAGCGAATGAATTGCGGAATACGGATTTCGAATTGGAGAATTTGATTTGCGCGCGCGTCAAGAGCAACGCAGGTTTCGAGGTTGCGAAATTCGAGAAACCAAGTTTCGAGATGTCGAGGGAGGCTTGCAATGAAACGTTTCGGTTGCGCGATTGGCTACTCGATTGTTTGTCTCTCACTGCTGGCCAATGGCCAAAGCGGCGGCGATAGAGACAATCGCAGCGAAGTCACTCGCGGGCAAGAGGAAAAGTCAGCTCAGCAAAGAAGAGGCGAGCAAGGTGAGACCCGAGCCTCAACGCCGCAGCCCAACATCGCATTTGCGGTGTCGAACGATCAGCCGCTCATTTATCCTGATTCGTTCTACTGGCTTCCCGACGAGCACACCACAATCATGCCGGCCGCGGCCTTCCAGAATTATCTTCCGCCGCCCGGTCAGCCCGGCCCGCACGACTTTTTTGTGGCGATGTCGAACTGCGTTGCTCCCGGAGTCGAGCTCCGGCCCAGGCAGTGCGAGAACGGGAAGGTCGGCAAACTATACGGCGGCGCGTTTGTTCTACGAAGTTCCGACTTCAAAAATTTCAGCCTGGCACCGGGCTTTGGCAACGCCAATCACGGCCGGGCGGTGTTTTGGTCACCACATGAGCCGGGCAAATGCGGCTACAAAACGGTGACACATTTCGATGAACAATACGCCGCACCGGGATCGGTGTTGCAGGACCCAACACTGCCGCCGGGAAATCTGATCATGATCTACGAAGCTGAGATCCACTGCCCGCCGGCACCGCAAGGGATGGCTGCGGGTTGGGTCTCAGTCGGAGTGACACGCTCTGCTGATGGCGGGAGAACCTGGCCCGCTCCGGTTCCGCATCGAGGCATGGAGAACAACTGGCTTGACTATGGCGACGATCGCTATGCTGGCATCACCATTCCCGGCTCTCCGGGGAACAAGGTTTACCAGAAGTTTTTTGGCGACGTTCTTCCGAGCGCGTTCATCGATGATATGGACCCTTCCGGCAACTTTTATCTTTACGTTGTCTACCAATTCACTGGCTCGCCAGAGAACCCCAACCCTGATGCTAAGCTTCACATTGCGCGCGCTTGGCTGGGTGATCGTTCCGGGCACCGCGAAGTAGGCCAGCTTCAGTTTCATAAATGGTATCGGGGACGATGGAGCGCGGAGATCCGAGGCGGTCCCGAAGATGGCGTGATGCCGGCGTGCACCGCCTCTTTTGGCGAAGGCAACGCGCAGCTCTCATACAACGACGCCCTCGGCCGCTACGTGATGACCTTCGTTTGTAGCAGTTATACCTGTCCAACTCCGAACAATTGCTACGCCTACCAGGATTCACTCTATTACTCGACGGCCACCAGCCTCGAAAGACAGGATTGGACAACGCCGCAGCTCATCCAGAACTCGACTCATCCGCGCGGAACGGCTTCTGGCGCAATGATTATGGATGGCGGCTATCCGTCGGTCGTCTCGCCGGGATGCGATCAGGGTCACATCGGCCTCTCCGGCTCCGTCTTTCTTTTGAGCGGCAATCCTCTCGGCGACCGCCGCTTTGTTTCGCGTGAGTTCACGATTCGCCCGCTCGGGCCGCTGCCGCCGCGCGAAGAGGGTGCTCTGGCAAATGGTTGTCGGCCGCATCGCCTTGAAGGGGTCAGACCGCGCCGCGAGGAGTAAGAGAGTTTCAAGTTACATGAACTTTTGTTTGTTTGATTACGTTCTCGCTGCGGCTGACCTATAACAAATCGCGTCGGCGGCCAAAGGGCAGCCGCCGCGCCGCTCACTTGAATAGTTGGGACAGAGTTGAGAGTGACGCGCCGCTTAACGGTCGCGAGTTGTTCCCACTCGTGGTTAATTACCGGCGACGCTGCGCGCCGCCTAACCACGAGTAGGAGCGGACACCGCTACGGCTGCGCCGCTCAACTGCGACCGTTAGGCTGGCATGATAAGGTGAAGCCATGAACAGGCTTGCAGTCATAATCGCAGCTCTCCATCTTGTAATTGCTGGGCCGGCGCTAGGGCAGTCGGTCGTTAATGTCCATCCGACGAAGGTGGAGCAGACGATGGGCGGCTTCGGAGCCGGCATCGACGGTGACAAGGTGCCGGCGTTGCTCGGGTCGCTCGGCGAGGCCGATCGGCGGCGCGCCTACGATCTCGTGTATGGCGAGAGTGGCGCGCAACTCAACGTCGTTCGCTTGACGATCTCGCCCTACGCCTCTCTGCTCGGAGCGGGTCGCTATCGCTGGGACCAGGATGGCTACACGAAGGCGGAATTGTCGGCGCTACGAGGTGTGCCCGGTCCTCCGCTCGTCTACGCGGTACCTTTTTCGCCGCCTGCCCAGTGGAAGAGCAACCACAACGTCAAGGGAGGCGGAGTCCTCCTCCCGCAGTTCTATCAGGCATATGCGGCATACCTGGTCGACTTCCTCGACTACATGAAGAGCCAGCACCTCGAAGTCGACACGCTCAGCGTGCAGAACGAGCCGGGTGTTGCTTCACCATGGCTGGCGTGCACCTTCTCGCCGGAGCAGATGCATGACTTCCTGGCCACGCTCGGTCCGCTGGTGCGCGCCGGCGGGCACAACACGCGGATCATGATCTCCGAAGGCACCATGTGGACGGGCGCGTGGGACCATGTGGCGCCGGCGCTCGCCGATCCCAGGACGCGCCCGTTCGTCGACGTGCTGGCCAGCCACTCGTATCCGCCGACTCCTCCCAACCCTGTGGCGCAGGATCAAGCGCGCGGTCGCTTCGCCGAGGCCGCCGTGCGCACCGGACTTCCGGTGTGGATGAGCGAGATGTCGCTGATGATCCCGCCGCAGCCCGACGATCCGGGAATGACGGCAGCGCTCCAAATCGCAAACTACCTGCACCGTGACCTCACGCTGGCGCGTGCCTCGGTGTGGATCTATTGCTTCGCGATCTTCACCAACAAGTTTCAGGGGAGCATGGGTGTGCTCGCCCCACCCGATGTCGATCCCGCACACCCGCAGCTCCGCGTGCCCAAGCGCCTGTGGGCCATCGCTAACTACAGCCGGTTCGTCCACCGCGGGTGGAAGCGGGTCGCCGTCGAGGGTATCGGTGTGACCACGGCCTTCATCGATCCCGAGGGAGGCCACTTCGCGGTGGTGGCGGTCAATGACACCGACCAGCCCGCGGAGGTTGCCTACGAGTTCGACGCCAAAGTCACGGGTGAAGTGGAGGCGTTCGTCACCTCGGCGGCGTTGGATCTTGGAAAGGTCTCACCGCCCAGGGCGCGGGAGCACGGCTTTGCCGCGACGCTGGTGCCGCGCAGCATCACCACCTTCAGCGGGACACTCCACTAGCCTTGCGGAGGACCCCTAACGTATTCGTTGGACGTTGGGCAGCGTGAATGTGAGTCATGAGTAAACAACCTCGCATCATCACAGAAACAGTTCTGCGACTGGCGCTATGGTGTGGCGTCACGATTTTGGTCGCGATAGGCATTGCTTCTGCGATGGGCAGGGCCTGGTCCCTGGAGCATCCCGGACTGGCTGATGATCTAATTCGCCAGATGCTACCCGCGACGGAAGTGCATTTTGTGGACGAGTTCAATCGATGGTTCGCGACTCATCCAGGACTTACATTGATGCACATTGTTCCCGGCGGTCTCTTCCTGATCCTCGGTCCGTTCCAATTCTCGTCCCGCATCCGGACTCGTTACATTCGATTCCATCGATGGTCGGGCCGGGTAGTCCTTCTTGCTGCTCTCCCGGTTGGGCTGTCTGGCTTGCTGCTGGGCGCTGTATTCCCGCTCGGCGGCCCGCTCGCATCATCTGCTATTTTCACCGCTGGTGTTTTTTTCCTGCTGGCCGTCATGCGGGCGTTCGTCGCCATTCGCCGTCGTGATGTGGTGCGTCACCGGGAATGGATGATCCGCATGTTTTCAATTGGCCTCGGCATCTCAACTGTCAGAATCGTTGGTCTGCTGCTGTTGGTAGTCATCCCTGCGAGATCTCTAGAATTGAGAACGGGTTTGTCATTCTGGATTGGCTTCGCACTGACTTTCGCTGCCGCCGAGTTTTGGGTCCGGCATACGCGGCGGCGGGGCGTTATCGTGCAACCGCGCATCACGCCTGCCCAACAAATCGTTGCAGGTGAGCCGCGATTGATCGTCTCGCAACTTGAAAGCTAGAATCCGCGTTGTGCGCAGCCGCGCGGCCACCTGAACTCTACCGTTATGCTGCTTCGCCTTTGGAGGTAAAGATATGACCATCTCGATTCTTGCCACTGTGCTTCGTGCGATGTGGTTCATTGCCGAGATTGCTCATGCCTCTCATCGTAGGGTCACGCCCGCGAAAGATTGGGATAGGTCATCTTTGAAAATCCTGAAGGCGGCTACATTGGCTGTGCCTGTCGGAGTCATTGTAGGCTTCACCGATGTCGGACATATCCACACCGATGGTAACTTTCTTGGAACAGTCGGATTCGTCCTGATGCTTGCAGGTATCTGTATTCGGTGGGTAGCTATTCACACTTTGGGCAGGTACTTCACCCGCACCGTCACCGTCATGGATGACCACCGCATTATTCGCAGCGGCTTGTACCGGCATCTGCGTCACCCTTCTTATGCAGGATGCTTGCTTGGGAACCTTGGTTTAGGAATGGCGTACTCGAATTGGCTCAGTATCGTGATTATATTTGTGCCTGATCTGGCGGCGTCGCTTTACCGCATCAGTATTGAGGAGGATGCGCTGTTGGAAAATTTCGGTGACGAGTATTTTGAGTACGCCAGAAGCACAAAGCGTCTGATCCCAAAGGTGTATTGAGTAATTCATTCTCAGGGCAGCATAACAAATCGTTTGGACGCGAGCGGAATCTGCGGGCTTCTCAGCGACAACTTGTCCGTGATGTGGTCGACCGCCGCCGCGTCAACTTCTCAACCGTTCGGCAGCCTCGCATTTTAGGTTGCTTGCAAAGGCGAATGTTCCGTATGCGCGACTCGTCGCTCACAGCCACCATCCTTTCTCGTTCGCTACGCCGCTGGGGAACCCTGCCGTGCGGCGCAATTGCCGACGTGCGCGTAGAACTCGAAATCAAGACCACCATCTCGAAGCTGGTCTTCCTGACGGCGACTTACTCCCCCGACGCGCCGGCCAATCTGCCTCGCCACATGGTCGTCAAATCATCTCTCAACGCGCCTACGATTCTCGATGACAGCAGCGTCGAGGTGCAATTCTACCGTCGACTTGCGCCGGTCCTCGGAACGCCGCCGCTGGTGCGCTGCCTCGCCGCCATCGAAGACGGCGATGGTGATCCGAGCACTGTCGTGCTCGAAGATCTCCGTGCCACCCATAACCATCCGGCTTGGCCCCTACCACCCTCCCGGACGCAGTGCGAAAGCGCCCTCGATGCTTTGGCCCGCGTCCATGCACAGTGGTGGGAGGCGCCGACTCTTGGTCACAGGATTGGCCACCTCCACACACCGGAGAGCCTGACAAGTATGGTCCAGGGCATTGCTGCGCATCTTCCGGCCTTCATTGACGCAGTTGGGGACGCGTTGACCGCCGACGCCCGCCACATCTACGAACGGGTTTTCGGTTCATCACTGCAACCATGGATGCGCCTGACCGATCCGCGGGCGCTTACGGTCACTCATGGCGACGCGCATACATGGAACTTTCTCTTTCCACGCTCCGGCGAAGGAGCCGCCTTTTTGATCGACTGGCAACTTTGGCACCTTGATCTCGGAGCTCGGGACGTGGCCTTCTTCATGGCCCTGCATTGGTATCCGAGTCGACGCCGTGAGCTCGAGGTGCCGCTAATCCGGTACTATCACGAAGGCCTTCTCGCGCATGGTATCGATAACTATGCGTTCGATGAGTTGTGGCTCGACTACCGCCGCGGCGTTGTGCGAAACCTGACCATTCCGATCCTTTTCTGGAGTCGCGGCATGAAGCCCGAAGGTTGGTGGCATCGGCTCGAATGCGCCCTGGCGGCCTACCGCGACCTTGCATGCGACGAATTCTTGTAGAGCGCGATTTGCATCCCAGGGGCTGCCGAACAAATCGTTGCAGGTGAGCCGCGATTGCGCGCCCTTCATGAAGTCTTTACTCTCTCAGGTTGTCGCGACTCGCGCGGCCACCTGAACTCAGACGTTAGGTGCCACCCCGTCCAGTGCGCCGGCGGTGCGGAAGTGAAACGTTCCGCGACACCCTTTCGTATGCATCCTAGATGCATTAGCTCGTCATCACGAAAGGAACTGCCATGGTCGACAGACTTCTTCCCCAACCCATCGATAATACATATTCCGGTTCGAAGATCGCGCTGTGGTTATTTGGGTTAATCGTCTTCGTGCACATCCTTCAGAGCGTAATGGTCATCGTAAATGGTCATTCGATCGCGCAGTCCGCCGATGGTATCCCACTTGAGACATACCCGGCCGCCGCCGCGCAAACAATCCTGGCAATCTTCATGGTCTCTTCACTCAGACGATTGATCATCTCGCTGATATGTGCGGTCGTGTTGTTCCGATATCGCAGCGCCGTGCCGCTGATGTTTGTCGTGCTCGGCCTTAGCTATCTGGGCGGTCAGGTGATTTTCCAGTTCGTTCCGATTGTCAGGGTCGGAACACCGCCGGGTGTCGTCGTGAACCTTATAATGTTCGGCTTGACAATCGTTGGACTGGCGCTATCGCTGTGGAGACGAGGCGGTTCACACCTGGTTGGCCGTCCAACGCGTGCCACCTAACACTTCGTTGGGTATCAGGAGAGATCTAATGAGCACTAATAGTCCCGGTGAGATAACCGCTAAAGCAAGCCGGGGAAGGCCCGATGGAGGGTTCCTTGGCCTCCTGCACGCAGTGGCCCTAACCGCGGTGGTAGCTGGGGCCTTGGGCTCGGTCGGCTTGATGCTCTGGGTAGGTCATCGTAACCCTTCCCGTGTCCTGCTAATTCTTTTCGCAATCTGGGATCTCTCCCCGTTCATTGCCCTCGTTCTGGCCGATATTGTTTCGAAGCGTTGGTCGGTTCTTACCCGAGCGACGCTTTATGGCGTAATGCTGATTCTCACGCTGGGCTCTTTAGCCTTCTACGGGGATGTTGTCTGGAGGCCCCGGCCGCAGCCCGCTTTCGTGTTCCTTGTCGTGCCCCTGGGGTCATGGCTGCTTATGACAATAGTTGTCCCGGTAAGCGCGCTAATATCAGGCAGGCTGTCACGTCGGGGCGCTGGCGCCTACCAACCGGTTGCAGCGGAGCGGCGTTAACTCGTTTCTCAGGTTGCGTTGTGCTGTAATTACTGATCGAATAAATTAGCCACAATTTACTTACTATGGCGACCCGATTCGGGCGGTAGTGTTCACACAGGCATGAGGGCAAGAAAGATGTATCTCATTAGTAGAGAATCATACTAAACTTCAGTCAGACGACGGTTCCACATGTTGCAGAAGATTCTGATTGCCCCCCTCCTCGTCGTGCTCGTAAGCACGCCGGCCTTCGGTTTCCAGCAGGGCGCGCTCTGGGAAAAGTTCAACTCGCCCGAAGGGAAGTTTAATATCCTCGTGCCGTCCAAACCTGCGCTTGAGGTTAGAGACGTTGATTCTTCCCTCGGCAAGCTGACACTCTATCTCTACACCACTTCAAATAGCAGTGGCTACTTCCTCGCTTCGTACGGAGATTATCCTGTCGCGCCGAAGGACGCCAACCAGGCTGAGTCTGTGCTCGACGGAGTGCGCGACGGCATCCAGACAGGAAGCAAATCGGAGATTGTCTCCGAGAAGAAGATCTCGCT